>Ga0137418_10001338_pt1 | contig 22670 bp, 22 predicted proteins | sample CZODoug3_1_2_16f_FD_122242 | JGI IMG/M metagenome (GOLD analysis project Ga0137418, IMG submission 122242) | Vadose zone soil fungal communities from Angelo Coast Range Reserve, California, USA - CZODoug3_1_2_16fungal (Hybrid Assembly) | ecosystem: Environmental > Terrestrial > Soil > Vadose...
CCGGGGCGCAGCTCCGGCGCCGGAACGTCGTACGTAGATACCTCCCCTGATTTCCTATCCGTCAAGAGCGCTAGCATGAGTTCCTCTAGTTCGCGTACGCTGTTTGTGCACTCACAGCGTGCGGTTCAACAACTGGTCCCGGCGAACAACTGACATTGAGCTCATCATTTCGCCATCCATCGGGGCAAAGGTACTGCCGTTTCAGACGGGCGAGAGCATGCAACATCCAAGCCTGTCCCCAGCGCATATAGGGCGTCCGGTTGGTCCAGAAACGATGCGCCTGGAAAAAGAAGGTTCCGTCGGCGCCCCGCATGTGCTCGAGTGTCCAACGAGTAACGTTCAAGGCGCGCTCCCTCGCATCTTTGTCCTGTTCAGCAAAATCGCAGAATGTCAGGATGGCCTGGGAACATGAGTGTATGTCGATCGGGTATACGGAATTGTGGAAGTACTTGGCTCCGCCATCCGCGCGGAAGAAGTTCGAGACGTAATACTCGTATCCAAGTCGCATGGCATGGTCGAACGTAGTGTCACGCGTGCTGCGCTGGTAAGTGAGTAGTGCTCCGATGTTGTAAGCCGTATGGAAGCCATCGATCCAGCGGTGCATAAGTGCCGTCCCGTAATACCAGGCGCCATTCGGTTGTTGGCCAGCCACGAGGTAATTCATGGTGCGACGGGCAATTTGACAGTAGTCGGGATCGCGCGGCGCCAAGCGCGCAAGGAGCGCACCGGCATGGACGCTGGCGTTGTACACCCTCATGTGGTCGAGGGGCGTATAACTGAAACACAGGTGCTCTGGCGTGTCTACCGGCCGATTCAGCCGGGTGATGAGGAACCGTCCGGCGGACTGTGCCATGTCCCGAGCCTCAACATCGCCAAAAACCTCGGCCATGTCGAGCAAGGCATGGGCGCAGAAGCAAGTTGCAATACAGTTCGGACTGAAGGCCGGCATCCATCCACCACGTGATACGTGGTCCCAGTCATAGCCCCAGCAGTACTCGGGTTCGTTCGGACTTCGCAGTCGTTTTAGCTCCGATTTGAGATAGGCGGCCCCATTCTGAGTGTCATAGTTGCAGCGCGCCAAATCGCAGTACGCAGACAGGAAAAGCCCAATTGCCTTCGGATTCTTGCTTTGTGGCACCCGCAACCAGCGGCGTAGGCGCAGCCCGGCAAACCGTTTGCCAAACTGGATGAACAGTATTCCAAACGGCCACTGACGGGCCCATCGTCCCTGAAGCAGGGGGGAACTTAGAATGTCAAAAGGCTCGTGACCCGCACAATCGTGGCGCTGGACCCAGTTTCCCAAGGTGAGCAGCGCACGATCTACGGTCAAAGGGATTTCGTCGGCGATGCTGGGCATGAAGACCGCGGACTGGCTGACGCTACCTGACTCTACCGGTATACTTCCGTTGACTTAGAATTGAGTGACCCACGTCACGGCCTGCGCCAGATCACGACACCGGTTGCCATCTGTAGGATCGCCTCAGCGCCGCGTCTGGCGGCACTCTTCCCTAGGCTGCCTGGAACAAAGACGATGTCGTCTGGTTGGAGATGCAGATCGGGAGCCTTTGCGGTCAAAATCTTCTTAAGCAAGAGTGGGACATCTTCCCGGCCCTCTGGGGTTTTCCGGATGAGCCTGGCCGCATTCAGAGCCGCGGTCGGGTTGGTCCCCTGCGCGAGGGCAATAGCCTGCAGCACGGTAATACCGTTGTCGTTTTCCATGACGAAACCGCCGGGCTGGTGGACGTCACCGACGACGTAAACAACTCCAGCTTTGCTCACGACAATTGTGTCGCCGGGCTCGACGGGGACGTTATTCCCCACTGACTCCTGCGCACCAGTCGAGAGCGGTACCCGAGCCGAATGTTGCGGATCATTGCGGCGCGTAATCAGTACGTACCGGCCCGCTTTAGGCGTAGTGCCACCGGCGGCGGATATGGCGTCGTAGAGCTTCCTCGATCCCATCAACGAATAAATGCCTGGCTTCTGGACCTCGCCTAGCACCGAGATCCCTTGTGTTGCGTACTCCCTCGCGAAAACCGTAACGTGCGGGTTATTGAAAAGGCCCTTTTGGCTAAGCTTGCGTTCAATCAGAGTTTCACCTTGTTCAACGGAGAGTCCACCTACAGCTACTGTTCCGAGCATCGGCAAGGAAATTTCACCGCCGGAATTAACGCGTACTTCGGTTTTAAAATCAGGCACGCCGTATAAGCTAACATCGAGCAGGTCGCCGGCGCCAATCAGTAGGTCCTGCGGGGAGCCGGTACTGCGCGCCGCAACCGGCGTCGTCGGAGCTGCAGACGACCGCGCCTGAGCGTGAACCTCTGATGAACCGGCGCGATCCTGGGCGAAGCCATTAGCCGACAGCAGAGCGAAAAACGCAAGCGCGGCGAGAGAAACGGATTTGGACTCCATAATAACCTCCAGGGTCACCAGCGGAACACCCGGTGTCGCAGGTTTGCACGGCACACACCCCCATGCAGGGAGGTGATCAGCAGCGGACGATTTTCGACGAATCGATACTGCGAGTGGCATTTCGGGTGTCGACAACAAGTTGCGCTTCGCGCACGATGGCTGGGTAATCGTAATCGGAATGATCCGTGATGATTGCTACGCAATCGTACTCGCCGATGTTGTCCAATGGAACGCGTTCCATCTGCAGGTCGTAATGACGTCCTTTGAGCAGCATCGGGAAATACGGGTCGTTGTAGCTGACAATAGCGCCCTGTTGATTCAGCAACTCGATGATGGTAAGCGCGGGCGATTCGCGCAGATCATCAACATCCTTCTTGTACGACACTCCTAGGATCAGTACGCGCGAGCCGTTCAGTGGCTTGTGGCTACGGTTCAGTGCTGCTGTAATCGTGCTGACAACGTGGTACGGCATGGAGATGTTGATCTCACCCGCGAGTTCGATGAAGCGAGTCTGGAAGTCCCACTGCTTTGCCTTCCATGAGAGATAGAACGGATCCACTGGTATGCAGTGCCCACCTAGGCCCGGGCCGGGATAAAATGGCTGAAAGCCAAAGGGCTTAGTCGAGGCAGCGTCGATGACTTCCCATATGTCAATTCCCATGCGTAGGCATAAGAGTTTTAGTTCGTTCACCAAGGCGATATTCACGCAGCGATATATATTTTCAAGCAGCTTCGTCATTTCCGCAACCGCAGGCGTAGAGACTGGTACGATGCGCCGAAAAATAGCTTGATATAACGAGGCGGCAAGCTCGCTCGCATGGTTGCTCAGTCCCCCGACAACTTTGGGGATATCCCGTCGCGCGATCGTGTTATTGCTAGGATCTTCGCGCTCGGGCGAAAACACAACATAAAAATTGTTGCGCTCGACTGGGTTACCGTCGCGCTGGGCGCGCAACCCCCGTGCATTCTTCTCCAGAATACGCACGAGGATTTCCTCGGTGGTTCCTGGATACGTGGTGCTTTCGAGCACGATGAGCTGGCCCGCCTGCAAATGGGGCGTGATCGCTTCTGCTGTATTGATAAGGTAGCTAAGGTCAGGCTCGCGTTGCTCGTTCAGCGGAGTTGGGACGCAGATGATTACAACATTCATGCCGGCGATATTAGAGTAGTCCACCGTTGCTGAGAACTGTTTCATGCGAGCGAGTTGAATTTCGCTGGACGGCACGCGGTAGATATAGGACTCACCTCTGGAAAGCTTGGTCACCTTTTCGGCATCGACGTCGAAGCCAGTGACAGGAAAACCCGCATCCGTGAAAAGTAGGGCAAGCGGCAGGCCAACATAGCCGAGCCCGACGATCCCGACATTCGCAGTACGGTGCGGAAGCATCAAATCGAGCGACTCAAGTTCGCTCGCACGCAGGGAACTGGCAGTCTGGGTACTTACACTCATACGCGTCCTTTCTTTGACAGAAGTTGTTCAAATCCTGAGACGAAAAACAAAGGAGGCCTGGAAACCCTATCTGCCTTCGCCAAGGGATTTCGCCTGATGCTGACTGTGATAACTGTAATAGTATCGGAAGTCTGACGAGTCCAGCTCTGCTCCATTCAGCACGAACCCGGCGACGTGGGCGTTGACCCTGCGAAGTAGGTCCTGAGCTCGCAAGAAGGTGTCTCTAGCGATCTGACCAGAGCGGATAACCAGGATCACAGAATCCGCCTCCACCGACATGCGAACTCCGTCGGTCATCGGCAAAACGGGCGGCGTGTCGATGATGATATGGTCGAATTGATCTCGCCAACGGTCTACTAAATCCTTGAAGCCGGACACCAGCAATTCAGTGTCGTCCGGCAGCATGACTGGCCCCGCCGGCAGAATGTACAAATTGGGTACTTCGGCACGTTGGATTACAGCCTCTTCGAATGTGACGGACTTTCTAAGTAGCGCGCCCAAACCGGTGTTACAGCTCAAGCGCATGGCGCGGTGGATGCTGGGCCGCCGCAGGTCGGCATCGACGAGTAGCACACGCCTGTGCAACCGCGCGAGCAGAATTGCCGTGTTCGTACAGACCGTGGTTTTGCCTTCCCCTGGAACCGCGCTCGTCACCAGGATTATCCTCGGGGGCGTTGCCGCCGAAAGCATTAATGGCGTCAGCATAGCTCTGTAGGATTCCGCGGCTAGCGACAGTGGCTGTAGGAGGCTCACCAACTCGGGCTTCACGTCGCCGCTGACGCTCGTGAGTTGGCGGGCCGCGCCGTTCCTGCTCGTCGTTTTCAACAGCGGCAAGACACCAAGCGCAGCCAGTGGCGACAAAAGCCGTGCCTGCTCCAGAGTGCTGATAGTCTTTTCGCTCATCTTCGCCAGGCCGAATGCCAGGAACACGCCGCCGAAAATTCCGAACATGAGAGAAAGGGCGAAGTTCCGACGAATATCCGGCTCTACTGGCAGTTTCGGAGGTCTGGCTGGATCGACGATCCAGATGTTACTCGATTTCAAGCTGGCTGAAATGCCTACTTCTTTCTGCTTCTGTAGCAAATCCTCGTAGAGCTTGCGGTTCGTTTCGAACTCGTGCTTCAGTATTTCGGACTGGACTGCATTTGCGTACAGCTTGTCCGCCGTCTGCTTCTGCGCTTCCAGCGCGTCCCGCAGGATGCGCTCGCGTCCCAACGCGCTTTTGTAATCATAAGTTATTCGTTTACCGATTGTGCTAACTTCAGCGTCAATGGACCTCCGCGCTTGGTCGAGTTGCTTCGACAGTTCGATCATTTTCGGATGTGCAGGGCCTAGCTGAACTGACGCTTGCGCGATCTGGTTTTCCAGGTCGGCCATTTGTCCACGAAGCCTCGTAATGAGGTTGTCGGGCTCCAGTTTCGCAATCAGCTCTGGCCGCCCCAAAACTGCCAGCCGGTAGTTGACCTCTTTCTGGATGCGGTCAGCTTCCGCGGCAGTGAGTCCCCTATTCAAATCGTCAAGCTTTGCCGTCACAAGGTTCTGCTTGTTGTCCAAGCCAAAGAGTCCACTTTGTTTCTGGTAAGCGAGCAGCCTCTGCTGCGATTGTTCAACCTTGGACTGCAGTTCCTTCAATTGATTCGCGAGGAAGCTGGAAATCTGTGCGTTAACTTGGAACTGACTTCGATAATAATGATCAACATATTCCTTAGCTAAGCTATTCACAACATCGGCGGATAGCTGGGGATCTGTGCTGCGGAACTTGATCTCGATAAGCCGTGTGCCCTTTACTTTCGAGATCCTGAGACTCTTATGAAACGATTTCACGAGTCGATCTTCGTTGCCGGGTTGCTCTACGCGACCCGTGAACTTCGGATTTTTGTCGAGGTGGAGGTCTTTGATGACCTGCATGGCCAATGCGTCAGTCTGCAGGATGCCGATCTGTGTGTCAATCGCCGCACGGTCTTCTGGATCTTCCAGCAGTGACGTATCAACGCCCTTGAATCCCAGCACGCCAGTGTCGTTCTCGCGGTGGAACACCACCACCACGCGTCCGACTGCCTCATATCGCGGCTTCATGAGGTACGATGCGGTCACTACAATCGCGACGACAACAAGCGCGAAAGCGGCGATTGTCCATTTGCGGTCCCGGATGATACGCCACAGACCTGCAGCGAACATTTCATCCGATGCAGATGCCACTTGGTGGGGAGAGTGGTTTGGTAGACTTCGCACAAACCTTGGCGCAGCTCGGGTACCATGGACCTCCAAGTTTTCGGGGTCAATGTCGGAGGCGGACACAGCGGGCAGAGAATCGTGCCTGAGCCGGCTCATCAATTCAAAATATTTGCTCATTGCTTTTCGCCTCGAGACCGAGCGGCAGCGTCTGTCTCAACAAGTCTTCAGTCAAGACACCCGGTTCTCTGTTGGCAGTGGAGGAGGTTTGACCATTCGGGCATGCCATCCTCCTCACGCTGGCTTGATGAGACACAGGAACGTACGCCAAGCGGCCCCCGTCAAGCACCGCATATGCGACCCTCGCCCTATCGTTTTCCGGTCCTTCGATCACCCAGTTGTTCCCCTGACGCACAAGCTTCATCTGGCTTCGCGCTCGCCACCAGTCATTCACCTCCCTTGGAAGAGCGAGCCACATTTGTCCCTCCGACCGCAAATTGTCGAGATAGGCCAGGAGCGATTTGTAAGTATCTCGCGCCCGCGCTTCGATCAGGTAGTCCGGGTGAACAATGAAGCTGGCGAGTCCATGTGCCTCCATGATCCGGGCAACCTGGCGTTTCCAGAGATCGGTCGAATACTGATTGAGAATATGAAAGAGTGAATAGTCCTGGATTGTGGTGACCGGCAACTCCAAGATCTTGCCGACGAAAAAGGGCATCACTGAGCAACAGCCGCCTCTTTGTGCCTCCAAGTGCCCCACGGACGGAACAGACATGTCATATGAAAAGTCGAGCGCATCGTACCAGTTGAGGTTGTGATAGAGGGCGGCTGAACGAAAACCAGAGGCCTTATACTCTCTGCCGTATCGGTTGATCCGCTTAGCGCGAAGAAGGAATTGTTCTCGGTTGCTGAACAGGCGGCCATCATGATTCAAATCGTGGACGTTGATTTCAAACCCACGGTGGCGAATTTCGTCTAGTAAAGACAGTGGCACTGAGTATCGGTCTTCGGGAACGATTTGGAAAGAGGATTTCATCCCGTAAGAATTGTCTAAGTTCATTAGACCTGGGCAGAAGTTCCTGCCGGCCACCGTTTCTACGTCGTGCGTCATGATGGCGCAACTTGGATAACCGTCCGGCCAAAACCAGATAAATGGTATTTTGTCGATCACGTTAGCCTTGAGCAACGTAACTAATAGCTTCTCGAGGATACGCTCAACTGTTAGGTCGACAGGCCAGTTCGGAAAAGGTATTTCCTGCCAATCTCTTAGTTGTATTCTCTGTAGATACTTCCGCACCGACACCGGTAAGAGTGGTCTGACTGAGTAGTATGCCTTTTGCAAGGCGAGCTTGCCATAACGCTTAGCACCTGCTTCGTCACCCGGCGACGCATAGCGTTCATAGCGCAAGTTGGCGATTATTTCTAAGGGGTTGAATGGGAGCCCAAGCGTGTGTTGGTCCCCCCCGACATCCCGCAGTGCATCGTACAGTTCATCTGTGGCGTGCCTAGCTAGCGAACCGCCAGAACACTGTCCGTAGCAAATTGCGTCCGGACCAAACTGGAAATAACCGCTGTCCCCGGATAAGTTTCCAGTTAGATTGAAATCCGTAAAAGTTTCCGGGCAACGGTAGTAATCAAGAAGGGCCGGATTCACAATGTCTCGGAACTTTACGCGATATGCCTATAGAGCAGCCTACCGGCAGCGACGGACAGGCCATCCGGCATGCGGGCAAAGAGGCGTTTCGCGAGTTGCGTCAACTGCGATTCGGCCACCTGGTGGCGACCCCGAGCACAAATTCTGCCGTACGCCAGCATTGACCGGGTCGTACCCCACTGGTCTTTGAAACGAATCAGTCCTTGATTAGTGGTATCTGAGCGGCCAAAATCAAGCACCTGCATTCCTCGTTCCTTCGCCTCCTGGATTGCCTTCCAGAACAGGAACGGCATGCCGCCGAGATTGTGATAACGGGCGTCGGAGCAACCGTATTTATAAACAAGCGTATCACCGTGGGTGAGGGTCAAAATACTGCCGATCGGCCGCTGGCCGTAGGAAGCCACGTGAATCGTAAGCTGATCACGTAGAAAAGTAATCAGATTCCGAAACCACTCAATCGGTTGAGGAGGCAAGTTGTGCCGTTGGCGTGTGAGCAACAACAGCCGATAGAATTTGTCCAAAAGCACTTCCGAACATCCCTGCTCGTAGCAGAGAGCTTCGCGTTCTGCGCGCCGAATCTTTCTTTGAATCGAATCCTTTTGAAACCCCCGAAAAAGGTTGTCGAAAGCTGGACGGAGATCGAGTACATGAAAGCAAAACAGATTGCTTTCTTGAATACAGGGCTCAGCCGGAAGTTCTACACTCAGCGGGCGAATCTCGATGTATTTGAGTTTTTCTCTGTCAAGCGTCCGTTGCAGAGAACAAAAAACTTCCTTACCTTGCTCGGGACTTTCTACGAGAGGCTCGCAGTGATCGGCAAAGGGCAATGAAACCATTCTGCGTCCGGTCAGCCAACTGCTGACGCGACAGAAGACTATTCCATTCGTCAACATGGCTCCTGGAGGGGAAGTCGTATAGACGATGGGTTCATAGCCATACGTCCGGCGTAGCGCGTCCAGCCAGCCGGTTGTATGAAAGACTGAGGCGCGTGGGTGTCCCTGAACGAACTCTGCCCAGCGTGGATCCTCTAGCGGATTGAACGTGTAAACCGTGAACGTAGGGGTGCCATTGGCTCGCCTCTCCGTACTGCCCACCGATGGTGCTGTATCTCGTGCGGTCTGCATATACTGTCCGAAAGCTATGGGATGGCCGTTCGGTGAACCTTCGACTCCGTCGAAAGCCTTGGAGCTGCTGGGCGAATCCGCCGTCCAACTCATAGGCGATGTCCGGAACGACGAGGCGAGCGCGGAGTCAGGCGACAAGGGCCTGTCTGGGCAAACTCTTTTCATGGTGCACCTGAATCAGAGCGGCTACTATGCGTGCGGCAGCCTGCCCGTCCCACTTCTCCGGGAGGCGATGATCGGCAGATTTCCTCTCGGTTTGACGACGAACAGCATCCTTAATTCTTTCTGTGTCCGTCCCGGCGATCATATTGGTTCCTTTTTCTATGGTGACTGGCCTTTCCGTGTTATTTCTAACCGTCACACAAGGAATCCCGAGGCACGTTGTCTCTTCCTGGATGCCACCTGAATCGGTCACGACGACTGTCGCATGCTTCATTAAACAAAGGAAGTCCAGATAACCCAGGGGGTGGGTCAAGATTATTCCGTCGTGGCAGTTTCCGGAACCACGCGCATTCCCTTTGCGTTTCCTTGCGTTCACCCCGAGGCGGAACTCGAATCCAAATTTCCTTATTTGCCGTTGGGTTCGGGGATGCACGGGAAAGATGACGGGGCAATCCGTTGCGAGTTCTTCCAGTCCTGCCAGGATGTTTAGAAAGATATCGCGATTATCCACATTTGACGGCCGATGTAGAGTCAGCAGCGCATAAGGACGAATCGACGTGCAGTCGTCATTGTTTCGTCCCCGTGCCCGAAGCTTTAATTTGTCCAATATGGTGGAAGCCTCGGCTTTCTCCTTGAATGCAAGGAGCGAATCGATCATGGTATTGCCGGCAAAACGAATCTTCGTGGACGGTACTCCCTCGTTTCGCAGATTCTGGAGCGCGCTCTCTTCAGTCACAAAGAGCAAGTCGGACACCTGATCGGTGAGAATGCGGTTGATCTCCTCGGGCATCGAACGATCGAAGGAGCGCAACCCTGCTTCCACGTGGACGATCAACGGCCTACAACCAGAGGAGTCAATGGAGATCTTGGCTGTAACCAGTGCGCAGGCGAGAGTCGAATTCACATCTCCGACAAGAAGCACGACGTCAGGCTTCTCCGTCAAGAGGACCTGCTCGAATGCTTTCATGATCTCCGCCGTCTGGGCGGCGTGCGATCCCGAACCCACGCCGAGGTAAACATCCGGCTTTGGAAGGCTCAGATCGCGGAAGAACGCACTGGACATAAGGTCGTCGTAATGCTGGCCTGTATGAACAAGGATGTGCTGGATCGCTTCTACTGGCCGTTGATGCTGATCGGCAAAATCCACCGAAACCCTCTGGTCGAGCTGCTTAATGGCTGCAATGATCGGTGCGGCTTTCATGAAATTTGGCCGCGCGCCAACTACAATGAGAATATTCATTTTGTCAGCTCAGAACTGCTGAACTCCGAGCCCCCCTTTTCACCAACACAGACAAGCTGGTTCCGACCGATGCCTTCGCGGGTGGTCGCCAAAGGGTGTTTCGCGTCCATGATCGCAATAATATGATCGACAATGCTGTGTAAAATGGAAACAGCACCCTCCTCAGGCCTCTCGGGGCGATTTCGTCGTGTTATGACGATCTTCGTATGGACATCCTCGACACTCTCAAGGAGTACGAGCCTCCCTCGATTGGCGAGATACTGATCAACGGCGCCGATCCTGCCACGGAACACGCTGTAGACGGGAACGCCCAAGGCCGCTGCCTCCCGGTTCATCGTCCCACCCGCACTGATCACGACGTCGGAATGCCAAATCAGATTGAGGCCATTTACGACTCCGTTGGGGATGCGCATTATACCCTTCGAGAGTAGCTCGGGCCAGCGCTCTTGTAACTCAATTGCTTGCTTCTCATTTCGAGGAAGTGCGACAAGTTTCACGCCAGGGCACTTACCTAGAAACTCGACTGCTGCATCGAAGAGTTCGTCGCTCTGCGAATTATGATAGTGCGCCTCACTCGCGGGGGGACGAATGGTGGCCACCATCTCCTCTTCCCGTAATCCGAGTTGGGCCCTGATGCTGGGGTCTGGAACGAACCGGGGAACATAGACGTCTTCCTTGATACCCGGGTATTTTAGAATTCGATTCGAGTCCAATCGGATCGCCGCATTGGGGATTACTTCCGGGCACACCAGCCAGGCAGGGCGGATGAAAGCCCAGCCTGTTGCAAACTCATAATCACCCATGAATAAAGATGGAATCCGGCAAAACATGGACAGGATCAACTGGGAACGTGAACAAACAGAGACGGCCAAGTCCGGTTTTTCCCGGAGGACGGTGGGAATCAACTGCAATGCACGAAAGCACAACCCCGCCATCTTGCGGATCTTGCTCTTCCCGGAGTGACGGCCGATGAGCCGGTAATTCAGATGAAATAGATCGGCTAACTCGCGTACCTGAAAACAATCGCGCACAGTGAGCACTACCGCGTAGTCACGCTTCTTGAGCTCCTCGACGATTGGAGCAAAAAATGGAACGTTGGGTGAGTTATCCAAATCGATCCAGATCTTTCCTTTGGCGGCCGCGGCCCGGCATTGCTCCGTCTTTGCCGGCGGGCTCACGGCTAATGCATGTGTCGGTTCTTCAACCTTCATTTCTGCCTCAAGTGTCAGTCCTTAGGACGAAAATCATCCGGCGGCATGACGTTTGGTCGCGGCGACTGGCTTTGGCTTCCGGCTAGCGAGAGCTTCTCTAGCAAGTGAATTGATTACTTCTTGAACAATGGCTTTCTGCCGGGAATGCTCGAGCTCCGGGTACATTGGCAGAGACAAGATTTCCGCCGCCACCTTTTCTGTCACGGGAAAATCTCCCTTTTCGTATCCCAAAGCCGCATACGCCCTCTGAAGGTGGAGAGGCGTCGGATAGTGGATCTGGGTAGTGACGTTAGCCTGGGCAAGACGCACTTGAAGTTGATCCCGATTCTTAACGCGGATCACATAGAGGTGATAGACCGCCTTGGTTCGGGGAGATTCGTATGGCAAGTTAATTGTAGCGATCTGTGACCGAAATAGCTCGTCGTAGCGACGCGCGTTTGTACGGCGTTTTAGGTTCCACTCAGGTAAGCGCTTGAGCTTGGCTCGCAAAATCCCTGCTTGGATTGCATCCAATCTGCCGTTATAGCCCTCTATTTCATGGCTATACTTTTGCACTTGGCCATGGTCGCGCAGCATGCGGACTTTGTCTGCGATCACTTTATCGTTGGTCGTAACTGCGCCCGCCTCTCCACATGCGCCCAGATTTTTCCCCGGATAGAAGCTGAAAGCTGCCGCCAGCCCCATCGACCCTGCCGCCTTCCAGCTCTCTTTTCGGGAATAGTAGACCGCCCCGTGAGCCTGACAAGCGTCTTCGATCACGAACAACTTGTGTCGTTCCGCCAGCTCCAGGATGGGATCCATGTCTGCCATCTGGCCGTACAAGTGCACTGGGACGATTCCTACGACAGGACTTTGCGTCTTCCGGTTCACTAACTTTCCAGTCGAGCGGTCGAGGCAGCATTGCAATTCAAGGTATTCCTGGAGCCTTCGTGCATTCATGTTGTAAGTGCGTTCGTCGACGTCTACGAAGGCCGGCCGCGCGCCGGCCTGGGAGATGGCCTCTGTGGTCGCGATAAAAGTATTCGGAACTGTTACGACAGTATCTCCCGGCTGCACCCCGGCGGCGATCAAGGCAAACAGCAGGGCCGCCGTCCCGCTCCCTACACCGACGCAATACTCGGCTCCACAATACTGTGAAAACTCCCTTTCAAACTCTTCCACCATCGGTCCGCCGACAAATCCGGCGGTCTTCAGCGCTTTTCGGAAGACCGAGACCAGTTCTTCTTCCATCTCCAGGTGAGCTGTCACTAGATCCGAGAAAGGAATTCTGCCGTTGCCGGTCATGACGCCGCCCTGAGGTCTGGCGCAATCGTGCGAAGCAACCTTGCTGGATTTCCTGCCACAATCGCATTGTCAGGTACGTCATGAGTCACAACACTGCCTGCACCGACGAGAGCGTTTTCACCGATGACCAGGTTCGAGAGAATCGTCGCACCAGAACCAAGGGAGGCGCCCTTTTTCACCAGCGTTGGCTCTACTTTCCAGTCTTTTTCGGTTTGAAGCTGGCCTTCCGAAGTGGTAGCGCGGGGATAAACGTCATTGATGAAGGTTACACCGTGGCCAACGAAGACATTGTCTTCAATGGTTACCCCTTCGCAGACAAAGCTATGGCTCGAGATCTTGCAATGTTTGCCGACCCTGGCGTTCTTTTGAATTTCCACAAAGGCGCCTATTTTGGTGCCGTCGCCTATTGCGCAGCAATAGAGGTTGATGAAATTAGACAGCTTCACATCTTTGCCTAATTGGACATCAGGGGCGATGCACTGATACAGATTCATAGCCGGATGGTTGTTCCTCTCTCTTTCAACGATCGGTCAGCAGCTTCGAGCATCTTGACGACACGCAAACCCGCGGGACCGTCATTGATGGGGGTTCGATCATTCAGTATGCAATCAATGAAGTATGCTAGTTCGGCCTTCAAAGCCTCGGTCTGTTCGACTTTGGGTGCCCACATGTCTCCGGAACGATAACTCACCAGTAAGTCATAGATCTCATGCCCGGTCCTCATTTGAACGCCCTTGTCGTACACCTTGAGTTTTTCGTCGGCCTCGAGGTCGTTCCAAACCAGCATCCTTTTCTCTCCGCCGATCAGAGTGGTGCGGACCTTAACCGGAGACAGCCAGTTGACGTTGATGTGAGCAATGACGTTGCCGGGAAAATAGATCGTGATAAAAGCCACGTCCACGTGACCGTTCAAGTGCCTCTCCCCGGTGGCAACGATGGCCTCTGGCTTCTTCGGGATGATGTAGTCCATGATCGACAAATCGTGAGGCGCAAGATCCCACACGACGTTTATGTCGTGTTGGAAGAGACCCAGATTCACCCGCGTCGAATCATAATAGTAGAGATTGCCTAACGTATCGTTATCCACGAGCTGCCGGATTTTCCTCACTGCGCCGGTGAAGAGAAATGTATGATCCACCATGATCTTGAGCCTATTCCGGGTCGCTAGCTCGATGAGCTCCTCGGCCTGTTGCGTCGTCGAAGTGAAGGGTTTTTCGACGAAGACATGTTTGCCATTTTGCAGGGCAGATTTCGCCAGGTCGAAATGCGTCCAGACCGGAGTGACCACCGCGATGGCATCGATTTGCGTCGAGGTCAAGAGCTCGGAGCAGTCCCCTGTCAGCTCGACGTCGGGACGAGCCTGTCTTGCCCCTTGGAGATTGGCAGGATTGCTGTCGCAGATAGCTACGAGCTGGCAATTGTCGAGGCCATGGAGATTCCTGACCACGTTCGGACCCCAATAGCCATAACCGATGACCCCAATACGTAGCTCTGCCGCAGGTCCTGGTTGACAGGTGTCGTACACGTAATTTGTGGCGCTCGCCATTAAGTACTTTTCTCGGGAACTACTCGCACTATGAAGAACGGCTCAGTAGGCACCTTCGCCGAAAAGCACGGCCCGTGGCGTTTGTAGAAGAATCTTGATATCCAACCAAAGGGACCACGTTTTTGCATATTGGAGGTCCAGACGAACCATTTCGTTGAACGTGACCCTGCTGCGACCGTTCACCTGCCAGAGGCCTGTGATTCCAGGCTTAGCCTCCAGCAGACGACGCCGGTGCCAGATCTGGTAAGCCTCCAGCTCGTAAGGGATTGGAGGGCGTGGCCCGACAAGAGACATTTCGCCTTTTAGCACGTTGATGAACTGAGGAAGTTCGTCCAGGCTGGTTTTCCGCAGAAACTTCCCTACGCGGGTGACACGCGCATCGTCTTGTATTTTGTAAACAATATTTTGGTTGTGGTCAACTCGCGCCGAGTCCGCTTCTCCTGCGATGAACCGCTTGACGTATTCCTGGTGAATGCTCCGATCGTTCACGCACTTCATAGATCTGAACTTCAAAAGGTTGAACCGCAAGCCGTATCGTCCTACCCTTTCCTGCTTGAATACGATTGATCCCTTGGAAGTGAGTTTGATGGCGATCGAAATGATTACGAATAGAGGACAGCAAAGGATCAGAGCTACGATGCTTCCTACAATATCCATCGATCTCTTCAGTAAATAAGGTACTTTTCGCGCTTCATCCCGCTCGAACAGGTCCGGATAAAGCTCTGCGTCAGTCAATCGCCCACCGTCCGCTTGGTCGCAATCCTCTGGAAAGAAGTGAAATGAGAACTGAATCCGATGGACCTGTTTTGCATCCAGCCTTGCACGCAGTGCGCCCGTCACCTTGCGGTAAATCAAGTTTTCCAGCGCGCTCCTATCCGTTTCATGAATCTCGGCGAACATGACGCCAAGTATCGCGCCCTCTTGATACCACCCGGCAATGTCCGTTTCTCGGGTGGAGCGGTAAAGTGCCGACAGTATTTCGGACAGCGTTCTTTCGCGTTCATTCGCCTGGAGAACGCTTTCCAGGTTGACAAGCATTAGCAGAAAGCACCTGCCAGAACGCTCCGCTCTCTTCCGTTCCCAACACAGAATTCTCCGGAACACGTCCTCAGCAAGAATCTCGGGACGGTACTCGTTCGAAGAGACGAACTGCCGCGAAGCGACCCTTGGGGAGTCCTGGAGAATCGGAGCCATCTTAGTCATAGAGGTGCTGAAGCTTTTCTTGAAGATCCGCCTGAACGTAAGCAGGCGCAGAAGTCGCTGCCAATTCAAAGAGAAGCGGACCCAGAATGATACCTTCGATAAGGAAGCGCTGTCCGGCCTCTGTGAACATCTCCGGCACGCGTTTTAGCGGCTCCCTGCAGCGCTACACATGTCGTTCAGTGCAAACTCGAGCCTGTTGGGGAGTGGGGACGACCCAGGCATCGTCCACCTCCACGGCAACTGATCGCTGGAGGAGGGACACCGACAACACGAGGCGACGCTGCCCTTTGACGTACAGCAAGATTCCCTCAAGCCCGCAAAGAGGTCCGTACTCGACCCTCACTCTCTGACCGGTTTGCAAGAACGGCCAAGGTCGGCTCGGGAGCCCGGATCGAACTGCCGCCTGAATGGAGGCAATTTCGGCGTCGTCAATGGGAATAGGACATTTGCCTATTCCGACAACGCTAACGACCCCCGGTGTCGTAAGAATAGGGAACCGCTGTTGCAGGTCGAACCGGCAGAAGACATAACCGGGGAAAAGAGACATTTGAATTTCCTTGATTCGGTCCGACCAGAGGCGCCGAGACTTGTAAAGAGGGACAAACCATTCATAGCCTTTACCACTGAGGATTGTTGCGACGGTATTCTCGTGGCGACTCCTGACTCGGAGGGCAAACCATGGGAAATTCCCGTTCCCCGGTTGCCTTCCAATCCCCGCACTATCGGGACGGCTGAATTGTTGTGGTACGAAGGAAGTTTCGCTATTTTTGAGCACGCTACCGCCCTCTCAGTCCCAATTTCCTACCCCAAAACGAAAACAGGCCGCTGGGTGCCACTCAAACGCGAGGCAACCCCTCACCGTGAATATTATCCAGAAGAGCGTTGCTTTCTGCATTCGTGACAACCACTCAGATCGAAGTGCGGTGATTTCTTAGTTTCTCCCTAGGGTGATGATCCATTGCGCCGATGTCGCTCTGGACACCCCGTAAATACTTAGTTCACGGTCGCGTTCCTAGTGAACAGTTAGCTTTCGCCTCCGACTACTACCCGTGACTCTCGCACCCGGATCTAGGTTCGCGGCCTGCTGTTTTGCAAATGAGTTTGCCAGTGTAATTTTAGGCACACTCCAGGCGTGAGAAGTTTTCAGGGGATCCCGCTCAGAATGGCTTGCGTACCCAACAAGGTGCCGCGGTGGAGGCCAGCGTCTCACTCATGAACCCAAGGACCGAGGGAATCGGTGGGAAATGTGTGGAAGTCGAATTCCTATTATATTATTGGACCTCAGAGTCCGTTCTAGAATGGAGCGGCGGAGGACCAGCGGAGGAGCAACTAAGCAGTCACCGCACATCGATCTGAGTTATTGTCACGAATGCGGAAAGCAACGCCGTTCTAAGAGAATATTTAACGGCGGCAGTTGGGGACGCACTATGGACCGAGACTCCCAACAAATCCGTCCCGAAGTGACGGGCTTGAAATGTCGTGTACTGCCGTCCTTGAAGCCGCGGCAGCGTTTCGCTCGCGCCGTGAAGCAATACGAATGATTCTAGTTGTTGATGACGAACCCGCAGATCTTAACATGATGCGGGGTACTCTTGTGCAAGCAGGCTATTCCGTTGTTACTGCGCACGTGGTGCCGTTTGTTCCGCTCTGCAAGATGAGAATGTCGCGGCCTCGAACTTTTTGGTGTTTTGCCAATCGAGGGAGCTACGGGCTGAATCGTAGCACAGCCCGTAGACCGACCTTCTCAATTCAAGCTAAGTCATGCCGCGATACTCTATCGCCAGCAAGGCCTAGAGAGGAGGAAATTTCGTGTTGGAATTCCTCAAAAATCTTCCCAAAGCGCTTGCTCTCCCCAGCCCCGCGCAATTAGAGACTGCGCACCACGAACTGGCACGGGAAGTCTGCAACCGCCAGCTCGCGGAGAAGGAAATCAAGAAACTAAACGAGAGCCTGGAGCGCCGCGTTATCGAGCGTACGGCACAACTCGAGGCCGCCAACAAAGAACTGCAAAACGAAATCACGGAACGACGGCGGGCGGACGGGGCATTGCGGGAGAGCGAAGTTCGCAAACGGGCCATCTGTTAGCGATCATCTGAAAACGTAGATTTTTGGACTTTGGCCGGTGCGGGGTTGTCGGCGGTACCGCGAAGTTTGATCCGCAGGTATTGGAGATAACCGCCGGGAACTGGATGCTCCAAGAGTTCTTCAATGACGGGTTGGAAGTAGGCCAGCGAACGGATTCGCGGCAGTGACGGCACATCAGCGGGCCGCACCGATCGACGGAGGCAGGCCAGCAGGAGAGCGGTCTCAACCACTTCCAGGGGAACGCCGCGGTCAAACCAGAGGCGAGCCTGGCGCTGGTCTGGAACGCTGGCGCGCAACGGCGTGTCTGGCAGGTCGACGTAGATGGTCAACACCGCGGCGACATAAAGCGCGGCATCGGACTGTGGATCGAGAATCGTCATTTCTTCCTCCGGCGCGCCGCGGTTTCCTGCTCGCTTTCGCGCATCCGATAGCTGTCGCCTTCAATCGCGGTGACGTCGGCGTGATGGAGCAAACGGTCCAGTAGCGTGACGATACAAGTCGCGTTCGGAAAGACTTCGTTCCATTCCTTGAACGGACGATTCGTAGTCAGGATCACTGGCTTGCGTTCATAACGGCGGTTGACGACTTCGTAGAGCAGATCGGCCGCCTTGTCGTCGAAGGATAAATACCCGACTTCATCGATGCACAATAGTCCAACATTGGCGTACCCGCGCAGTTTGCGGCGGCGGCCTTCCGGAGACTGCCGGTGAAGCTCTTCGAGCAGTGCTGCCGCGGAACGAAACAGCACGGTATGACCGGCGAGCACGGCGGCGTGAGCGATGTTCTGAGCGATCATCGTCTTGCCTAAACCGTTGCGGCCTACCAGGATGAGATTGCGTGTTTCCCCAAGAAAATCCAGGGTCAGCGCGCGTTCGATGACATCGCGTTCGATCTTGGCGGGCCAGGACCAATCGAAGTCGGCCATGGGCTTGAATCGCTTGATGCCACTGATCCGCAGACGCCGCTCCAGACTTCGGCGAGAGCGTTCGGAGGCTTCCGCCTTGGCGAGTTCTTCGAGAATCTGATGAGCGGAGCAGCGGGCCTTAGTGACACGCGCGATGAAGTCGTCTAACTGCGTGGGCAGGGCGCACAAGCCGATCTGCTTGAGTTGAGCGGCGAGATTATGGTTCGTCATTGTCGTCGTCTTTGGTGCGGGCGAGTTCATCGTAGGTCTCCAGATCATGCGGGCGGATGTCGAGCGCTTGAGCTTGCGGATGATGGCTGAGATCGAGGCTGAGCGGTGTAGCGCGCGGTTGCCGGCGCAGCAGGAAAGCAACGGAAGAGGCACGCGGAGTGTTGCGTTGCAGCGCTTCGGCAATGGCTCGGCGCAATGCGGCGGCGCCATACTGCTCCAGCAGTTTCATTAGTTGGGCGGTCTGCGCGCCGACCGATTCGCCATGCGCAAAAGCCAGATCTAAAAGCATTTTGCTTTCTGGCACAGCTTGCTCTAAGCGGCCGCCGGGCGTGGAGTGGAACGCTTTGCGCTTGATTTTGAGCACCGCCTCCTGATGCGCCGGATCGAGCACCAACTGGTGGCGATCATAGGTACGCACATGTCGGGCAATCTCGAATGAGCCATCGAGAATACGTACGGTAACGTCGGAGGCCACCAAGGTCAGTTGCCGTCCGACCGTTTCCGGCGGGATGGAGTAATCGTTGAGATCGAAGCGCACATAGATGGTCTTGCGCGAGCGGACGGCCTCGATCCGGTCGGTGGAGAAAGCGTGCAGCGGAGGGGGCAGCAGGCGGGACTGTTCTTCGGTGAAGACATCGGCGAGCGTGCGGTCGTCGCCGCCAGGCCAGCGCCGTCGGTGCGCGACCTGGTCGCGCCAGAGTAATGCCTGGCGATTGCACTCGGCCAGCGTGGTGAAGCTTCGGCCTGCCCAGAACGAGTCGCGCACATAGCGGATGGCTCGTTCGACGCGGCCTTTCTGATTGCCGGCGCGTACCTGGCAAGGGCGTGGGGCGAAGTGATAATGCGCGCTCAACTCGATCAGCCGAGGGTGGAACTGGATCTGATTACCCCGGCGCTCCAGCACCGCACTCTTGAGATTGTCGTAAAGAATCACGCGCGGCTGCCCGTGCCAATACTCAAACGCGTGCACGTGTCCGCGCAGGAAATTCTCCATGGTTTGATCGAAGAAAAACTCCAGATACAAGGCTCGCGAATACGACAGCGTCATCACGAAGCAAGACAAAGCTCGCTTGGCGCGGCCCACCATCACGTGCCCAAAGTGAGCCCAGTCGACTTGGGCTTGCTCGCCGGCAAACGTCTGCAGTTGCAAGAACGGTTCGCGGCTCTGCGGACGCAAGCGGGCCACGGTACGCCGCAACTGCACTACGCTGCCGTTGTAGCCGCGGTCGCGAATCATCTGGTAGATGCGCGTGGCGCGCAGGCTCGGATGTTGATCGAGAGTGTGGCGAACGAACTCGATGTAGGGATCGACGACGGATGCCCCCAGTGGCTTGGAGCTTTTGAAGCGTTCGCTCTCTATCGCGTTGCGAACAGCGTCCGGGTGGACACCCAGTTCACTGGCAATCGTTCCGACTTTCCAGTGTTCGGCGTAAAAGTAGCGGCGAATCTGCGCGCGGATTTCCGGACTGATCATGCGATGGCTCACCTTCGTTGTGGAATGCGTGGAAATGGATCGATGAAGCGTCCGGTGCGGCCGCAGATCCGGCAGCGTGGCCACAAGCAGGGCCGTATTTTCTGCGGTGCCGAAGGATGCTTTACGGCATCAGCCCATTCACAATCGAATGATGCCGGGGAAGTGATCGAAAGGGAACCTTGATCCGTCACGGGCGATTGCGTTTGACGAAGGCGGCAGCGGTATTCCCGCTGGCGGTCGCGATGGTCGAGTTGCCCTTCGGGGCTCTGTTGGTGTCGTCTGTTGGCGCATCGCCGCTGCTTGCGGCGGGCTTGCTGGCGGCATTTTTCGTTGCAGTAGCGATGTCCGCGATCGCAGTGCGCGCAGATGAAGAAAACCGCGTGGCAGCCTTGACCATGGCAAACCCGTTGCCGCAGAACCGCTTCACCATGAACCACCGCCATGCGTCATCGCAGGCGGGACTGGACAACGGCAATGGTCTCGTGGCAGGTTGGAACCAGCTCTGTTTGGTTTTACCTGTCGAATGGTTGCCGAACACGGAACCCTGTCGCGCTAACGGCAGGGTTCCCTCTATTTCCCGCCTTTGAGACAAGATACTTCGTGCAGCCCAGCTTGTGGATGATCGGACGGATGATTGCGCCTTCGGCGCGATGATGTCGCTGGCCTTACGGTCGAAATTCAGAAAACTACGTTTTCAGATGATTGCCGACAGCTGATCGGAGCCGTCAATTCGAGCATCAGAAACTCGCACCACACTTCCATGATAATCCGTAGTGCATAAGGCCCAGACCAAAACTTGTGTAGAATCACTCGGGACCTTGGAATTCGCACTCAATCGCGCAGCCCATGACCAGGGAGCACTAAACTGCAACACAATCGTCAACGACCAGGATTTTCCTGAGTGATGCAGATCCAGAGCCTAGGGTCATGGAGCGCTCCCTTCAGGCCAAAAACGGATGTTTTCAGAGAGAAAGGACCCGGGGATTCTTTCAGAGAGGAAAGATTTTCGGGCTGGCGGACGTTTGGCAGGATTCGGTGTCGGCGTCAATGCTCCGCGTAGGGCTTACGGCGGAGGACCTTGCCTTCATTCAGGTGCCTCTCTTCTTAAACACCGAAAAGACACCACTGGCAACCCCCGCCCTACGGATGCGACGCACGTCTGATAAAATCCGTAACGTTTCTGCGAGATCACTTTCAAAGAGGAGGACAGATAGGCATGGAAAGACGCGCAGGCACGGAACAGGATTTGCTGGCGATGGCGCTGGTTGGGTATGAGGCCGAGAAAACCAGAATCGAAACGGCCATCAGACAGATTCAGGCCCAACTCGGACATCGAGGCCGTCCAAAGGGTGCAACAGGTGGGACGCTCCAGCAAAGCGAGTTTTGAGCGCATCAGGACGCAAACGGATTGCTGCTGCACAACGCAAGCGATGGGCCGCGTTATACGGCTGACGTTCTGCTGATTTACTCCGAAGGGCCGCTATTCCTGTTTGATGTCCCGAAGACGGTAATCCGCTTGAAAGAGATCGCCGAGGTACGCCAAGCGCAGCACTCGTTCCGGGAGATTTGGTTTCTGGCTCACTATGGGACTGCCGATCAGAAGCTTCATCGAGTAGCTTAACTGACAACTTCGCCTTAGCCCGCTTACTAAGAGATCACCATCCCACTCCCTCCGCCCCGACCAATAACAATCACGGCAAGGCCCTACGGCTCTACGGGCTCTACGCCAAAAACGGGGGCAAGCCCCGAACCTCTGGCCGCGACAAAAGGATAAATCATCTCCTTTGTGAAGCGCGGACGACGGGATTTCTTCTGGTTCGGAATTACAGTTGCTCAACATAATGGGAGGTCGTTTTATGTTTTGCGCAAAAAAGTACATTCGGTCAATCTTGATGTTCGTTTGTCTCGCTACACCGTTCCTGTTCACCAGTTGCGCAACTCATCGTGTCTACGATCCTTACTATCGTGACTATCACTATTGGCGCAACGGCGAAACCGCGCATTACCACCGCTGGGCCCAGGAGAGGCACCGGGACGGACGCCGGAATTTCCGCAGGTTACGTCGCGAAGAGCAAAAAGAATATTGGGAGTGGCGCCATCATCAGCGTTAAAAGTCGCTCTGACCTCTCGAGTGGCCTTTTGTCTCGCAACATTTCGATTTCCTTCAAGATTCGACGCGTCCGTAATCTAAGCGATCCCTGGGGCTAACCACGGGCGAGTTCCTTCGTATCTACTGAGTCCCGCATAATATAGCGGAACTTTTCGCTGCCTCTCGGGTTCTACTGATGCATGGGGAATCCGCGAGGAATGCGACGGGATTTCGAGGCGCTGGAGAAGCGACGCATGGCAGCGGTTCGGTTGTTCCCAACCGACCTGAACAACAGCGAGATCGGCCGGCGGCTAAAGATCTGCGATCAGACGGTCAGCCGCTGGCGAGCGCAGTACCGGGCCGGAGGTGAGTCCGCTTTACGTAAAGCCGGCCGAGCCGGTCGCAAGCCATTACTGAGCACGGCGGATC
>Ga0137418_10001339_pt1 | contig 22666 bp, 27 predicted proteins | sample CZODoug3_1_2_16f_FD_122242 | JGI IMG/M metagenome (GOLD analysis project Ga0137418, IMG submission 122242) | Vadose zone soil fungal communities from Angelo Coast Range Reserve, California, USA - CZODoug3_1_2_16fungal (Hybrid Assembly) | ecosystem: Environmental > Terrestrial > Soil > Vadose...
ATAGGGGCGGCCGATCCATCTCGAATATAATGGTAGCCACTCTCTGAATGGAGCGGCCGATAGCATTAGGCTGGTAATAGGTTGTCTATGAGACTGGAGCGGCCGCCACGATGGAAATTTTTGGCTATAACAATAATAGAAGCACGGCCGACCTCTTTCTGAGATATCAGGAAGCCTTGAATATAGAGGCGGCCGATCCATCTTGAATATGATGGTAGCCACTCTCTGAATGGAGCGGCCGATAGCATTAGGCTGGAAAGAGGTTGTCTATGAGACTGGAGCGGCCGCCACGATGGAAATATTTGCTATATCAATAATAGAAGCACGGCCGACCTCTTTCTGAGATATCAGGAAGCCTTGAATATAGGGGCGGCCGATCCATCTCGAATATAATGGTAGCCACTCTCTGAATGGAGCGGCCGATAGCATTAGGCTGGTAAGAGGTTATCTATGAGACTGGAGCAGCTGCCATGATGGAAATATTTGCTATATCAATAATAGAAGCACAGCTGACCTCTTTCTGAGATATCAGGAAGCCTTGATAAAAATTAGGGCAGCCTACATGTCTAAATTTATTCTGTACAGAAAGGGCCAACAATGTATTATAACTCTTTAAATGTAGGGGCCCACTGGCTTTCAGGGTTTTAATTTTTTAATAAAAAACAGGATTATAGGTGGGCCCACTGTACTACTGGGTTGTAATTATTAATTGAAAATAGGATCCGCAGCATTACAGCTGACTAGAAGAAACTAAAATGTAGTTTACAAAAAAAAAAAAATTGTAAATGTAATCTGATTCAAATATATAACGAAAATTTCTCAGATGCCTTCATCAGGAAAGCATTCCAAAGTTTCTGCTGCTTAATAGCATATGATTTATGACCAGGAGGCAATTTGTGAGATTTAGTATTCAATCTAACCGTCCACAAGTCTACTTGGTTTTGAAACCAGAGTATCGTCCACTGCATTTCATGTTTCACCAGTATTTCTTCTTCAACCCATCTATCGACGCGAGCTTTTGCTCGAAGCCAATTAACACGATAAACTAAGGAATTCTTTGTAAATAGAGAGAGACTATACAAAACAATTGATCACTCACATTCCTCCATCCATTCCCCTGTTAAGGAATCTTTGTTAGGCCCAATACGCCAAAACCATGCTAAGGTATGACTTCCTTGTCCAAAACGTTTTGCCAAGGCGATATCCTTGACTACAACTAGGTCCGTCTGTTCCAGCTTCTGGTAGATAGTTAGGTCCTCTGAGGTGCCTATGGAATTCAGAGCTTGCCATGCCCTTTGATAACTCCTGGCATGGACTAGGATCTGGCTTTGGGCATTTCGAACACTGTCCCAAGCTCTAGTGCTTTGTTTAGTGGACCTGCTTTGATTGACATCAGTCTGAAGCAATAGCGATTTGTTAGCCAACCCAATTCGAACACCTTCCAAAGCATCATTTGCTTGTCCCTTGCGAAGTTGTCTCTCGATTGATACTAGAGATTGTATCGATGATTTGATCTTTTTCGAGGTAATATTCGAGGGGAGAGGAAGGGTGATTGCCTCAGGAAGAACTGAGGGGGACTCGGATTCGTCTTCCTCTTCACCATCACTCTCATCATCTAAGGATCCATCCACATTGACCTCTGGTTCGACATGCTCGTCTTCGGGTGTATCGATATCTTCATCCTCTATTGGCTTCAAATCCCCTTCCTCAATATTTGGCAGAAAGGTAGATGCAGCATTGAGGAAGTCATTGACTTTCCTGGAAAGCCTAGCTCGCATACGAGCAACCACCAGCTTTTGTTTTGCAGTTGCTTTCTGAGGTAACTTCTTTACTTCTAATCGAAGCTTTGATCTAGGGGATATCAGCAGAAGACTTGAAGCGAAATGATCATAATAACTAACTGGTCGTTTTGGGCTTTAATCCCATCTGCAATCCAATCAACCATATTCGAAGTATCATTTAAGTTGTCTTGGTTTTCTGTGAGCTGCAGAGTGATTTGAGCGAGCGTTGGGGCCTTTTCATGGTTAAGGTCGAAGATGGTTAAGTGTTTCCCCCTTTCCTCCATTGCCAACTTCTCAGCGGACCTCCAGGTATCAACAGAAAGCTTTCGTAGAAGGCAAGAATCAGTCAATTGATCAAATGCAGGTCTAGTAGAGTCCAGTCCAGCTTTACTTCGTTTTAGCTTAGTAATGAGAGTTGGAACTGAAAAAAAAAACCATCATTAGTAACTTTCCTAGTCACTAAAGGAACTTACCAATTCCAACTATTTTCTTCCAGTTCGAATCTCGCATGTAGTCATCTAGAGTTTCCTGCCTATGGGATTTGCTCATGGATCTAGCTGCTCCTGATACCTTATTCATTCCAGACCACAAAGTTTCCATAATTTCACCATCGATATGACCAGCTCCTTTCATGAAATTTAGAGACCATTGAGCGAAGCAACTATCAACGTGGTCGGCAAGGTGGAATTTCCCGATAGCACCTAAAATGTTTATCTTGTCATCCAGTGATAAATAGCTATGGACATCTCGAAGTCGATCATCAAAATGTACCAAATACTGGCACATGATGTCATAGATGAGTAATACTTCTGATATTCCCTTGGTATTGAAGTTTATAGCCCCACAAACAGAATAGTCAACGTTTGCTTGTCTATAATGAGGACAGCAATGAAACTCCTTTATTGATGGGAGATCGATATTCCTTACCTTTCTCCCTTTTGCGTATCACAGACAGAATTCGGTATGAAACATCCATGTCTTGCGCAACAGCAGGCAACAACTCCTGTGGCATCTAAGTTTCTTCGATTGTCTGTGTTGGCGGCGTTGACAGCTCGGTGATTTCGACAGGAGGGTCTCTGATTAATTAGATTAGTTAAAAGTAAAACAGAAAATGATAAGTGATTGGACTCGCATAGCGGGGCTCTGGAGCCACAGCCATATAATCCTTGTACCGCTTCTCCTCCACCATATATCCTTGACCATTTGTCAGCGAGATGTCCAGCTCTGGTTTTCTCATCTTGATATGGTCTGCATGGAAATTTCCGTCTACAGTGATAGTTCGACGAGTGACCCAACTTGGAAGATTCTTCCAGTCAGGTGGCAGATTAATTCCAGGTTGAGGACAGGATGGACAGAAGAGTGTGAGATTTCCGGGGGTTGAGGAAGACCCATACACTTCTCCGAAACGTTTGGACACCTGCAATTTTCTCATCTGGCGGCTGACCCTAATGAGTTCCTGATATCGATTCTTTTATCAAATGTCAGTGAACAAAGTGATTTGAATAGTATAGCTAAGGGCAAACGCACTGGGACTTGTTCTGGGAATGCATTGTTAGTTACTCTTCTCAACTTCTGGAAAAAGCTCTGGGCCGAAGTTTTGCACTCCATAGAATCGATGCTGTAATATTCCAAAACATCCAATGTAAATGCTGTTTCTGGTCGATCGAAAGTGGAAGGAAACAGGTGGTTGTTGAAAAGCTGCTCATGCTCCGAAATCGCACCCTGACATCTACAGAACCTCACACAATGCTTGAATACGCCATTGACATGGATCAGTACCATTGGTCGATCTCCCCAAACATTGTTCATCTCTGGGCAGCAACCACCAGAGCTTGAATGGCCAAGGATAAAAATATAGCCCATGTCACATAGTGAAATGTTTTCGAAACTTCCTTCCTTCCACTGTTGGGGGCGATGGAATGGATGATGAATATGGGATTTGAGGAAACAGGACTGGCACCACCAGTGCGGTCCATAGCAATCCTGACACCGATAACTAGCTTCAGCATGGCCGCAAACAGTGCAACTATTGTTCGTTGGTGGGATTTCGAGGTTTAGAAGGTGGTCTAGATATGATTTATTGTGGTTTAAAAATTGGCCCAAAAAGTCGTTTTGTCCCTTCAAAATGTGAGACAATGCCAAGTGATAGATATTAAAGGAAGAAAAATACCAGTGTTTGTCGTTTCTTGGACACATCAGACCCATCCATACCATACTGAATGTCTTCTGCGTCGAATGCTTCCAGCCTCGGGCGCTTCACGGGAGACGAAGAGTCGTTACGTCGACTTGTTGATTGAGCTTTCTGCGAGGCACGCCTCGGAGTCGTTATCTCTTCAGTTTTAATGGTAGCATAACCGTGCCGACTGACGGACTGAACGAGTCTGTGCTCACGCACAGTCCCTTTGGGTCTTATTTTTTTTGGCCTAGACGATGAAGACATGGAGGGGAAAATGTCCAAAAATTGGGGATGAGAGAAAGAAGGAAAAAAAAAACCCCCATATAGAAACAAAAACAAAACTAACACAGAAATGGAACAGTTTCCGTGATTTCACCGAGCCGATTTAGCAAATAATTACGACATGAAACATTAAAGGAAGCAGGCACATTTTCTGTATTTCACACAACTAACACAGAAATGGAAAATGGTGATCCAAGATCTGATTTAGCAAAACAACATGAAACATTTAGCTGAGCAAGTACATCATACAAGAGGTCACAGATCCAGCGATCGCGTTGATCCAAATGTTTGTGCAAACACATCATTTTCCCATGGTCGGCACAGGTCGGCAGACTCGTCGAGAATGAAAGACACAGACCTTTAGGCGACATTTAACAATATATTTTGATGCTAAATTAAGGCATTAGAGAAATTGCTTTTATCAAGGTGCTCGTGAATAATATAGAACTCCATTTGAGGTTGGCTCAACTTGAACTTGGCTTCTTCGTTGAAGTTTGAACCAAAACAGAGAGTTACAGACATAAGATTCTAATAAGACGGAAGAGATATATGCTACATAGTATTTTAAAGAAATTTTGGCGTGCAAGTTGAAGATATTAGCCTAGGACGCGTTTGCTGAAGGCGCCACGTAGTATCGACTGACAGGACGAAGGGAGAATTGATGGCAAATTGCTCTCCGACTCAGTTGCCGTCCAGAGCCGTGTGGCAGTACCCCCCCCGCCCACCCGTGGGAGTTGTACGTCCGCAATCGATGGATCTGTGACCTCTTGACATCATAGATATTCTACCCTGGCGTCTCCCTGATTGATATATTTAAGCAGGAGTGCCCTTATCTCCGATCTGACCATCTTCACATTATAATCTTTCAGGCCCCAAGCCACCAATCGTTCGTTTTCGTTAGAAAACGTAGTCTAGCTTTGGAATTCAGTGGGGATTTGTGGAGGAAACAAATTACTCCACCTTCATAAGATCCACGGTGGCCTCAGGGTTGTATAAAAACATCCTGGCGAAATGAATTGTGAAACAACCACAGTCAGTGGTATTGCGTTGGCGAGGCACCTGAAATTTTTGGATGAATTATTGAGTTGGGAGACTCAAGATGACCTACATCACCGAAGGCGCAACCGACATGGGTATCACCGTGACCATTAAAATGTTTGAAAAGTATGTCTGAAAGCTGTTCAGCTTCCTTTGTGGGGGCGGTATTGGGGACGTGAAGGGAATCAAGAATATAAAAAACCCTAAATTGCTTTAGTATCCTCGAATGACGTTTCAAGTGGATAGCTCACGTATTTCCCTGGAGAATCTCTCCTGGCTTCTCAACAATTCCAAGTCTCCAATGATTCCTGATATAAGATTTTCTATCAATATCTTTCAAAAGAAAATTCGATCCTTACCCTTCAAACATGGGGATGACAAGAAAGTCATAATCCAATAACTTTTGTTTCTTTCTGTACCGCTCATCATATCTGTCGGGATCATCCCTCAATTGTGGCCAAATTGCAGTGTCTAAAATTTTGATCTTGAGGCTTCCCCAAATGTCAAGGCGTTCGCAAGTTAGAAAACAATCTCTATTAAATCAGATGGAGGCCAAAATGATATGAAAAATAAACGAACTGAATACCGAGTGTCACGTGCGAGTCGGAGAGCCATTTATCTTCGTCCTTCAATCGTTCCAAATCGAGGGTGGCAAAGTTCGCAAAGTTGGGTGGCAAGAATTTAATTGCATCGACAATACGACTTGTGCTGTCTTTTGTATAAGTTCTGTGGCAAAAAACAAAGTTTTTCATTACTCACCTAGGAGTACTTCTTTTATCCCAGATATTGAGAGCCTCGGTGCTTCTGAAATTTTACAAATGTTGAACCACCGATTTTCAAAAGGTAATAAAAAAACTTACTCCAAAACACGGAACTGCGCCGAACATATCTTCAAACGGAGATACCGGATGAAATCTTTGTAGTTTGACTGGGAACTTTTGACTTTGATTGTTGCGATGATACGGTGAACACATCCGGGACCTGCTGATGAATACTTTGTCATCCATGGAGGAATAGATCGGAGAGACATGTTGAAGTCCATTATGACAGCGGCATTTGGCTCTGGGTGCCAATTTCCGTACTAAAACAAGTCAATGTACCAAGGACTAAGAGAGTAAATCTTTACTTGCCTCGCATTCTGAAAGTGACTCCTCAAGGTCCAGTTGAAAACCGACATCAAGAGTTAAGGTGAATGCCATGTAGTGGCTTGGGAATTGCAATTGAACATTTGATCATTTTTAAAGGAATCATTACACTCACTGACCACCCTGCGTCTTGTCTTCACCAACTTCACAACGATTGACAGCACCTTCGGTGCTCAGTGGTACGATTTGCCCATTGAGGCACAGATCTGAGAAAGATAATCTATGTGTAGTTGACATTGAGAAGGAACGAAGCAAAAAATTTCAACCTGTCACATGTCAACTTTGTGTACGGACCAAATACAGCATAACAACCTCAAACAACAGTAATATATTGAAACCTTCCACATATAATTAATGACCGGCGCGTTGGTGATTGAAACGATGATGGATACGGGGTGCGTCGCAGGTAAGATCATAAGAGATACTAAGCCCAATGCCCTCGAAAGCCAAAGTATTGGTAAGAAGCGCATAGTCTACATCAATAAATCTACAATGCCATGTTTCTTGAGTTATTTGGTGGATCACAGAAACTAAAACTTCTCACCTTTCTCCAGTTTGTAAACCACTAACCGAACCAGTAGTATTTGTCACAGAAGATGTGTCAATGTTGGCTTCTTGAGGCTGTTGGGGAGGAAGAATGTCACTGTTGGTGACCTTATTATAATTTTTACTTGTAGAGAGATACCAAAAATTCTCGTACCTTTCTCCACTGTGCAAACGACTAAGGCAACCACTGACAGGAGGAATAGAATTGTCAAGTACACCGCAGTGCGTTTTGACTGTGATCGACGTTTCCAATGGCAGGGGAGGGGCAGAATGGGTGGATGATGACTGGAAAAGTGCATGACTGTTGGCTTCAGTGACAGAAGAGGCACTATCGCTTTGTTGAGTTTGAATGGATTTCAACATTGTGGTAATAAACAAAGGTGTTAAGACCACCTGCAATAAATAAATAAAAATGTATCACTTGTTTTCCATATTCCCAAAATAGCTACATGACAAATTCAACTCATTTTCATATGTACATATATTACAAAAGAGAGCGGTTCCCACGCACCTTTTTGGGCGTCGGGGCCGAAACACTCTTGCCGACAGGCGTTTCTTGCTTTCTGTTTTTCCTGCCCCCTGTTTCTCAGTCAGGCCCCATTATGGCTGTTCGTGATTGCTTTTTCATTTCAGCACCAGCAGGGAGGATGCCATGGCAGTCTTATGGGTTTTTTGTTCATGTTTGGCTGGTGGCTGTGTATCAGTGTCCTTATTCAACGTGGGTTCCCACGCCCTTTCGGGGCCTTTTTGGGATCAAGGGGCTTGCCGACTGGCGTTGCTTGCCTTCAGTTTCGCCGCCCAGCGCTTTAGTGGCCGTTCTAGATTTCTTATTCATCTCAGCGCGAGCAGGGAGTATGCCTGGGCGTTGCCATCGCTTCTTTTACTTTTGTTTGGCTGGAGGCTGGCTGCTTACTATCATCAGATTCCACAAGTTCCCGGAGCGAAGCGAGGGTACTGCGCTAGTATATAATAAATAACTACTTATAAAAAAAAAACAGCATAATCCCTCTGAAATCCCTGACAACCAACCCTGGCACTGGAGAAATTGGTCCTTCAAGCACAGACTATGTTGAAGGGTCTGGCAATCACCCATGTCTATCTCACGATTGGATGACTCTTCATTCAAACGCGACATGGACAAGAGTAAATGTCAAACCTAGACAACTGAGTCTGTTGCTACTCCCTCAATCACAGACAATGTTGAATGGGTTGGCAATCACCCATGTCTATCTCATGATTGAATGATTCTTCATTCAGACATGACATGGGCAAGAGCAAATGTCAAACCACGACAACTGATTCTGCATGACCAGGCTACATATATTGTAAAGAAAGGGACTGAAAAAGAAAAAAAAGTGTACTGGTTGGGCCCAAGAGACCAATGTGATGCGACAACACTAAACACGCTAAATATCGTATAGGAAGTGACTGAAAAATGTGTACTAGTTGAGCCCAAGAGACCAATGTGATGCGATAACACTTACCAGCGACAACACTTCACAGGCTACATATCATAAAGGAAGGGACTGAAAAACGTGTACTGGTTGAGCCCAAGAGACCAATGTGATGCGACAACATTTATTAGGCTACATATATACTGGTTAAGCCCAAGAGACCAATGTGATGCGACAACACTTACCAGGCTACATATCGTATAAGAAGGGAATGAAAAGTCCTGGTTGAGGAGTCCAAGGTGTGGGAAGCGACTGAAAAGACAAAAAAGTGTACGGGTTGAGCCCAAGAGACCAATGTGATGCGACAACACTTACCAAGCTACATATCGTATAAGAAGCGAATGAAAAGTCCTGGTTGAGGAGTCCAAGGTGTGGGAAGCGACTGAAAAGACAAAAAAGTGTACCGGTTGAGCCCAAGAGACCAATGTGATGCGACAACACTTACCAAGCTACATATCGTATAGGAAGCAACTGAATAACGTGTACTGGTTAAGCCCAAGAGACCAAAGTGATGCCACAACACTGAAAAGACAAAAAACGTGTACCGGTTGAGCCCAAGAGACCAATGTGATGCGAAAACACTTACCAAGCTACATATCGTATAGGAAGCGACTGAATAGGACAAAAAAGGGTACTTGTTGAGCCCAAGAGATACAAACGAGTCCTGGTTGAGAGTCCAAGGTGTTGTGGTAAGAGACAGGAAGCATGTTGCTACGTAATCAACAGAATGGTCACGGGAGCTAATGAACAGGTACAATATCTCCCGTGACATTCTTATGTAATCACGGTCTACAACTTTATTTTTATTTCTTGTTCAATAAAGTACGGTTATCTATGGAATGGGAAAAAGTAGATCTAATCAACCTCGACGAATTCATGATTACCCCTGGTGTCCTCCTCGCCGACTACTTTGTGTTCTTATCTAGGGTGAACTGATGGGTAGGGTCAGGCAAAAGCGAGGAGTGGTTAGTCTCTCTTAATACCTTCCGACCCACGTGAAATGGCTCTGGAGTACTTGGCTTTCGATCTTGCTCCTAAGCCTTGGTTCAGATCTCTTCTTTACCTGACTCATGTCATTTCTCTGGAGTACTTGCCTTTCACAACTTAAGGTCAGTCGTACTTCACATATTTCTCGTCGAATCCTTGATTACCCCTGGTGTCCTCCTCGCCGACTAATTTCTCTGGAGTTCTTGGCTTTCACAACTTAACACTTTCGCTATCTTTGCTCTATCTCTGCCTTTCATTTCTTATCTGGGCCACTACTTTAATACTGTATTGTATTTCTCAATCGTACATCACCTGGTCAAACGTTTGGGTTCAGTTCTCTTCTTCAGCATCTGACCCGGGTATCATTGCTCTGGAGCACTTGGCATTTAAGTTTGACGTTCAACCTTGCAACCCAGGTGAAATTTCTCTGGAGTACTTAGTTTTCGATATTGCTCCAAAACATTGGTTCAGATCTCTTCTTCATCTGACTCGTGTTAATTCTCTGGAGTAATTGGCTTTCACAACATCTTTAAGCTCAATCGTGCTTCACAACTAAGTTGGGGGAAGGAACTTTTGGGTTTGTCGTCCTTTTTCTTTCGACCTTACTTAAAAAGTTTACTCCTTGTCCTTGCAGCGAGGTGCACAAGACTATTCAAAAGTCTTCTGGAAAGGTCGTAAACCTGAAGCGGATCCTTATGCACAATGAAAAGGAGGGCATGCCTGTGACGGCGTTCCGAGAGATCAAGATCCTCAAGGCATTAAAACACGACTGCATCGTTAACATTTTAGATATGTTCGTAGTGCGAAGTAAGTTAGAGAACTCTTTCTCAGTCTCGGTGTAAATGGTATTTGCCTACATGGATCACGATTTGGCAGGTCTTTTGGAGAACGAGCGTGTAATACTTCACCCAAGTCATATCAAAATCTACATGAAGCAGTTGTTGGAAGGAACCGAGTATATGCACCTGATACCATGGAAATTAGGCATCGCGACTTCTTATACCCTTCCGAAAGCGGGTCACCATGTCCTTCTTATTGAAAGTATTGACGGTCGTTCAAGAGTGAGTGTCCAGGTAGTTCTTCCGTGTTTTTTGATACTTACCATTGGGATAGCATAGAGTAAAGGAGCTCTACGGTCTGTTCCGAAGTCACTTATCATATTCGATTTTTTATGCTATCGGATAGTGCACCTCCCAACATGACAAATCTACTATACCAATGGGGTCCCGAGTCAATATTGAAAAATTCTACTGAACAGTGTAGAAGGTCTGTCTTCGCGATTTAAGAACTAGGCGACGCGTTAAAAATTGTTTCTACAGAATTGACTATGTTTCGCATACTGGGGCATACATGGGTTCAATGCCAGTGGAAGACGAATTTCTTGAAGACCTCGTAGCTGGCTTCCGATTCATAGAGGTTCTAACGGGAAGGCGTAACTTTCAAGTTCAACTCACTGGTGGTAGACGCAGATCCTGTAGCTGGATATGTTAAACTCCGTACTGGAGAGCGGCTTTATGCCGATGTCATTATCGGTGCAGATGGATATGATAGTATTTTATGGCCACTCGTCACTGAATTCGACGCTTTCAAAGACCAGGACATGCATCTCTTCTTGACTTTCGTTATACCCGCCGACTTACTCCTAGCTGATGAAGATTTGAGAGACCTTGTGGATCCCCAAGTGGTGTGGCTGCTCACAATGTCGATGATTATGTACTAACATCTGCCCGTCTAGTGGACTTATTGGTTTGGTGACGGATACGTCTTTCATGCCAACCTTGTGGTGATTTATATTTTTATCCGGAATACCTTGTCTGGCGTAACAGTGGCATTAAGACTAATAAACTTTCATCTGGTATAGAACTTTTGACAGGACTACAGCATATCCATGACTCAAAGTTATGAACACATGGTTTAGAATGACATTCTACATCGCGTTATGAAAGCCTCCAATCTACTTATTTGGAACGATGGATCTCTGAAAATTGCAAATTGTGTCAGTATGGCGGAGAGGTTGACATCTAGGGCATTGGGTGTGTGTTTTTCAGTGTCTCTTTATTTGATTACAAACTCTCATCTTGTGTTTCCAGCTGCGTGATAAGAGAACTGTTTACTCGGAGACCAATCCTACCCGGTACTTCTGATCTTGATCAACTGGCGTCTCTGCGGTACACCTAATCAACATAACTGGCCACACCATGATACTTTCCCTCTACCTGCTGTACGAGGCCCACCTCCAGGCCCACCTCCAGGACCTCCTCATGCATATACGGGCGATGGTCCCATATATAATAAGGGACATCATGGACACTATCCTGGTCCTAGAAACGAACAATGTGAGTTGCGTGGAGTCCATAATAATAATAATAATATCGATCAAAGCCGACCACCACTAACTTTACCGGCTCATCTCCCTCAACGTCCTCTTGCACGTATGGGAACCGTTGATAACGATCGAGATCGAGATCGTGACCCGTGATCGACATTACAGAGGTGAAGGGGGGAACAACAATTACAGAAGACCAGATCCTCCTGGTCGTGGCGGTGGCCACTACTTGTAGCGGGGAAAATATGTTTATTGCGAACTCTCATCCTTTCAAAATATTTTTTTTTACCTTACTCCTGAAAATGTCTTGGTCAATTACTGGCCTATACATGTCATTTGTATTTTTTAAACTCGCATGTCGTAGAAGTTACATCCCATGCAATATAAAGTTGTGGACGTGATTACATAAGAATGGTCACGGGTGATATTGAACTTGTTCAATATCTCTCGTTCAATATCGCACGTGACCATTTTGGTGACCGCGTGACAACTCAGGTTCATTTCAAATTTTTGTGCTCTTATCTCTCAATGTCATTGCAAAACACCGTCCAACATTCCAATGGGGAACTTTTGACTGGAAGACTATGGAGGAAGAGTCTTCCTTACTTCGACAACCTACCTTTCTATTCCAACATCCCCAGGATGGACGAAATTCCTGGACCCTTGCAAAAGGCTCTTGATCAAGGTAGTCAGGAGGGATACAGCGCATTGTTGGTTGTAAGATAAGTCGTCATTGCCCGCTCTAAACAAATCTAACAACTTCCGATAGAAAATTGCCCAGGGTCTTGACAATGTTCACCCGTTCTCCCAGTGCCTTTCAATAGCGAACATCTTGCGGGAAGCTCAGAACTTTGATTCGCCAGATTTGGATGCAGTCACGAGGAAGAACGCACTTCGAATCTGGGGAATGATTTCGAAGTTTGTGGTCCTTGACCGCTTCTGCAAAACTTTGGGTGTTGCGAAGGTGTATCCAGGCTGCTCAGTGCAGAGGAGGATGTGTTCAGCTACATATTTCGGGACTGGTTCGAAGGTGAGCCTTTGGTCAAAAACTACGTGATATTTCTTATGCAACTTTCAGATCCTAGACTCGCTGAATCCACCTAGTAAATTGCTATCAAAATTCTTGAAAACGTGGCGAGGTCGAGATAAGATATTGGCGGAATATTCCAAGAAGGCTTCAACTTCATCCGTCCTTGGTCAGGACACCGCTGACGTTGCCTTGAGTTTGTCAAGGCGACTTATTGCGGTGGTTGGCGCTAAAGACATCATTCATATCGAGGCAGGGTTGGAGATGATAGCGCTGGCGATGGCGATATCGTCTGAGGTATGTAATGTTTTCAGATTTAATACAGGACACCGATGTGTTAACCCTTCATTAGAATGAAGGTGTATTTCCAGAATTACAAACTGAACTCAAACATTTGCTACACAGGTTTGAATTTATACCACAACGATGGTCTAATTATTAAAATTATATTAAGAATGTGGTCAGATCAAATGGAACCCCAGCAGTTGGAAGGCATCATCAATGCTCTATTGCCTTTGCATAAATCAATACAAAACGTTATCAATATCGTTTTCGCAACTTCTCCCCTACTGGCGCTAGCAACTCATGGATGGGCCGCTCATAATTATCACTGCACCTATCTATATAGAGTGAGTAACATTTTCGATATATTCTGGTCATTTATTAACGATCATGAAGATCTTCGTTGCCCTTGGGAATGACCGACCTCCAATCCTTGTCCGGCTAGAAGACTGCGTTCTCAAGGCTATTATATCAATTTCGGAAGGGAGCCGTGAAAATGCGATGGACACCCTCTATTCAGAGATCTCGCCTATGGAGAAAGATCTGGCCAATGATAAGGACGCCATGACTTGGTTTAATTTGTCAATGACTGACTCAGCCGCCCCCGCCATGCCCACACCATACGAAATTCCTTCTACCCCCTTGCCAGGTGAGTCTGATTTTTTTTTTCTATCTCCTTGTCTTACGTCCATGGAGCACTCCCAAAACTTGTCAAGCAGAGATTCCAAGGTTAGCGTAATGTCTTAAAAAACGGGACAGTATTCTAAATGTTTTCTATATGACAGGAGGGCTAGCCTCCCCACCAGAGTCACGCAACAATTCTCCCATCGTTGGCAATGGGTCAACCTTGCCAATCCGTACAGGAAATCTTACGGAGACGCTTCCCCTTTGTCAGTTTGTGAATCCCCAACCACTTCACGACCCGTCTGAAGAACATGGGGACGATCGTGAAAGTTGCGCAACGCAGGACGATGATGATGTTTACTCCCAGATCGGGTCAGAAAAGTCGTCGGTTTCGCCGGTGGATAATGAAGGTGACACCACAATGGAGGCCAACTCCCTTTTCGTCGAGTCGACAGACAGATCGTCAGATTCGCTGTTGGGTGATGAAGTTGACTGCACAAATGTTGAGAATTCAAAGGATATAACGGACGATTCATCGCTGAACGAAGGAGATGGAGAAGGAGATGTTGAAAACGATGGAGTAGTTAAGCCTATGGTCGGCATCGAGTGGGAGATCACATCGACGGATGCAGACAAGGAGGTGGTTGAAGGAGGTCAGCCAATGGTTGGTATCGACTCGAAGAACATATCGTCGGAGGTGGGGGAGGTGGATGAAGGTGTGCCTATGGATGCCGAGCAGGATGGGGAAGAGGTGGATGATGGTGTCGACTCGAAGAAGATATCGTCAGAGGTGGATGAAGTTCTGCCTATGGATGCCGAGGGGGATGTGGAAGAGGTGGATGATGGTGTCGACTCGAAGAAGGTATCGTCGGAGGATGGGGAAGAGGTGGATGATGGTGTCGACTCGAAGAAGATATCGCCGGAGGTGGCGGAGGTGGAGGAGGTGGATGAAGTTCTGCCTATGGATGCCGAGGAGGACGGGGAAGAGGTGGATGATGGTGTCGACTCGAAGAAAATATCGTCGGAGGTAGATGAAGTTCTGCCTATGGATGCTGAGGAGGATGGGGAAGAGGTGGATGATGGTGTCAACTCGAAGAAGGGATCGTCGGAGGTGGCGGAGGTTGATGATGTTTTGCCTACGGATGCGTTCGACTCAATGAATATGTCAGATTCAATGGATGAATCCGACTCAAGAAATTCTTCCGATGACGGGTCAGATAAAGGTGAACCCATGATTGTGTCGGATGCAGCGGAGGATGAAGTGGCTGGCCCCAAATCAGTCGGCGTTGCAGCGGGCCTACAGCTCCGCAGGAGCACTCGCATCGTTTTGGCGAATTCCATGCCTAGCATGGAGTCTGCCGCTCCCCCCATATCACCCAGGAAGAAGGGTAAAGCTAGAAAGAAGAACAAAATTCCCTTGGAGGTGAGTGTTCGAATTATCCCATCCAGGTAAAGCTGAATAAGGAGTATTTAGGATGATTGTGAATCTGAATCGGAGGACAAATCTCCAAAGCTCTCAAATGTTGGGAAGGTCACGGTTAGATTTTCCATTTAATTTACACACTTCATAATTAACAATATGTGCTGAAAGTTTCACCCAACCATGTACGCTGACATTGCGGGATGGTGTTCAACCGCTGACGCTGGGGCTAAGCCATACCGACATGTGCCGGTTATGGCTGAAAATATCGAATCGGTAAGTGGAACTTGAAATAGGTATTTTGCATGTTACACATCTCAATAATATTAAGACAGGAGAAGATACCGAGACCCTGAGGAGAGTCGAAGCTCGTATCCAAGCGGCTTTCATAAATGGCCTACCTCCCCACCTCCAACCAAGCGCCAAAAGTAGGGAATATGTGCCTGCTTCGAACCAATCGCGGATTTTCGTTGCTTCACATTCAGAATTCTCTAAAATACACCCGCGGGAGGTTCAAAAAATTCTTCGCGATCGCATTATCCTCGTCCACGGAAATCCATCAGATTACGATTATGGATGGGACTTGGAAAGCTTTGGTCGGCTATATGATGTTGACAAAGAAATCAATGTACATGGTGAGAATATCATCGCTTTGCCTAAATTTGTTCGTTTTCCCTGAAACTACCTTTAGTTTCATCACATTTTGATTCCTACGACCCTGAGCGTCGACATCACCAGGGAACGTTGCGGGAAATACATCATTTTACGACCTCCCTTTCAAAAGAGGAGTTCCCCCCTGTCAACGCCATCTCGTTGCCTGCGAACCGAAGGAACCTTCACATCCCTTGTCAGTTTGGGAGCGTGGCATCGCATGAGGTAGCCCAATCTCGGCTTCCTTCAGGATACGAAACTGCGTTCCCGCCGACCGATGTAAGGTCTCACATGGAATGGTCTCTAATCGGCTCCAGGGGTACTGTCAGTCCATTTCATGTCGACTCCGATGGATTAGGGACTGTGGTAGTCATCCTTAAAGGAAGCAAATATTGGATCCTAGCGACGCGATTAGGTGAACACGACATCATATGCTCCGTGGACTCCCTTGGCCCTTCTTGGACCCCATATTTCGTTAATGAGGGTAATAATGTCGATCGTTTTTCTTTTGAGGGAGTCCATCTCCAGAAGGGCGATATGCTGTGAGTAGGCTTGTGAATTGTCAGAATCTGAAACTTATAATTCTTTTAGCATCATGCCTGGAGGCGTTCCCCATTGGGTCCTAGGTACCTCAGATTCCATTTGTGTTGGACGACACTTCTACGCTGGATCGACAATTCGGTCATCTGTCGTTGCCATTGTACACACCTTCCTCCATGGCGGATCTGTCACAAATGAGAATTATGTCGACACTCGCAATCTTCTTTATCACCTCCTCGTTTTCTGGTCCAGGCGAATTGACAAAACAGATGTGGATGGTAAGTTGTTTCTTTAAGTGCAGCTGTATTTATCTGAATTCGCAAATAACCAAGGGGCACACATACCGGACTTATCCACAGAGGAGGGATTTATGGATGTTTTATACCTCGGAATTTTTGTTATTCTCTCCCCTGCATTCGACAGCCGCTTTTATCCTTTCGCTAACGTCAATCCCACTCTTAAGAGGGAGTGGCTTAATGCCATATATGAATTCCGCTCGCTCCTCCATGTATTCTCTCTACGATTCGTTACTCTCCTTGATGGTGTACCTGTGGCACATTCCTATATTGTCGAACGCACGTTCGCGGAGTTTGCTGCTGCTGCCGTGGTTTTGGCCAAGGGGATTGATGACTGTAATGGGGATTTCGAAGGGGATACAAAAGTCTTTGATGATGGGATTACGCTTTGGGGTTTCACGAGCCAAGTCGGCTTAGTTATAGGCTCTTATTGTCCCAGAATCTTGTCATACTACACTCGGTCCCTTGGTCGCGGTCATAAGGATTTCGTATGGCGTGGCCCACATATCGAAATATTCCCTCGCTCTGATGACACCGTTCACATTATCACTGGCACCTCGGTGGGTGAAATGCTGGACCATCCAGCCCACCCAATCTATAGCATAGATGTAGATACCACAATTGCTCAGGTTGGCCAACGTCGTCCTCGAGGTAAAAGTGTACATAGCGACGACCAGAGTAAGAAGCGCAAATTGCAGTCTTGAACATGTGGGGGTTTTTTTTGTACTTAAATTATTCGTTTATTTTTTTTGGTATTATTTTTATTGTATTTTTTTATATTAAAATAAAATAATAATGTTGTTTGTTCATGGTTGATTACTGTTGATCAAAAAACATACACGATCATGTGACTGTTAATTTTTTTCAACTCGTTTCTTACCTTGCCACGCAATCCTATTACTCAATCCTATTTCCCAATCCTCTTTCGCGTATTCGATGGCTTTCACCGACGACTTTAAAACTGTTCTTGCCCCCTTTCTGAAGAAATACGCAGTAGCCAAAAATGAAACAGAAAGAAAACGCGTCGCGAAAAACGCGGTCGAAGCAGTCTCAAAGAGTAAAGATCTGCTTGAGGAGAAAGAAGTGGATCTCCCTAAAGACCTAGAAACAGTGTGTTTACCTATTTTATTATCAAAATCAGTCCTTTCTAACCAATACCACTACTTCAGGCCATTGTTCGCCATTTCAAGAGATGTTTAAAGAAGGAGGAAACTCCTGAAGAAAATGAGGATCCAAAACCCAAAAAGATAAAGCAAGTCTACACCATCCGCGACGTGATAAAGCAAAACTATCGAAATCTAGTTGAGGATGAAATTCCACACCAGCCAGCAGAGAAAGAGTACATTGCTAGTTATCAACGTGCAGTGACAACTGTTCTTCACAAGATGACCGACGAGGAGCTGAAAGAAGCGGAGGACATAAGGGACACATGGAATCAGCTTGGGGCGCCTAAGGATGTTCAATTAAAGTAAGTTTTAATAGTTTCTCAATCAATACATGGCAGTAATTCCATGAACCCTCAATTAGGAGGGCGAAGACAAAGCTCCCTAAAGAGATGAAGAAGAAGGTGGAAGAGTGGAAGTTTGGGACTGGAGCTGTAATTATGTGCATGGTGGCATATTCAGACGGAAAGGATTGCCACACTCTTTTGTTCGTCCCTAAACAAATTCCTTTGCCATGCCTCATCTCACCCCATTACCAGTGTCGAGAGTTCCCCTGTAGTGGGGAATCCTTTCACATCCTCTTGCCCTGACTGGAAGGAAGGCACATACGAAAAGTTTACTGATTGGGCTGTGAAGCAGTTTGGTCATAGCGAATCGGATCCGGATGATGAGGTCGAGCTCCCAGTTCATATGAAGAAGGCAAAGGATATCGTATTCGAGAGAAACAAGCGTGGGCGACTTATTCTTCCCCCAATGAGCGATTATAGAAAGGTGAAACAGAAGCAGAGGGTGATTCGTGGTTATATTGGTGCAGTTTATCGTGAGACTTGTTCTTTTCTCTTTTTTTTTTCAGTCTGATTCAAAGAACAGGAGAATTCACCGGCAACGACAGGGCAACTTTCCCTTACCTTAAAGCATCGAAAAAAGACCAAACAATTTATTCGCCTGAGTGCGTCCCACGTGGGTTCTCCTTGAGCGATCCCGACCACCTTCCGGCGGAACCATTATTCAGCCTTTACTCTCACATGCTAGGGAGACAGAAGAAAGGCTTAGCGCCATTTGTACTTCGGAAAAACGACTCTCTTCATGGAACCACAGTGAAGAAGTCTGCGAAAGCGAAGGGAAAACAAAAGGCAAGTTATGTCGACCTCAAAACTAGTGACGAAGAGAGTGGGAAGGAGGGAGATGAAGAAGCGGAAAGTGAAGCAGAAGACGAGGAGAAGGATGACAATGAGGAGGACGAAAATCAGGACCAGGACCAGGATGAGGAAGATGGGCAGGAGGATCAGGAGGAGCAGGAGGCGGGCCTGTCAGGAGTGAACCTGACTCACGACGATACGGCCCCGGACGCAAGCCCATCTAAAAAGTTTGGACCCCCAAGAGGGAAGCCAAAGGCAGGACCTTCATCGAAGCCACCCCCCAAGGCAACAGCAAAAACTAAGAAGACGGATCAATTGAAACCTCTGGTCGTAAATGCTACCGGGTCAAACTCCCTGGTAAGGTTTTTGTCTTGTTCAATTTTTTTTAATAATATATTCTTTCATGTAGGTAAAGGCGAAGGCTTCCAAGGTAGTCCAAGATGCTGAGAACCCTGCGCCCTCACCAACCACCCAGAAGGCGTCGAGGAAAGGCAATGCGAGAAAGAGGAAGTCGGAGGACGAACTTGTGAAAGAAGGCCCTCCAAAAGTTGCCAAGAAAGGTGGAAAGGCGAAAGGAAAGGGTAAAACAAAGGTTAAAAATGACAATTCTCCAAAGGCAAGTGTACGCTTGTCAACTTTCTGGAGCCATTTAAAATTTTGACATATGACACACAAGGTACATGGAAGGAAAAGGGGGGCTGAGGAAAATTTAGATTCCCCATCAAAACGCCCCAGGATCGAGGAAGACGAAGGGCATCAGTGAGTTTTTTTTCTTGTCTCTCTCTCTAAAGTAAAGCCAACTGAAATTTATTCAAAGTGAAAATGACCCAGCATCGCAACAACGTGGCAGCCGAGATCGGGTTAAGGATTTCCCTGGTGGAAATGTATTCACCAGTGCTTCCCGCATGGCATTTTTGCGGAGCCTTTGCCCAGTCTCTAATTTCACATTTTTGGTGAAGCAGGTGCCCACTATGGTAAGCACTTAATTTTTATAGAAACATAGGGACGCTAAATAATTGCATTTAGCCCAAGCCATCCATCATTCCAAGTAACTACCCCACTTGGGCTTCGTGGAAAAATATGGAAAGCTTTTTACCTGCGACATTTCATTCCAAAAATTCGTTCAAAAATGTCATAAAAATCATCACAGATGCACTGGAAAACCCTGCTGTGGTTGAAAAAACGATAGATGCCCCTTTGCTGCTGTTTGGTTTGGCATATCGAGAGGTCTCTAGGTCCATCGAAGTCGAGCCTGATGCTCCAACTTCTGCTCCTGTCCATCTTGTAAAATCCACCTTAGGAGTAAAGGAATTGGAGCAACTGGTCACCCTGATCAATGGGTTTAAATTCAAGCCCTCCTGAATTCGTTTTTCTGCAGTTTTTCTTGCCATATATCATTTTGCAATGTTTTTATCTGTTATTCTGTTTGTTTGTTTTTTTCCCATTTTTTTATTTTGTTTTTTAAATAAATATTCTTGACAAGGTTGATAATGTAAATTGATCTCTTACCCCAGGGCCTCCATTAAAAGGTGTTTCTTATCATAAGAGAGGGGCATCTAGCCATATGTACAAGGTTATTCCATATGGTGGGGCCACTTCACTTGTATTGTATTTTAAAGAATGGGGCCATCCCATTCATCAAGGGTTACAATATCTCATGTCATTTAGCAGCCCATTCTCTTAAAAAGGTATATTTTAGGCAGAAGCTCTAAGAAATACTGTGTATGGCCACTCTTCTATGCATGGATTAAAAAGTTCATAAAGCAGTGGCTGCCCATCTTATAAATAAAGGTTTGCAATGATTCTCAACATATGGAGGCTGCCCCTCTGTACTAGTTTTCAATGAGGTAATGGCCCATATTCTTATAAAGGCACAGAATATTTGTCAACATATAGTGGCCACCCCTCTGTACTAGTTTTCGAAGAGGTAGTGGCTGACCCTCTTATAATGTGTTGCACAATATCTACCCATATAGCGGCCGCCCCTCTGTACGAGTTTTCAAAGAGGTGGCGGCCGAACCTCTTCTTAAGGCTTGCACTATTTCTCCACAATTAGCGGCCGCCCTTCTGTACTAGTATTCAATGAGGTAGCGGCCGACATTCTTAGAAAGGCACAGAATATTTGTCCACATATAGCGGCCGCCCCTCTGTACTAGTTTTCAATGAGGTAGCGGCCGCCCCTCTGTATTAGTTTTCAGATAGGTAGCGGCCGACATTCTTATAAAGTATCGAAATATTTCTCCACATATAGCGGCCGCCCTTCTGTACTAGTTTTCAAACAGGTGGCGGCCGACCCTCTTATAAAGTCTTGCAATGTTTCTCATCATACAGCGGCCGCCCCTCTGTTATAGTTTTGTACTAGTTTTCAAAGAGCTGGCGGCCGGCCCTCTCATAAAGGCTTGCTCTATTTCTCCACATATAGCGGCCGCCCCTCTGTACAAGGTTTCAAACAGGTGGCGGCCGACTCTCTTATAAAGTCTTGCAATGTTTCTCATTACACAGCGGCCGCCCCTCTGTTATAGTTTTGTACTAGTTTTCAAAGAGCTGGCGGCCGGCCCTCTCATCAAGGCTTGCACTATTTCTCCACATATAGCGGCCGCCCCTCTGTACAAGGTTTCAAACAGGTGGCGGCCGACCCTCTTAGAAGGTCTTGCAATGTTTCTCAACATATAGCGGCCGCCCCTCTGTTATAGTTTTGTACTACTTTTCAAAGTGCTGGCGGCCGACCCTCTCATAAAGGATTTTACTATTTCTCCATGTACAGCGGCCGCCCTTCTGTACTAGATTTCAAAGAGATGGCGGCCGACCCTCTTATAAAGTCTTGCAATGTTTCTCAAGATACAACGGCCGCCCCTCTATTATAGATTTGTACTAGTTTTCAAAGAGGTGGCGGCCGACCCTCTTATAAAGGCTTGCACTATTTCTCCACTTATAGCGGCCGCCCTTCTGTACTAGATTTCAAAGAGATGGCGGCCGGCTCATTATAAATGGAAGGATACATTTCTCCTTTCTGGGCGGCCGGACCTCTATTAAATAGATGTTAATATCTGCCTTTATGTGCGGCCACTCCACTACTAAAGGGAGAATATGTTAGAAGAAAGGTTAGCGGCCGCCCCTTTAATAATGCCTATTTTCTTATGAGCGGCCGCCGGGCGGCTTTATCACTAGGAGGGGTGTAAATACATGTCGGTTATACCTCAATTAGTGTAATCTTTGACTATATGGGCTGTGGAGTTGTCGTGTATGGCACTGGTGGTGGCCGTAGGTGTAGTCTATTTGTAAATAGATGTTAGTAAAGTATGAAAAAATGAAAAAAAAAAAATTCCGGAGACTCGAGACGCGTCTCGAGTCCCCACGTCCCCTGATCATCGTCCTGGTGCTTCTGTCCTCCTTTCCGTTCCGTACACATAAGATACCAGGGGCTCAAGACGCGTCGTCTCGAGCCCCTGTCACGGTTGTCGTTCGACATATTTTATCTGTAAGTAATCATTAGTAGAGGGTATATATAGAAAAGAATTAAAAAAACTACCTGGGGCTCGATCGCAAGACGACGCGTCTCGAGCCCCATGATCATTCTTTTTTTTTGCGCGCCCGTCGTGTAAAATCGTGGTGTGGTGGTGGTTCTCGCTGTCGTCGTCACCACCCGTCGTGGTTGAAAGAGGGAAGAGGTGGTCGGAAGACGCTCAAGAGAGCTCCGAGGAGATTTGGAAAATCGTGCATAAAAAAAGTTTTTTTTTACGGTTATCCGGGGTCCTGGAGAGAATCACATCAAAAACCAACTTCGTTGCA
>Ga0137418_10001340_pt1 | contig 22653 bp, 18 predicted proteins | sample CZODoug3_1_2_16f_FD_122242 | JGI IMG/M metagenome (GOLD analysis project Ga0137418, IMG submission 122242) | Vadose zone soil fungal communities from Angelo Coast Range Reserve, California, USA - CZODoug3_1_2_16fungal (Hybrid Assembly) | ecosystem: Environmental > Terrestrial > Soil > Vadose...
CTTCCCTGTGCCGAGCGACCGTGTGCGCATTTTAGCCCTCGCATGTGGCTTCTTCAATGCGGGCGCACCGCAATCCCTTCAAGCAGTTCTGAATAATCCTGAGAAGTTGAGAGACCTTGCCCGGAACTCCAAGGCGGTCGGCGACCTCAACGCTCGACGTAGCGACGGCCGTCGGCCCGCGACGGAACCAGCGAAACCAGTCGTTCAGCGGAACCATATTTCTCGGCATCCACTACCTCCGTTGGTTCCTCGTGCGAAAAAATCCTCTCGACGCTTTCTCCGGATCGCGAACGCATCTCGGAATTTCCTGCTGTACTCGCCCGGTGCGGGGCGGGCAGCGCGGTTAGAGCCGGCTTGCAGAACTCTTGCTCGGACATCGCCGGCGCGACGAGCAACGGTCTCCTTACCGACTTTCTCCAAAGTATAGATCGCCGATGTTCTCAGACTCGTCAGAAACTCCGGGATTTCGTCAGAGACATCGGTAGACTGATAGGTTTTATCAGAGTTCTGGTGAGCGCGCGCGATGAGTGTTCGCGGTTTCGGAAATCGCTATACGGCTTCGCGCACTCGCCATTGCATTGGTGCGAGGCCGGTCTCTCTCCTGAACGCAACACCGAATGAACTCTGGTTAGCATAGCCCAAGATCATCGCGATTTGGGTCAGATCCAGATTGGGATCATGGAGTAGTGTCTTTGCCCGCTCGATCCGCTGACGGCGCAACCACGCATGTGGGGCTAACCCCAACGACTGTTTGAATGCGGTTGAGAAATGGCCTGTCGAGAGCTGTATGCTTGCCGCCACCTCGTGCAGCGAGATGTCCTCTGCTAAGCGGCTCATCATATACTCGCACGCGCGACGGAGAAGCGACGGCGGAAGGCCCCCGCGACGGATCTCCTTGCTAGTGACGGTCGAGAGATTACGGACGACATGCATGGCCAAGAGCGTGGCCGCGGTTTCTGTGTAAAGAGTGCCTTGAGGCGCACGGCTGAGGCACTCGTCATAGATCACACGAGCCAGTTGCCAACTCAGTGGATCCCTGTAGTCCCACGTTTCGATAACTTCGAAGCTCACGGAAGTTTCAAGGCCCGCCGCACCCAGCACAAAGTCCGGCTGCAACTCCATGGACAATTGTCGATATTTAACAGCCTCTTTCAGCCGAAATCCGACCCGGGTACCAGGCGGAAGGACGAAGGCAAACGTGGGCCTGTTTTCGTTGGGGATGATCTTTCCACCCGACTGTGCCTCCCCCTCGATGTAGCCCGTATTCCATATGAAATGGAGTTCGATCGAACTGGCCATCACATCCGATTCTGGGACCATTGATCGGATTTGGAATCCAATGGCGTTACCACCGGTCCAGGCAATCCTTCGAGTTGCGTCGAAAGTTCCATCGTGGCTTGAATGAACCGGCCCTTGGTGACCATATCCGCCGGCTGACCCAGAAAAGAGCCTGACCACTGTCGGTGCGCTTCGAGCGGACATCCGGTCGCGGGTCGTGCTGGTATCCAATAGCCGAGCCCTTGGGTGAGCGAGGCCGGCTCCGGGGTGGATTTTGTGCGCGCGCGTCATAGAGAAATTCCTTGCGCGGTGGGAAACAAACTGGCGTTTGTAGACGAGCCCTATGGCCGATTGGACTGCCGCGCGAACCCAGGCGCGCGGCGGTTTCTATGTGATCCTAACCACTATCGAAGCTCTCTTGCAGGCTAAATTCTGATGAAACGTGAGATATCCTGAACTGGGGGACATGAGTGCGCGCACAAGGCCGACATCTGGTGTATGAGTTGGGCGAGTGGGAGGTCGATCTCGCTCGGCGCGAACTGCGAGCGCGTGGAGTGCCGGTCCCGATCGGGGGTCGCGCGTTCGAAATCGTCGAGGTTCTGGTTCAGTCGGCAGGTGAGCTTGTCACCAAGAACGACCTCTCGGCTCGCGTATGGCCGGGCGTGATCGTAGAGGACAATACGCTTCAGTTTCACATATCTGCGATTCGCAAAGCGCTCGGTTCGGATCGTGGAATACTAAAGACGGCATCCGGTCGTGGCTATCGCCTACTCGGTGCGTGGACATCCCGGCAGGAGTGCACATCGTCAGTAGATTCGATTGATCTCGAACCGATGCGAAGCCCGTCCGCGCCATTTCAGACCAACTTGCCAGCGGCAGCCTCCGAACTGGTCGGACGAACCAATGCCGTGCAGCATTTGCGCGGTCTTCTGTCCGCCTATCGGGTGGTCACGCTGACTGGAGCGGGGGGAATAGGGAAAACCAGGCTTGCATTGGAGGTGGCCCGCGGCTTGTTCCCGGACATTCGGGGTGACGTTCGGCTCGTCGAGCTGGTCTCGCTGTCGGATCCCAGTCTGGTGCCAACCGCGCTGGCAGGGGCCCTCGGCCTAAAGTTGGGCGGCCACGAGATTTCCGCCGAGTCCGTCGCTCGGGCCATCGGAGCACAGAAACTTCTTCTTGTTCTCGATAATTGCGAACACGTGATCGACGCAGCAGCCAAGTTGGCGGAAACGGTCGTGCGCAGGTGTCCACAAACGACCATTCTTGCAACGAGCCGGGAGATCCTGAAGATCGAGGGCGAGTATGTTTACCGCGTTCCCCCGTTGGATGTGCCGCCCCAGGATGAGGAACCCGGCGACATACCTGGTCACAGCGCGGTGCAGCTCTTCATCGCCACGACGAGGGCGTTGCACTCGGATTTCTCGCCGAATGGAGAGAACCTTGCTGTAATTGCTGCAATCTGTCGGCGCCTCGATGGCATCCCGCTGGCCATCGATCTTGCGGCGACGCGTGTCGCCACCCTGGGGCTCCAGCAGGTCGCCGCAGGCCTGGATGATCGCCTGGAAATGCTGACCGGCGGTCGCCGAACGGCTCTGCCGCGGCATCAGACACTGCGCGCAACGCTGGACTGGAGCTACGAATTGTTGCCCGAGGCCGAGCGCCTGGTCCTGCGACGCCTTGCCGCGTTCGTCGGCGACTTTACGGCAGCAGCGGCGAGCTTGGTGGCGGCGGGTGGCGAGATCGCCGCATCGGAGGTGGTCCTCTCCCTGGCGAACCTCGTCACGAAGTCTCTCGTGACGGTGGAGGTCGGAAGCGTGACTGCATATTATCGGCTGCACGAGACCACGCGCGGCTACGCGCTCGAGAAGCTCGCTGAAAGCGGCGAATTCGAGCAGGTGGCGCGACGCCATGCCAATTATTACCGGGACCTCTTTGACAGCGCCGAAACAGAACTGGAGACATTGCCCGCACCCGCATGGCTGGCGCGCTACGGCCGTCACGTCGGACAGGCGCGCGCGGCCTTGGATTGGGCCTTCTCTCCGACGGGCGCCGCCGAAGTCGGCGTGGCGCTGACCGTGGCTGCAGTGCCGCTGTGGGTGCACTTGTCGCTGATGGAGGAATGTCGCGGTCGCGTCGAGCGGGCGCTTTCCGGCCCCGCCGAGAGCCGAGACGCTCGTCGTAACATGCAATTGCATGCGGCGCTTGGCGCGGCGCTATTTCTGACGAAGGGGTCCGGCCCTGAGACGTTAACGGCCTGGACAAGCGTCTTTGAGATCGCGGAAAGCCTCGACGATGTGGACTATCGCCTGCGAGCGCTTTGGGGCTTGTTTGTCGACTGCATCACGAGCGGCCGCTATCGGGCGGCACTGGCGGTGGCCGAAAGATTTTGCACCTGTGCGGCGAAATCGACCGATCCTGCCGACGGGCCAATCGGCGACCGTCTGGTCGGCGTGGCGCTGCTTGCCCTGGGTGACCTGGAAGGTGCGCGGCGGCACATCGAGCGCATGCTGAGTGGCTATGTCGCCAGGGGGTCGCACATCATCAGGTTTCAATACGACCAGCGGGTGGTGGCGCGTTCGTATCACTCCCACGTACTTTGGCTGCAGGGATTTGCCGACCAGGCCATGCGTAGCGTCGAATGCCAGGTCGTCAACGCTCGCGCCAGCGATCACCCGGTGTCGCTGTCCCATGCCCTGCTTCAGGCAGCCTGCCCCGTGGCGCTTCTCGTCGGCGATCTGACCTTGGCGGAGCGTTACGTTAAGGCGATCATGGATCTCTCCGCCAGGCACGCGGTGGAGCTGTGGAACGTTGGGGGTCGATGTTTCGAAGGCATGTTGCTCATCAAGCGCGGCAACATCGGCGCCGGGTTGGAACTTCTGCGCACCGCGTTCGCCCGCGTCCCTGAGAACGCGTTCAACCTGCTTTACATTCTATTTCTCGACGAGATTGCGGACGCCCTCGGTCGTGACGGTAAGGCTGCCGAAGGGCTCTCGACAATCGACGAGGCGCTCGCGCGATCCGAGCGCACCGAGGAGCGCTGGTGCGTCGCCGAACTCCTGCGCATCAAAGGCGAACTGATCCTGCGGAAGGGTGCGCCCCAGGCCGCGACGGCGGCTGAGGAGCACTTTTTGCGCTCGCTCGATTGGGCACGCCGGCAGGGCGCCCTGTCATGGGAGCTGCGAACATCCACAAGCCTTGCCCGCTTGCAGCATGGTCAAGGTCGGGTCGCCGAGGCACGCAGCCTTCTGAAGTCGGTGTACGATCGCTTCAGCGAAGGCTTTGACACTGTCGATCTGAAGACCGCGAAGACATATCTCGACTCTTGGCGGTAATTAACCCTGGTGCCGCCTTGTCCACGTCTTACCTGGATAGCGCAGCGACTAGCTCGTCTGCGCGCAAGCGCAGTTGCCGCTACTGGCTTGGAAATGAAAAGATTGGAGTCAGCTCGCTGACTGATAAGTTTGGCATAAAATGGAGTCAGTCTGCGGACTGATAAGAAAATAGGCGAAAGCTTATCAGTTATTGAATGACCGCTCCTGGCGCGAAAGCGACCACCGGTGTGGATCCGGTGGTCGATGGTTAAAGCTCGATCTGCTCGGCCATATTCAATGCGTCATCTACCTCAATCCCGAGATATCGGACGGTACTTTCTAATCTGGTATGACCGAGGAGCAGTTGCACTGCGCGCAAGTTTCCGGTCTTGCGATAAATCTGGGCAGCCTTCGTGCGCCGCAACGAGTGCGTGCCATAAGACGCGGACTCTAAGCCGATGCTGTTAACCCAGCGATGCACCAACCGAGCATATTGGCGGGTTGATATATGAGGACTTGCACGAAGTCGACTTGGGAAGAGGTATCGGGAACCGGTGGCCCGCAGCGTTGGTAGGCAGGCTTCAACTGAACTCCTCGACTGCTCCGTGATCTCGAACTGGACTGGTCGACCTGTCTTCTTTTGGACGATCGTTGCTCGACGCCGCACATTTGTTCCCGAGCAAATGTCGTCCAGTCGCAGTTTGACCAGGTCACAGGCGCGAAGTTTACTGTCGATTGCTAGGTTAAAAATCGCGAGATCGCGCCTTGAGTGCGCTATTTCCAGGCGAACTCGAATAGACCATACGTGCTTAGGTTCAAGAGGCTTCTTCTGGCCAACGAGCAACCCTCTGTTCCAAGGTCGTTGGCATCGGTCGACAGGACGTGCAGGCATACGGACACTTTCGGCCCGAGCTCTTTTGCGAGCGACCGGGTGAGGCCCAAAATTCCGGCCTTGGCAGGAGCACGTCGAGCTGTCCCCATTTCGCGTTGACCCGCTCGACGATCGCATGCGCGTGGGCAAAGTCGCTCACATCGGCCTGGAAGGTGAGCGTTCTCCTGCCGCGCACCTCGATGCCGCGCGCGGTCGCTGCCATCTCCTTCTCCAGGAGATCGACGAGGGCGATGTCGAACCCGGAATCGGAAAGCGCCAGCGCACAGGCGCGGCCGATGCCGCGGGCGCCGCCGGTGACGAGGGCCGTTTTTGTCATGTGTCAGGCCTCAGGCGGCGTGGTCGCGCGCGTAGCGGACCACGTCGGCATGGGTTGCGCACCAGACGTCGCCCTTCGCCTTGGCCAGGCGAATGAGCTCTTCGATGATCCACAGCCGCGAGCGGTAGCCGATCATGTGCGGATGGCAGGTGAGCTGGAAGATGCCACCCTCCTCATAAGCCGCCTCGAACTCGCGCCTGAACACATCGAACACATCCGACGGCGGTGTGTAGGGGCGCAGGCCCTGGAAGCGATGCATCATGAAATAGACCGCGTCGTCGCGGATCCATTCCACCGGAAATTCGATGACGCCGGTCGGCTCTCCGTCGAGCAGCAGCTCATAGCAATCGACATCGGCCATCAGCGAGGAATCGTAGAGCAGGCCGGCTTCCTTGGTGATGCGCAGCGTATGCGGCGAGAAATCCCAGGACGCCGTGCGCGCGCCGACGGGCCGGACCTTGGTCGTCTTTTCCAGCACCTCGGCCGAGCGCGTCATCAAGTCCTTCTCGGCCTCATAGGGCAGCACCGAGTTCAGCTCGTGGATCCATGAATGGATGCCGATCTCGTGCCCCTCGGCGATGATGCGGCGCTGCTCGTCCGGATAGAGCAGCGCACACACGGCCGGCACATAGAAGGTCGCCGGCACCGAGTGCTTCGCAAGCAATTTCAGGATGCTCGGGACGCCGACGCGATTGCCGTACTGTCCCCACGCCATGCGCCCGATCGATTTGCCGCCGTCGCGCAGCTCGTTGGTCTCGTGGTCGGAATCGAACGACAGCGCGAACGCGCATCGCGCACCACCCTTCCAGGTCTTGGGCCGATAGGTCTTGCCGGCGCGGACCTGGTTGACCAGACCGCGCCAGTGTTTTTCCGGCCATTGCCAGGGTTCGAGCTTCGACGTCTCGTTCATGATGGTCCTCCCGAATGATTTGTTACAGCGGGCCGCCGGTGACGGGGATGGTCTGCCCCGTGATCCACGAGGCGTGGTCGGAGGCGAGAAACGTCACCGCATTGGCGATGTCCTGCGGCGCGCCCATGCGCCGCATCGCAATCGTGTTGACGAAATTGTCGCGAACGCGGCCGGCCAGTTGTTCCACTGCCCCTCGTAATCAGGGCTGGTCGCCATGAAGCCGGGCGCGACCGTATTCACGGTGATGCCGAACGGCCCAAGCTCCTGCGCAAGCTGTTTGACCAGACCGATCTGGCCGTGCTTGGCGGCGGGATAGCTCTGGATGCCGGTGAGGCTGGTGGCAAGGCCGGCGCGGCTCGAGATGGTGACAATGCGTCCGGTGCCTTTCTTTTTCATGCCAGGCGCGACGGCCTTAATGAACAGGAAAGCGCCCTTGAGGTTGGCATCGACGATGGCGTCGAAATCGTCGGCGCTCACCTCTTCCAGCGGCCGCGGTCTTTGGCCGCGTACCCCACCCGCGACATAGACAAGGATGTCGGCGCCGCCGGCTGCGCGCACGACCTCGGCAATGGAGGCCTCATTGGTGACGTCGACCTTGGCGGCGATGATCTCGCCGCCGCCTTCGACACGGCCCGCGATGGGGGCGAGGTCGTCCACCAGGAGGTCGCAGGCGATGACGTGCGCGCCGTCATTTGCCAACGATCGCGCGATGGTCTGGCCGATGCCGCGCGCGGCTCCCGCCACGATCGCGGTGCGTCCGTCGAACCGGATGAGCATGGATTGCGCTCGTTCGCTTTACTCAGCTCAGTTTTGTCCCAGCGGTTTCCTTCAGGCTCCAGATCACGGCGAGCGAAATCACCGCCGAAGGCAACAGATAGAGATAGGTCGGCGACACCGGCGATCCCGTGGCCTGGATCAGCCAGGTCGCGATGAACGGCGCGAACCCGCCGAAGATGGCGACTGCGAGCGCGTAGCCGCTCGACATCCAGGTGGAGCGCAGATGCGTCGGGAAGATTTCCGAGATCGCCCCGGGTCCCGCGCCCGAATAGAGCGCAAGCAGGATGCCGAGCAGGATCTGGAGCGGCATCACCAGCGCGAGCCCGGTGCCGTTGGTCATCAGCGAGAACAACGGATAGGAGAGCAGCCCGATGCTGATCGCGCTCGCCATCAGGAGCGGCTTGCGGCCGACCTTGTCCGACAGCGCGCCCCAGAACGGAACCGCGATCACCATGGCGATCAGGCCGATCGTGTTCGACCACAGCGCCTGCGAGGGCGTGAGCCCGGCAAAGCGTTGGGTGAAGCTCGGCATCCAGGCGAGCAGCGTGTAATAGGCGATGGTCCAGAAAATGGTGAAGCCGAAGGCGAGCGCCCCGAGCGGAAAGCCGGAGACAACAGGCTGATCGGCGGCTGCCTGGCGGCTTGCTTCGTAAGACGGCGTCTCGTCGACGTTCTGGCGAAGATAGGCGCCGACGAAGAGCAAGAATACGCCGAGCAGGAACGGCACGCGCCAGCCCCAGTCGAGCATCGCGGCCTGGCTCAGCGACGAGGTCATGATTGCGGCCACCGCCGAGCCCAGCAGCGAGCCGCCAGCGGTCGAGACCTGCTGGAAACTGCCGAACAGACCGCGGCGGTTTTGCGGCGCCCATTCCACCATGAAGGCGGTCGAGGTGCCCCATTCGCCGCCGGCCGCGATCCCTTGCACGAGACGCAAGCAGACGAGCAGGATCGGCGCCCAGACGCCAATTGCGTCATAGGACGGCAACAGGCCGAGCCCCACGGTGCCGAACGCCATCAGGAAGATGGTGAGCACCAGCGCCGTCTTTCGGCCTTGCGTGTCGCCGAGGCGGCCGATCACGATGCCGCCGAGCGGCCGCGCGAGGAAGCCGACGCCATAGGCCGCAAACGCGGCGAGCAGCGATGCGGTCGGATCGGCACTCGGGAAGAATTTTGCTGCGATCAGCGAGGCGAGATAGGCATAGACGCCGAAATCGTACCACTCGAGCAGGTTGCCGATCGCTGCGGCCCAGATCGCCTTGCGGGAGTTGTCCGCCAGATGCGCGCTCGGCGCGGCCAGAACAGAAGCTTCCGCCATTGGATCACCCCGCCATGTGCATTTTTGCTACAATATTCCACATGACAATCCGGGCGGAGTCGAGGGGCAAGGCGCTCGCCATGACGGTTCTGCGGTGATGGCTGACAGCTCCCCGCGGCATGGCTCTCGGTTATGGCTCTTGGGCGCGGATTTTGAGAGATCGGCATCTGCGCCACGCACTGTTTTCCCCATCGTTGAAAAGCCTGACTCTTAATCAGCAGGTCCTAGGTTCGGGCCCTTATTTCGACCTTGAGCCCTAGTGCGGCTGCAATGCCTCCGTCAGCGGCCATCCCGAGTTAGACCACGCCCGTGCACACCCATGCGGGCTCGGAAACGTTTTACGTGCTAACAGGGCAACTGAGCCAAAAAAGCCCGCATGGCGTCAGTCGTGTCGACGCGGGGTAGTCGATGCCCGGACATGGTCCCGGCATGCCCATGGAAATCTCAAGCACCGGCACCGGAGATCTGAATGCGCTTGTCATGTTCGTGGTGGATGCCACCAAGCCGTTTTCATCGCCGGCCACGCCGCCGTAGGCGTGCGACGTCGCTCGCATTATTCCGCAGCAAACTCCAGCGGCGCTTCGCGCGGCACGACGATGCGGATTTTCGTTCCCGCGCCGGGTCTAGTTTCCAGATTGATCCGGCCACCCAGACGATTGGTCACGATGTTGTGGACGATGTGCAATCCGAGGCCGGTGCTGCCCTGGTCGCGCCGGGTCGTGAAAAACGGGTCGAACACCTGGCGCCTGACCTCCGGGCTCATGCCGCAGCCGTCGTCTGAAAACAGCACTTCAACATTGTCCTTGCCCGACGCCCGCGCCGTGATCTGGACGGATCCCCGTGCGCCGTCTGGAAAGGCATGAACCGCAGAATTGAGAACCAGGTTGGTGAGCACCTGGCCGTAAGGGCCGGAATAGCTGTTCATGGCGAGATTGGGCTCGCATTCGACGTTGACCGTCAGCTGACTTCGCAACCCGAACCGCAGTCCTTTGACAACCTGTTCGGTCACCTGGCCGAGATCAAAGCTTCTGCGATCCGAAACGTTGCGATCGGCCGCAACCTGCTTGAACGACTGTACCAACTCGACCGCGTTGCCAAGATTGACCATGATCTGCGACGCCGCCTCCCGGCTTGCCGCAATAAATTCAGTCAGGGTCGACCGGCGCACATTGCCGCTGGCGACATCGGCTTCAAATCGGTTGGTCTTGTTGATAAAGGCCGAGGCGACGGTCAGGCTGGTCCCGACAGGGGTGTTGATTTCGTGAGCGACCCCCGCCACTAGCCGTCCCAGCGCGGCCAGCTTCTCGGTCTGCACGAGACTGTCCTGCGTGGCGCGCAGGTCTTCAAGCGATTGCGACAATTGCCTTGTGCGCTCCTGCACCTCGGTGAACAGCCGCGTATTCTCGATGGCAATGACCGCCTGACCGGCAAAGGTCTTCAGCAGCTCGACCTGCGCCTTGGGGAACAATTGGGGCTCGAGCCGCATCACCGCGATCGCGCCGATGGCGGCCTCGTCGCGCAGCATCGGCACGATCAGGATGCTGCGATAGCCCGATGTTCGCTGCAGTTCGCTGTATCCGCCGGAGACCAGCACATCCGGCTCATGCACGACGCGCCGCTCGCGGATGGCGACCGAGATCAGATTGTTGCTGGTGAGCGGGGCAGGGTAGGCTTCGCGCACTGCCGCCACCGATTCTGGCGAGAACTGATCGTGCGCGACCAAATGGACATGCTCGCCATCCCGGCGATAGACGGCGCTGAGCACACTCTGGCAGAGCCGCGCGGCGTTCCTGACGATCCTGTCGAACACCTGCAGCAGATCCGTCGGCGCGTCGGCGATGAGGCTCAGGACCTCGGCTGTCGCCGCCTGCCGCTCCCTGGCTTCCTGAAGTTCGAGCGCAAGTTGTGCGGCTTCGGTTTTCGCGGGGCCTTCGACTTCCGTTTTCGTGGGGCTGGAGATCCGCGCCACTTTTTTTGCCGCATTGCCGCGCTTTCGCAGCATCGCCGTGCGGCTTCGCGGCTTATTCGGTCCGCCGTCTGCTCCAGAGCTTCGTCTCATTGCCTTCCCCGGCCCCCAGGATAAGCCATCGTATCTGCTTAGGCCAGCAACGCGAAATGGGTGACCGATGTCTCATGTGGGTCAAAAGCGCCGTTTTGACAATCGGCCGGTTACTTCCGGTCTACCCCCAACTTCGGACATGTCGCTGCACTCCACCAAGTGACGCGAATGCACATCAACCCGACATCAGTAGCCGTCGCTGGTGATGGTGCAGCTTGTCCAAAAAGCGGATGCGCACAGGCGAACGGTGGGCAACCAAATTGTAGGTCAACCTGTCTAGTGGCATGCCGGATAGCCGAAGCGCTTGATGATGTCGCTACCCGAAATCGGATGAAAGGTGAATGTATCCATGAAATGGTTGTCGGTGACATACTGGCGCAAGGCAGCGTTATAAGTGCTGAGCATTTGCTGCGTGGTGGAGGGGTTGATAATGCCTTTCTGCATAGAGCCGCCGGCGTGAAACAACAGCGTCGCGCCTGGCGCGATGCAGACATTGCGTATTGAAAGGAACATCGTGCAGGCAGATTGACAGTGGGCGTCGATGCGAAAGCGCTCGCCCGATGCGTTATACTGCTGTATCACGGCCAGGAATTGCGCAAACGCTGCTTGATTGGGCGCGCCGTAGCCCATGCGTAAGGATGATACGGAGCCATCGGCATAAGCCGACTGCCCCGCGAAGGCGCAGAAAATGCAAAGAAATGCAAGCCTGCCCAACGCGCGCACTATTCGCTGCCATTTATGCAAAACGCTCTCCTAAATCGGTTGGGTTTTGATTAACACTTTCGTCCCGATAGGTATGCGAGGCCCGGATTTCGCAAGAGGACGGCTTTTAGACCGCGCCGCGCCGTAGCAGGTGCCGATAGCCATGCTCAGTCATCCATTTTGGCACGCGACAAATGGCTTTCGAACGCCCTGGGGGCGCGATCCGATTCCTGTTCCGGATCAAGATGCAGCACCACTCGTGTGACTTCGCGCCAATCAGCACCTTTCGCATCCGCGTCGAGCAGGCGCAGATGCGTGATGAGGTGCTCCTCGTCGTACGCGGGCAATACGGAATCGGAGAGCACGGTATCGGCGACATGGGGGATCAAGCGGCGGCTTCTGCATGGGTTTTCTCGCAACAGGTTGTTGATCGATCAACCTTGCTCTTGGCCTTGGCATATTGACGACCGCGAAGCCGTAAACGCTCGAGAATAATTCTATGCCCTGCAACGCGGCGCACCGACCGCCGCTCATTCTTCGTCCGGGTCGAGTATGAATCCTTTGGCTGTCGACCACTTTACCATTATGTGTGGTCGGCACGTAGACACAGGACCGCCCCTCTGAAGAAACTGGGGCCACTACTTTTGCGCGGGTCGGGGCGATTAATACCACATCCCGAAATTCATAGCCTCGCAAATTGTTCCTGCTATGCGAGCTGCCGGTTCGTGCCGAGAGGCACGCAAACTTCAGTAGCGGGTGTACGATCGCTGATGGCGTCGAAACCGCCGACTTGAAGGCTGCGAAGACGCATCTCAACTCTTTGCAGTGACGTGCCCACGTACTGGCGGGGCTCATTTTCTCGGGGCGGTCTGTTCTGACCGCGCTTCGAACCTATTGATGTATCTAGGGGCAGAATTCGCTGTTTCGTCGGAAAATCCATTGAAATCATTGAGGAACCGGGCTGATTTTGATTCCACCATACGGGTGTTCAAATCCTCCGACCAAACCGCCTCAAATGGCTACTATCAGCGAATGTCGGTATCGGTTGCGTGTACCCGATTCGAACATACCGGGTATTGCCTCCAGATCGTGGAACGCCACTGACGCTGCGATAAAATCTGGAACCCGCACAAGCGCTTAGGCTGCTCGCCGCCGATAGGAAAACAGCGCTTCATCTATAGTGGGTAATGCGTTGTAGCGCTCTCCCGCTACCAAGTATTTCAATCAGTTAGCCGGAACCTCTGAGTCGTTTAGGTACTCGTCAGGTACTGAAAAATCGACTGTCGAAAATTATTTTTCGACGTCTTCGATTACCAGAACTGCCAAACTTAAACGCGCCATTATTTAACGCTATGGGTGTTCTACGGAATAACACTACTTCTAGCTTCTTGCCGGTTGTTCTATTTGTTCCGTGTACGGCCAGTGCTTCCGGTAAGAGGGCTTTCGTGCAAAATCGGTATGAGTTTTGCGAGGAAACCCAATATGGGCGTGAAAAAACAAAGACCTTTAGCGGTAGCTTTGGACCCAAAACAACAAGCTTGGCGCTTTCCGGTCCAGCAAGAGCTTGAGGGATTGTTCGGCAAACTGAACGCGTTCAATGACCGCATCGCCGAACTGGCAAAAGATGGGCATCAAAGCCACGCGGTGAATGTGCTGAAGGCACAGGCGCTAAGTCTCGCAAGACATATCGACGAGCTTCGTTGTTTTCTTGTCGTACCCAAACGTTAGCTGCATTTAGCGCTTATGCTTTTCGCGGTTATGTCCAGCAAAAAGATTCCTATTGCACCCTGCAAAGTCTGAAGCGGGGTTTTGTTATGTTTTATTGGAAGAGCGTCGGGACTTTCTGCGCCAGCCTGTAATGTGCGGGGCCCTTGCGGGTTTGAACTTCCAAAACGCCATCAACTTCCAGCTCTCTCAATCGACGTGAGATGTTTGACGGCGTTGCAAGTGCGCCGTGACTATCTTTCCATTCCATTCTTTGAAGATCTCCTGAGGATATAAATCCATGGCCTTCGCGTAGGTGTTTTAGTGAGTTTCTCCCTGAGGCTCATACAACTTCGCGGACTAACCAATCAAATAACCAGCGGTAAAGCTCGAAGGTTTCAAGCGTTATCGCGCAAGAGCATGCAGCCGTATGCATGCTGTCGAAAGTTCAAGATTCTATTTGTCGTAAAATCAGAAAACGCAGCGTGCAGATTGGTCGACGGTTGATCTGATTGCTGCGTTGGATCCGAGTCGACGTTGCAACCTGGGGCGCGATGGACAAGCTGTAGGATGCTTACTGCGTCAGGCTCCTAACCCCGGGCAGGACTCGAACCTGCAACCAGACCGTTATGAGCGACGGGATATCGGTCGACTTCGTTGGTTTTGCTTCCTTTTCGTTCGGATTCAATCGCGTTCGCCTCGCTCTGGTGCAGTCGTTTCTTGTGCGAAACTGGTGCGGTTGCCCGAAGCGCATAGCGCTAAGAGCGTGTCGCCGTCCCTTTCTGCCTACACTCGCTGGACTAGGCGCTCTTGCGCTCCGCCGGCACCGTGCGTCGGTCGATCGCGAAGCTCTGCAATGAATCAGCTAAGCTTGAGGCGAATTGTAATTGCAGGGCATGAACATTATATGGTACATGTACATTATATAGTGCGTATTGCCAGGTAGCGGCCCCCGCAAGATACCCGTCGTGTTTTACCGCACGCTGGGCGGGGCTGAAGTCGTGCGGGACTGGCTGCGACCGCCAAGCCGTGGGCCTCGACCTCATGCGCGTTCAATACCGTTGGCCCGTTGGTATGCCGCTTTGCCGGTCGCTGGGCGACGGCTTGTGGTGCGCACGTCGCTGCCGAGCAACCGGATCGCTCGCGTCCTGTTTAGCGTGCAGCAGGGCCGCATTCTGGTCCTTCACGGGTTCATCAAGAAGACGCAAAAGACACCGCCGGACGATCTGGCCCTTGCGCGCCGCAGAAGCCACGAATTTAAAAAATGAAGGAGACCAATATGGCCAGGAAGAAGAAAGTAATCCGTTCAACCGCGAAACTCACCACGCTTGATGATTTCCTCGGCGAAGAAGGTAAGCGCGACGAGTTCGAGGCTATCGCCGTCAAGGAAGTCCTCGCGTGGCAGATCGACCAGGCAATGAAGGAGAAGAACATATCCCGCAACAGCCTGGCCCAGCGTATGAACACCTCGCGCAGCCAGATTGGGCGCCTGCTCGACCCAAAGGACGGCAATGTTACGCTAGCCACGCTTCAGCGCGCCGCGCGCATGGTCGGGCGGTCGCTCCGGCTAGAACTGGTTTGAGAGGAAGGCAGCGTGGATTGCAGTCTGAAATGATCTTGGCTTTCGTGAGCGAGCCGTGAGAGTCGTCTTCTGCTTCCAGGCTGAAGCAGACATTTGCTCGTTGGCTCGTCTCGGCTAAGGGGCCATAAGCCGACAGTCACAAGCGTGCTCGTCCATGAGCTGTTCGCCAAGCTCCGGATCCGGATGGTCGATGCAGAATCCATGTGACAACAGCTTTATCCGAGGGGCAGCGGCAGCCTTCGGTGCGGCCGCCTTGGGTTGACCGGTTGCGGCTAGTGCCGTTGCTGTGTTGAGGTCTGGAACTGTGTTCACGTCGATATCTCCTCGGGCTCGCCCATCGGAAGCGCGCGCGGTTCGGCAACGCGAGAGGCGATCCTTCGCGTTGGCGAGCCGGTGCTACTTCGATTGTGGGTAAGGGTTTTTTGCGTGCAATCGCGCCGAAGAGCCCGCTGCTGAGCAGGGCCATGGGCGTTTTGCAATTGCGGGACGATACAGTTGTGCCGCTGATTTGCCCGACGTGTCAAAATGTTTTTGCAGGGATAGCTCAAAGCATCCATGCTGGCGACCACCTGCTACTTTGCATGGGGTTGTTTTCGATATTTTAGTTAGGAGCGAGAGCCGCGTCGGCCCTTGCGGCTGCGTGGCCGCGCCACGCGTAGCCCTTTCGTGGAAATAGCCTCCGCAAGTTCCAGACCGTCTTCGCTTTCGCTGCGCTCAAGCTACGCCGGACACCACGCTTCGCCCTTCAGGCCCCGCGTGGCCGTGCCACGCGTAGCCCGAAGGGCGAAGCGTGGTGGGCCCGGCAGGACTCGAACCTGCAACCAGACCGTTATGAGCGGGAGGATACACCTCGGCTTTGTTGGTTTTATTGCATTTTATCAGAGGTCGAGCGGGTTCGTTGCGTCTTGGCGAGGTCGTTTCTGGTGCGAAACTGGTGCGGTGCGCGAACGCCCATTGTACAAAATCAGTATCCAATACCTAAAAGTTGTTCAGTCTGGCCACGGGCGCGGGAGTCCGCTTCGCCTCGAGCTTTGCACGCGTGGATGTCGAACTCGCTGCCAAACGCTGTCGCTCTCCATTGCAATTGCGAGCGTGGGCTTCAACCGCGGGTCCTTCAATTCTTCGCGCATGCCGTTCAACACGGCCCTCTCGAAGTCGCGCAAATTGAGTTGGCGGCTCATCCTCCGCGTCCTCGCTGCGCTTAGAGTTTGTGACGAAGCTTGTCGCTGCCCGCGCGCCGCCGTCTCCTGCGTTCGAGGGATACGGGTGACGCTTGCGTCGACCCGGCCGCGCCGGTGCATCCTTGCAATGATAACGGTTGAGTTAATCCGGGCCAAACGGCGCTGGTCGATGTCGCAAACTGCGCCAGCCGCGACAATAGGTCGCCGATTCGCTTTGGTCCTAGTCTCCGTCACCTCCGTCCAAGCCGCACATTGCCGCCGCAGCTAGGGTCTGCGCGCGTCGATTCAGCGTGTGCTGCGGCTGCTCGGACGGAGGTTTGGCTTGAGAGTATTGGCTCTCGCCAGCGTCGGCGAAAAAAAATCCGGCGCGCGAGCAAAAACATACGCGGCCGGCCCGAAGCTGATTCTGCGACGACACGCGCTGATGCAGGCGCTGCTGATTGCTTCCTTCGCGATGAGCGGGCGCGTCGAGGCGGCCTGCACGCCGGCCTCGCCGGTCAACAACACGATCGTCACCTGCACCGGGAAGACCACCAACCAGAACGGCACCAACGGCTACGGCACGGTTAACGACAACAACAACACCTACAATATCCAGGTCGGCGCGACGGTGACGGGAGACGATTTCGGCGTGGTGTTCGGTACGGGGGCAACGATCAACAATGACGGCACCATCACGGGCGGTATTGGTATCAGCGGTAGCGATGCGACCATCAACAATACGAGCACCGGCGTCATCACAGGTGACACAAACGGCATCCAGGCCACGACGGCAACCGTCGGGAATGCAGGCCTCATCTCTGCGATGGGCGTCTCTTCGACCGGCGGGAATGGCGTTGGCATCTCTGCCGACACCGCCGATGTGGACAACACGAGCACCGGCCATATCACGGGAACATTCGGCGGAATCGGCACCTCGACCCTCGCTGCCGTCAACAATGCCGGCGCTATCTCAGGTGGGAGGCTCGGCATTACCGGCGACACCGCCCGCGTGATCAACGCTGGCGCCATTGCCGCAGGCGGCGCCGCCATTTTTGCCAGTACCGCCGACGTGACCAGCTCCGGCGCCGGCACCATATCGGGTGGGACGTTCGGCATTGTTGCAAACACCGTCGCCTCCATCGCCAACGCCGGCATCATCTCGGGCAAGACAGGCATTCAGGCCAGCGGCGCCGCCAGCATCACCAACTCGAGCGCCATCATCTCTACCACCGGCGCAAGCGGCACCGCGATCAAGCTGTCGAACACCGCCGACACGCTGACGCTGCTGACCGAATCGCGCATCGTAGGCGCGGTCGACATGGGTTTTGGCAATGACACCGTGAATACCGCGACCGTCGCGCCGGGCAGCAAGGTGTCGTCGCCAGCGACCGCTGCTGCGCTGCCGACCTTCATCAATTTCAGCGGCGTCATCAACACCAGCTTCACCGGTGGCCGCTTCACCGACCCGGCGGTGCTGGGCGGCAACCAGCTCGCGACGCTCGATCCCACCGCGCTGGCGGCAGACCGGCCGCGGCTTGATGGATTTCATCGGCCGTGTCGCCGCGGGTGCAGGGCCGTCTCAACGGCGTGGCGCCATCCGCGAACGCTCCGAGCGCACCAAGGTCTAAAGCACCCCTCGGCGCTTAAGGGATCGAAAAACGACAGATAATAGTGAGGCTCGTTCCGCTTGCTAGAGCATGATCCGGAAAAGTGGGTACCGGTTTTCCGAAAAGAGCATGCTCAAACAAAAGGATAGAGCGGGATGACGATTCGAAGAAAAGTCATCCCGCTCTAGCGCGAGTCCTTGGATGGACGCCCGCCAAATCGCTGAAAAAGCCGCGAGGCGCGAACGCCGGTAATTTCGCTACTCGTCAATGGCGTGCCGGGAGCCGACAGGCCAGGGTTCATCAAATCCCGTATGTCGCCCTGGTGATCGAGCCCGAGCAGGTGCCCGAATTCATGGGCAAGTGCTGTGTCGGGAGAGCTGTCTCCGACCGCGCAGACGCCAAGTTTCTCATTGGAGGCGCCCGCCTCTGAGCCTGCGAACCTGCGAACCAGCAGCAGACTGACGGCATTGTTCATTGGAAAGCCGGCGGCCAGCATTAAGAAACCTTCATCGTCAAGCGCTTCGGATCCCTTCGGCGCCTCGACGGATCCGGATGTGGTATTCCGCAGCCGAAACTCGATATCAGCGGCGCCGAAAATCTTGTTCACTTCCATGAACGACAATGTCAGGGAGGCCGCGCTGCGTTGCGTTTGGATCTCACGCGTACGTTGAATGCGTTCGCGCTGCATGCGGGTTTCGCGGCCCATACGCACCGGTCGCATCACAATCTCCGGCGTCGAAATCGTCAGGGTAAGCAGGTGGGCGTCCACCGGTATGATGACCACATCACTCTCCATACATAAGTTTCTGGCGAGGCATTTGCAGGCCTCTGAGGCTTCGCCATCTGTATGGCGGCCTCGCTGATGGCTCCGAAGAATGCGGATCGCGGGGGGATAATATCACCTGGCGGCAATCACAAGACACCGCGGCAGCCTGATCTTGTTCAGTCGCCGCTGCGTGATGAGCTGTTCGGTAGGCAAAAGATGAGCGTCTCTTATGTCCAGGCATACGCGAAATCGTTATCTTCGATCGTAACTCGTGCTTGCGTGATTTCTTCCTTGGCCAGGGATTTCTTCAGGAATTCCCGGGACAGCGCCGGCAGCAGCGTGTTGGTGATGATGTTGTCGATCATGCGGCCGCCGGAGTCCGGATCGTTGCACCTCGAAATGATATGGTCGACCACGGCGTCGGTGTAGACAAAAGAGGCGCCATGGTTGTCGCGAATGCGTTGATCGATACGACCAAGCTGTAGCCGGACGATGCCATCGAGCATCGAATTCGACAGCGGGAAATAGGGAATGGTCACGATGCGCCCGAGCAGTGCTGGCGGAAACACCTCGAGCAGTTCTGGCCGCAGCCCGAACCCCAATTGCTCTGGGTCGTCGCGATATTTCGGATCGCGCGACAGCTCCATGATCAGCTCGCTCCCGACATTGGTGGTGAGGATGATCAGGGTGTTCTTGAAATCGATCTTTCGACCGTTGCCATCTTCCATGATGCCCTTGTCGAACACCTGGAAGAAAATCTCGTGCACGTCGGGATGGGCCTTCTCGACTTCGTCGAGCAGAATCACGCTGTAGGGCTTTCGCCGTACCGCTTCGGTGAGCCGGCCGCCTTCGCCATAGCCCACATAGCCTGGAGGTGCGCCTTTCAGCGAGGAGACGGTATGCGCCTCCTGAAACTCCGACATGTTGATGGTGATCATGTTCTGCTCGCCGCCATAGAGCGCCTCGGCCAGCGCCAGCGCGGTCTCGGTCTTGCCGACGCCGGAGGGGCCGGCGAGCATGAATACGCCGATCGGCTTTGATGGGTTGTCGAGCTTGGCTCGGCTGGTCTCGATCCTCTTGGCAATCATCGCCAACCCGTGCGACTGGCCAACGACGCGGCGGTTGAGGATTTCCGGCAGCTTCAGAACGGTTTCAATTTCGTCGCGCACCATGCGGCCAACGGGGATGCCGGTCCAGTCCGACACCACCGAAGCAACGGATTGCTCGTCGACATGGGCATAGATCATGCGCTTTTCGGGTGTGATGCCCTCCAGCGCGTCGAACTTGCCGCGCAATTCGGCGCGCTTCGCGGTCGTCTCGTCGGCTTGCTTCGGCTCTGCCAATATCTTTCTGATGCCTCGAATATCGTTGACGAGGGCCTGCTCCATGGCCCACTCGGATTCCAGGCCAGTGAGCTTCTCCCTGAGCGCCGCGATATCCGCATCGAGGCTTGTCATGCGATCTGCGTCGTCGACTCCTAAATCGCTGTCGCTGACGAGCGCGGCTCTCTCTGCCTCGCGCGCGACAATGGCGACACGCGCGTCCTCGATCAGGGCCGGCGTCGCGCTCTGGCTGATCGCCACCCGGGCAGCGGCAGTATCCAGGAGGCTGACAGCCTTGTCCGGCAATTGCCGCGCCGGGATGTAGCGGTGTGACAGATTCACCGCGGCCACGATCGCGGCGTCGGAAATCCGCACGCCGTGATGCTTTTCCATCGGCCCGAGGAGCCCGCGCAGCATGATGCAACAGGTCGCGACGTCGGGCTCGTCGACATGGATAGGCTGGAAGCGTCGGGTCAGCGCCGGATCCTTCTCGATGTATTGGCGATACTCGCCCCAGGTGGTCGCAGCGATGGTACGCAGTGTGCCGCGGGCGAGGGGAGGCTTGAGGAGATTGGCGGCGTCGCCGGTGCCGGCGGAGCCGCCGGCGCCGATCAGGGTATGGGCTTCGTCAATGAACAGGATGATCGGCGTCGGCGAGCTTTGCACCTCATCGATCACCGAGCGCAGCCGCTGCTCGAATTCGCCCTTCATCGACGCGCCCGCCTGCATCAGGCCGATGTCGAGCGCACAGAGCCGGACATTCGTCAGCGGCGGCGGAACCTCGCCTGATGCAATACGCTGGGCAAAGCCTTCGACGACCGCAGTCTTGCCGACGCCCGCCTCGCCGGTGAGGATCGGGTTATTCTGCCGCCGGCGCATCAGGACATCGATCAATTGGCGGATCTCGTCATCGCGGCCGAGAATCGGATCCATCTCGCCGGATCTCGCCCTTGCGGTAAGATCCTGCGAAAACCGATCGAGCGGTGTGGTGCCTTTCGCGGCACCGGTCTGTTGTGCAGCACTCGCCGCAGTCCCCAACCCCGAACCATCCATCGGACGCAGGGTTTCTTCCTCGGAGCCCGCCCAGATCCTGCGGTATTCGCTGGTCAAGACGTCGACCGACATCTTGTTGAATTCGGATGAGATGTTCTTGAGTGCGCGGTCGAGTTCGCGCGATTGCAGCGCGCCGACCAGAACGTGGCCGGTTCGTATCTGTGTTTCCCCGAAAAAGAGCGTGGCGTAATGCCAGCCGCGGTCGAGCATGTCCATCACGGTGTTGGACACCGACGGCATTTCGGTTTCGTTCTTGCGAAATCCGCTGATGGCAGCGTTGATGTCCATCAGGAGCTTGTTGCGATCAAGCCGGAAATTATCGGCGGTCAGCGCGATGTCGGAACGCTCGTCTTGCAGGACATGGACCAGCCAGTGCGCGAGTTCGACATTGCGATTGCCGGCGCCCTTCGCCTGCCGCAGCCCCTTGAACAAGGCTTCGTAGCCGACGCGGTTGAGCTTGCCTGCTACTGCCTCAAGATTAATGTCGGCCACTCACGCCTCCCTCGCTGCGGGCTTGCCGCATGCGTCTCTTTCTCTCCATGCGCTCCGCCGGGTTGAACCTGGCGTCGCGCCGATATGCTTCTGTCGTGGTCCAGTCTGGCGCCATCCAGGTCGTCCAGCCCAGCTGCCCGAACTGGCCGAGACGGATGGGTTCGACAGCGGCCGATGGAATCGCCAGTTCGGTATCCCAATCGAGCTGGGCTCCATTGTAAGAATAGACGAGGTCCGCGAGCGGCTCACAGAGGTCGCCGCTGGGCAGAAATCGCATGTATTGGGACAGGCTCTCGGTGTAGATGCGGATCCGGATCTTGTCCTGAACGCTGTAGACGCCTCGGCCCAGCATCGCCTCTTTGCCGAGCGCGTTATGGCCTTTGCCCAGAATCGTATAGTCCTGAGGGTCGAGCATCAGCCGCGTTCCGACGAACTCATCGACTTCCGCTCTGATCTCAAACAGGCCGCAGACGGCACTGGTGAGACGCGAGGCGGATTTGGCTTGGCTTCCCAGCAGCCCTGCAAAGCAGAGCTTGGCGGCGTCGGGGATGCTGTCGAGATTCCGGTAGGGTTCGGAGCCGATGCCGATTGCGGAACCGATATAGGCGAAGAAACGGTCCGCCGTCGGACGGTCGTGCTGCGCGATCGGGCGTGAATTCGCCCAGGCACGAAAGAACAATTGAAGAAAGCGGTGATTGAAGATGTCAAGGAAGCGCGGGAAAGCGTCGTCGTTGGCGAGGACGTAATGATAGGATTCCTCGGTCGTCGCCAGCGGCAGTGCGCCCTGGGGGCCGAGCAATCCCATATACTTGACAAAGATCTTCAGCGGCTTGTCTTCGTCGTCGCCGTATTCCACGCGGGCGAGGTTCGACGCCGGAAACTCCATGAACGGGTCCTGTCCAAGAAGGACCATCTCGTCGCGCAGCGACGCGCTTTCGCCGATGCGGGGCTGGTCGTCATGGACGCGTTCGAGATGCCTCAACACGGTGAAATAGTCGAACCGCCATGGCTCGGCTTCCAGCTCGTGCACGAGGCTCGCGTTCAGGTGAGGGGACTGGTTCATAGCGGTCGGCGCATTCCCATGCGGGGAGGCCATCGCATGATTTCGCCCCGATCGACGGAGCGTATCACGGTTTGAGTGAAATGATTGAAGCCTGAATATTCGGCAAAGAAGCGGTCGAGCACGGCGCCGAGCAGGAATGCGCCCGTGCCCTCGAACGCCTTCTCGTCGATGGTGACGGTGATCTCGATTCCGCGCGCAACCCCGACGCCGCTGCGCTGGCGGATACGCCGCACGATCGGCCGGCTATCGACGTGACGAACGCCGCGGATGCGGCGCTCGGTGGCGCTATCGGCCATCTCGGCAAAAATCGACAGCGTCTCCCGAACCGCCTCGGCATTGTG
>Ga0137418_10001341_pt1 | contig 22639 bp, 11 predicted proteins | sample CZODoug3_1_2_16f_FD_122242 | JGI IMG/M metagenome (GOLD analysis project Ga0137418, IMG submission 122242) | Vadose zone soil fungal communities from Angelo Coast Range Reserve, California, USA - CZODoug3_1_2_16fungal (Hybrid Assembly) | ecosystem: Environmental > Terrestrial > Soil > Vadose...
CACTCGTTGCCCCCAGAACTCTCGATCGTAGTAGCCTCAACAACACCAGCACCGTTAGCTGTTCCGACCGTACACGAGCCAGTCTGGGCCGAGCCGTTGATACAGATAGACGTCAGCGACGGACTAGCGACCAGTGTACCAAGAGCAGCGCTAGTAGGACTCACAAACGCAGGGTCGGACTTGACATAGATATCCCAGCCACCCATAGCGTCAGACCCCTGAACGAAGAGACCAACAGTAAAGGTCTGACCGACAGTAAGCGGACCAAGTGTAGGCGGGCTAGAAGGACAGCTAGTGGCGGTTGTAGTAGCTGTTATACAGACTAGACCAGTGAACTGGGCGTGAGCCGAGGGGAGCGCATGTGAACCAACGAACAGAGAAGCGAGGAGAAGAGGCAGTGAGAGTAATAGACGCCTGTTCTTAACTAGAACATTGTACATGTCATGATCATTCATATTTTTCGATTCTTGGTGAGCACTAAGGATATTTAACACAGAGAAACCGCTCCCGCTCCCGGTAACCCGTAGCTGTAAATGGATAGGAATAGTCTATCTGGGGTATTCAGGGCTACACAACGAGAGCACCGGAATCACGCTAGAAGGAGCGGAGGTTTTCCACACACTGCGAATTTGCGTGTTTCTAAACAAAGAAAGAAGGGAGGTATTGAAGACTCACTCTTCGTCTATGATACTACTGCAAACGCGCCAGACTTTGAGCTGCTGGGAGTGTAGAGTGTTCCTGTTGTCCAGTAGAGTGTCGCTGTGAAAGTGAACTTCTCGTTGGCGAAGCTGCCGCTGATAGGCTGGTTGAATGTGAAGGAGAACGATGACGCACCAGCCGCCACCGATACCGGTGTCAAGCCAGGGGTAAAGTTGACTCCTCCCGCAGTGTTAACGCATGTGACTCCGCACGTGACATCGAAAGTGTGCGCTGGATTAGTTGTCGATTGTCCCACAATCCGGACAACCACGTTAGCAGTGGAGGACAATGGGTTGGTCACTATTGCCGTCCAGCTCTGAGCGTTAGAATTCTTGCTGAGGCTAAGGTGGTGAGTCCAGTGAAGCTTACCAGCAGTGAAAGACGGAGCAGGTACGACCGTGAAAGGCTCGCACGCACTCGTCACAGCATTGTTGCTAGCATCGCCGCTGTATACCGCGTTGAAGCCGTAGCTACCTGCCGCCGGCATCACCGATGCCGAGGGAGGCACGTCGTTTGCTGGGCCAACCGTGTAAGTTGAAACGACCGTGCCGGTTCCTGCAGTGCAGAGACCGTTCGGAAATAGAGTGTACGTCACCGTGCCGGTAACGCCTGTTGAAGGGAAGCCGCCCGACAAGACTGCCTGGTCGGAGACAGGGAAGCCTAGAGGAAGCGGAGGAACGCTCGCAGAGATCAGGACTGTCGCGAGGCCAGGACTGGACTTGGCAACACTCAGGGCGAAGCTTGGCGCAGTTGACCCCGCGTGAGTCGAATCACCAAGGTAGGTTGCGCCAATGTTTTCAGTTCCAGAGCCTATGGCGGTCGGCGTGAAGAAGACCGGGCAAGTTGATTCGTTTGAGCTGCGTGCGAACAAGTCGCATGTGTTAGTTGTACTGAAGCTGCCAGGTCCATCGCTTGAGAATGAGACCTGGCCAGTTGGAAGGGTCGCTCCTGTAGTGGCAGTGTCAGTGACATTCGCAGTGCACCAGGTCCCAGCGCCCACCGCGACTGGAGAATTACAGGACACCACGGTGATTGTCGGATCCGTGATGACGGTCTGGGTAACACTGGCGCCCTGAACATTCTCAGAGAGAGGAGTTCCAAAGGCGTCAGCAATGAGAACACAGACGTTCGGTGGGAAAGACACACTGCTGGCAGAACAGCCTGGAGATGTCGGATAAGACAAAGAAGTGCTTGGAGTAGCGCTCACCACCCGGTAAGTTATGGTGAGAGCCATACCTGAACACGGCGAGATACCGCCACACTCGTTGCCCCCAGAACTCTCGATCGTAGTAGCCTCAACAACACCAGCACCGTTAGCTGTTCCGACCGTACACGATCCAGCCGTGGGCGTGCCGTTGATACAGATAGACGTCAGCGATGGATTAGCGACGAGAGTACCGAGAGCCGCACTGATAGGATTCAGAAACGCAGGGTCGGACTTGACATAGACGTCCCAGCCACCCATAGCGTCAGAACCTTGAACAAAGAGACCGATCGTAAAAGTCTGACCGGTACTAACCGGAATACTAGGTGGACTAGCAGGACAACTAGTGGCTGTTGTGGAGTCTGTGATACATACGAGACCAGTGAACTGCGCGTGAGCGGACGGGAGCACGTGTGATCCAACGAACAGCGATGCGAGAAGGAGAGGTATCGAGATTATGAGGCGCTTGTTTTTGACTAGACTTTTGTACAATTTACAAATCACTCTTACTTTGTCGACCTTTGTCTTACAGTAAGAGTGTATTTAACATTCAGAGACAGCTTGGCTATTAGTGGCAGTCTGTAGCCATCGCCAGATGTTCCTAGTTCACCCTGATCGTCGGACGCTACAAAACGCGAGAGGCATGAAAATTGGTACCTGTTATGGTCCTACTGTGAACGTGCCAGTCTTTGAACTGCTCGGGACATAGTATGTAGATGTGCTCCAGTACAGTGTGGCTGTGAAAGACACGCTCTGGTTGACCAGGCTGGAGCTGATGGGCTGGTTGAAGTTGAAGGAGAGACTCTTCGTACCACCCGCTACCAGCACCGGTGTCAAGCCAGGCGTATTGTTGACTCCCCCAGAAGTGTTCACGCAAGTGACTCCGCATGAAACGTCAAAGGTCAGCGACGGATTGATCGACGATCGCAGCACAATCCGAACCACCACTCTGATCCTAGTCGACAACGGGTTAGCAACGGTCGCAGTCCAGCTCTGCGTCACACCAGTCTTGGAGAGACTGATCTTGTGCGCCCACTGGATCTTGCTCCCGACCAGAGACGGGAGCCCTCCACCAGTGACTGTCACGTTGATGTTGACGCTGTGAGAATGAGATCCGCTGGCAGCAACCTCTGTGAGGACGAAGTTTGTCCCCGCAGCCATCGAGGAGTCGATCAAGACCGTCATCGTGGAAATAGCTGATCCACCCACCGTTGAAATCTGCACAGGGTTCGGCGAGAAGATCACAGTGACACCGAGAAGCACAGAATGGTTACTGAGCGTCACGCTGCCTGTGAAGCTGCCTAGGCCGGTCACTGTAAGATTGTCAGCCGCCATTGCCCCGGCCGGGATGGAGAGCGACGCTGATGATGCGGCAACGTGGATGTCGCTCGCGGTGAATGAGACTGTGACAGGAAAGAGTGGGGCGGTGGAGGTCGTGTGGGTCGTGTCTCCGCTGTAGATCGCGCCGATGTTGTCTGTTCCAGAACCGACCTGGTTCGGCGTGAAAGTGGTCGAGCATTGAGCCTGGTTCGACCCGATAGTAGAGAGATTGCAGTCGGCGGAGGGACTGAAACTGCCCGGGCTGTCAGTTGTGAACGTCATGCTGCCGGAAGGGTTTGTCGAACCTGTCGACGATGTATCTGTAACGGTTGCTGTGCAGGAGGTCGAGTCTCCGAGGACGAGGGATGAAGGCGTGCAAGAGACAGACGTGGTTGTTGGATCAACAATCTGAGTGACGGACGCCCCCTGAACATTCTCGGGCAGCGGGTTTCCAAAATTGTCTGCGAGAAGCACGCAGACTTCAGTCCCCGACACACTGCTAGGCCCGCAACCGGTGGCCGAGGGATAGAAGATCGGTGTGGTCGGAGTCGAACCTACGACATTGTATGTTATTGTGAAAGCCATTCCCGAACACGGACCGGGTGGATTGTTACAGTCGCTCAGCCCCGACCCTTCAGTCGTGGTCACTTCTACGACGCCACGACCGTTAGCGGTATTGACAGTGCAGGAGCCGGACGTGGCCACACCGTTGATACAGATCGAAGTCAGAGACGGGTTAGTGATCAGAGTTCCCAGGGCAGCGCTCGTGGGATTAAGAAAAGCGGGATCGGCCGCGACGTAGATGTCCCAGCCGCCCAGTGGTGCAGAGTTCTGGACGAAAAGACCCACACTGAACGTGGAACCTACAGTCAGCGGCCCTATCGGAGGCGGGCTCGTGGGACAGCTAGTGGCAGTCGTGGAAAGAGTGATGCAGACAAGGCCGACAATCTGCGCGTTTACAGTCAGACCGATACTCGTCGCGGTAGTAGTATCGCCCAGTGGCGAACCAGCGACCATCAGAACATACGATCCAGGTGGAGTCGACCCGGAAGTATTAATGGTCAGAACGCTACTACCAGTAGGATTCAAAGGATTACTGGAAAAACTGCATACTACGCCAGTCGGGAGAGGAGCTTTACAGGACAGGGTCACAGGCGGAGAAGTACCGCTTGTCAATGTTGCAGTGATCGTTACTGTGCCAGAATTGCCCTGCGTAACACTCACAGGGCCATTGTTCGACAGTGAATAGTCGAAACCGGAACCTCGAGAGACCTCGACGGTGGCGCCCTGAATAGTCTCCGGAAGATTGGTCCCCGCGTTGTCGGTCAACAGAACGCAGACGTTGGTCCCGGTCACGCTGGTTGCTGATCCACAACTTGGGGCCGAGGGATAGTAGAGAGACGTGGTCCCAACATTACTCATCGCCTGGTATGTTATCGATAATGCCATGCCTGAACATGGGGAGACACCGCCACACTCATTACTTCCCGAGCTTTCAAAGGTAGAGAGCTCGACGACGCCCGGACCGTTGGCAGTGCCAGCGGTACAATTAGCACCAGTAATGGCCTGTCCGTTGATACAGATTAACGTGAACGATGGATTGACAATGAGAGAGCCAAGAGTCGCAGTCGTTGGATTTAGAAATGCGGGATCGGAAGCGACATAGATGTCGAACCCAGCCATGGCATCAGAACCCTGAACGAAGACTCCAACAGTAAAGTTCTGGCCGACAGTAAACGGGCCAAGCGAGGCGGGACTCGCAGGACAACTCGTATCCGTGGCGGAAGGCGTGATGCAGACGAGACCTGTAGCCTGTGCGTGAGCTGATGGAACAGTTGATGAAGGGAGGAGGAGCGATGAAGCGAGAAATAGTGTTAGCGCGAGAACTAGACGTCTGTTTGTAACAAGATGATCGTGCAATTCAAGATCACTTCAGATTTCCTGTTGCTTCGGTGGCCCAAGACGGCATTTCGCTCAGTCAAAACTTTCAGTGTGCCGTATCATGATGGGCAGTTGTGGGAGATGTTGTGACATCCTCCGACCTTGATCGGTGGGAGAATGGTGAGGATCTTGAACTGTAGAGTGTCTCCGCCGCTAGACAATAATGACTGGCCGGTTAGGCGTGGGTACGAGGCGGTGATGACGTATCTTCCCTGGGGTATGGATGTGGTGTTCCAGCCGAATGAGAAGATCAAGGTAGACCCTACAGGAACGCTCTTCGAAACCGATGATACGATTGTGTACGACGTGAGGTTCACGGCCGTAATCGTCAACTGAATAGTCTCAGCAAAGTCCCCAATGTTGGAGACTGTTACTAGAACGGTTGCGAAGGTCTTCTGGAAAACATAGGGTCCCGACTGGATCCGGCTAATGACAACATTGTGGACAGAGCTGATGCTGTTGGTCTTGATGTAGTAAATGTCGAACTCGCTACCGAATGGATAGTCGGTCGAGTAGAATATCCAGAGAGTCTTGTCCACGCCTTGGACGACCGTGGGTGAGAGATCATCTAGTGGAGTGTTGACGTCGCCGTAGGATGTGAGCTGAGTATCTGCCGACCAGGTACTGCCGTCAAAGGTGGTCTTGTAGAAGAGCTTCTGTTCATAGATCGCGTTCGAGCCGCCCGACAGCTGGATCTGCCTAGAGAAGAAGATCGACATCGTGCCGTTCCGGTCCTGCACAAGGCTAGGATCGATGTCGTAGTTGTTGGTAGTGAGCACAGTCTCCGGGGACCAGGTGACCCCGTTATAGTTCCTGAGGACGACGTTGTAGAGGGCCGCGTTCTGCCTAGCCCAGGCTATCCAGATCTTGCCGTCATATGTGCCAAGCGCTGCCGGCGTGACGTCCACGTTGCCAGTCGAAAGCTGGATATCCCCAGACCACGTATCCCCCTTCAGCGTCTTGTAATAGATCGAAGATGATGTTGAGGAGACGAATCTCTCCCAGAAGACATAGACGGTAGAGTTGGTTGAGACTGCGGCCTCAGGGAAAAAGTCGTCGAAGGATGAGCCGCTCGTTAGCTGGACACTGCTGCGCCAAGCGCCGTTAGAGTAGAGCTTGTAGAAGAGGTTCCAGCGCCCTGTCTGGTTCGACGACCAGAGCAGAATCAGGCTGCTGTTACGGAGCTGTGCCAGCGTTGGAGAAATAGTGAATTGGGTGCCTGTGGGAAGCGTCTGAATAACCGACCAGCCGCCGCCGGTCGTATAGGTCATGTACACCCCCGTCTCATAGTACTGCTGCCAGGCAACCCATAGAGTCCCATCGCTCGCCTGAAGAGCTGAAGGATAGTCACTCGAACCGGGAGTTAGCTCGAGAGCCTGAGGACCGCCGAAGGCATAGCCTGCGACCCTCGGCACGCTAAAAAGCGGAAGAGCAAGTAGGAGCATCAAAACTGCGAGCGGGAGAACCGTGATTTTTCTCAGAGACTTACACCCAGATTATCGTTAGAGCGCATACGCCACTATTTGCCGGTTTCAAAAGAAAAAAGGGAGGTTTGGGGGATTGTTTCGTCCCCCTTCGTCTATGGTACTACTGCAAACGAGCCGGTGTTCGTGCCGCCGGAAGTATAGCCTGTTCCCGTTGTCCAGAAGACAGTTGCCGAGTACGAGATCTTGTTGTTGGCGAAGCTGCTGCTGATGAACTGTCCAAAGCTGATGGAGACTGTTGCGCCGGCCGCTATCGACCGCGGTCCGACAATTGTTGCATTGATAGCGTTGACTCCTCCAGATGGCGTGTTGACACAGACGGTTCCGCACACGACATCGAAGCTGAGCGATGGATTCGTGTTAGAGTGTCCCGTGATGTGGATGACTACGCTAACACTGGAAGTCAGTGGGTTGTTCACGGTGAATGTCCAGCTCTGAGTGTTAGAACTTTTCGCGAGGCTCAAGTGGTGTGTAAAGTGGGCGTGAGTAATGCTTGGGAATGGTGTCACGGTGAACGGCTCGCATCCGGCCGTCACGGCATTATTGTTGCTGTCGCCGCTGTACGTGGCGCCGAAGCTGAAGAGCGTTGCTACTGACACGATCGGTGTAGCCGCTGATAAGGAGGGAGGTACATTGTCTCCCAGGCTCACAGTGACCGTTGATGTGAAGATGACTGTTCCCGCGCATGTGCCGCCATTGAATAGTCTGTAGGTTACTGTACCGGTAACGCCCTGTGGAGGTGCGCCGCCGGTCAATATGGCAATGTCATGGACAGAGGCTCCCGAGCGTACGAAGCCGCCAGGTGGAGCTTGACCAGTCTGGTCAACTACGACACCTGTAGAGACGGTTGGAGTAGCCTTCGATACCGCCAATGGGAATGGGTCTGTCGTTCCCGAATGGACCGTGTCGCCGAGATAGATGACTGAGATATTGTGCGTCCCAGAACCCACCGCGAAGGGTAGGTACCCGACGGAACAGTTGGAACTGGCTGGCTGGGTTGGTCCGATTGCCTGAAGTGTACAGACATTGGTTGGCTGGTAGACGCCGCCTGAATCAGTTTGCCATTTTACTGTGCCGATTGGGTGGACTGGATTAGTGGTGTTAGTGTCCGTGACTATTACTGTGCATGTGGTCGCTTGGAACACGGGTACTGGTGAAAGGCATGATTTGCTGATGCTTGTAGGGTGTACGAACGGGATCTGGAGGACGTTGGCGCCCTGAATATTCTCAGGGAGAGCCGTTCCAAAAGAGTCAGCGACGAGAACACACATGTTCGATGGTGAAGACACGCTGCTAGTGGAACAGTCTGTGTTTGTGCTTGCGCCTGTTGGATAAGCGATGGGAGTAGTTGGGGTCGGGAGCAGAACCTGGTATGTTACGGTAAATGCTAGACCAGAACAGGGTGCTGCTGCGCACTCGTTGAGTCCCGAACTCTCAATTGTGGAGACCTCGACGATCCCTTGACCGCCTCCGTTACAAGCGCCTGAAACGGTTTGTCCGTCTATGCAGATGTTCGTGTTCGTAGGGCTAGCGATCAAAGTACCGAGAGCAGCACTGGTTGGGTTCAGATAGTTCGGGTCCACTTGGACCCAGATATCGAATCCACCCATCGGCTGCGAGTTTTCAATGCGGACGCCGACGGTGAAGCTCGAACCAACGCTTACCGGACCGATATCGGGCGGTCCTACGTGGCAGGGTGTCATCGTTGAAGGAGAGGTAACGCAGACGACTGCATTGGGAAGAGCGATGGAAACACTTGCGCCCTGGATGTTCTCGGAGAGAGGAGTTCCAAACGCGTCAGCCACTAGGACACACGTGTTCGGCGGTGAAGCGACACTGCTAGCAGAGCAGCCTGGCGAAGTTGGATAGGATAGAGGAGTCGACGCGGTCGAGCCCACGACTTGATAGGTTATGGTGAAAGCCAAACCAGAGCATGGTGAGATACCACCACACTCGTTGCTTCCCGAACTCTCTATCGTAGTAACCTCGACAACGCCTGGACCGTTAGCGCTGTTCGTTGTACACGAGCCAGTCGTGGCTAAACCGTTGATACAGATAGATGTCAGCGATGGATTAGCGATCAGAGGACCGAGAGCGGCGCTTACGGGATTCAGAAATGATTGGTCATCTTGAACGTATATGTCAAAGCCACCCATCGCGTCTGAATTGTTGACAAAGACTCCAATAGTGAAGGTCTTCCCCACGCCAGTCGCGTTAAATGTGAGGGGAACCTGAGGACAACCATTACTTGTCCATCGCGCCAGACAGACAAGGCCCGTACCCGAGGCGTGAGCGGGGTGTGTCGAAACGGGCAGTGCGAACAGAAACCCGAGCAGCAATAATATGACTGTAAAGATTCTCTTCATTCAAACGTCACTATGGGCTTGGAAAGGGGAGTTTATGGGTTTATCGAAGAAAAAACGAGTGACAATGCGATATTCGCTTCGAAGTTTGAGGCTCAACAGTGATTCCTTTCAGGTTCGAAGAACGGGTTGGGGATTGAGTGGATATATGGATTCGGTCTAGCAGAAGAGTATCAGCAATTAGCCGACGTCTCCTGAATTCGCGAAGACACTGGTCATTTGAAAGCTGTAACGACTTGTGTTGCCCTTAAGGGGGATGCTGATATTTCGGCAACACTAATAGGCCGGAAGGCCGTATAGCTAGCGGCTCGTGTTGCGTCGTCGTAGTGAGGCAAGGAAGCGTAGAAGGAAGCTCGTGCTCTATTCGGCCCCGTTGCTGGCCCTCGCGTTGCTTTTCACCGTTTACTACGTAGCGACCGCCTCTCCTACGGCAAGAGTGGATTTCACCGTTCCCGTCGTTATTCAGCTAGTTCGGCTGGACGGTAATTACCAACCCGTTTTGCCTAAGCTCGTTGGAGTTAGGGGTGGCATTTGGAATTATCACCAGTACGATAGCGAGGGGTTGAACGGGCACTATCCAGTATTTGCTCAAGGCGCGCCAAATGGAAACACCTCATACTTCCTCCTTCACGTCAGGTCGACCGTTGATAGGACTTACACGCTACTCGACTTTTTCAACGTCTGGGGATATCCGCTAGAACGAACAAATACGCTCAATTTCACGGTACCTCCACCAACCTCGCAGAACAGTATCTATGGAAGCGATTGGTATTGGGACATGTGCGTTCAGATGAACAATGGACATATCCGTGAAGGGAATTGGACCAGTCAACCCCTGGTCCCAGGTGGGCACATCCAACTCAGATATTCAGGCGATGGATGCCTCCCAGTAGCGTAGAACCCGTTCTCCAGTCAGTTCCCTGATTGGTCACGTCTTGCCTACCGACCCAAAGCTGATCTTAGCCTGCAAAGCAGAGCGTCGTGCTAGGAACAACGAAAGACCTGTGCACTGCATCCAAAGCAGGGATGACGATCACTACCAGGATAGAGGATACTCTAGGTCACTATGTGGGGTGAGGAACAGGGTCCGGAGCACAAACCGCCTCTCCACTAGGATCTGCGAGTGTCGATCCTGGAGGGCTCCCAGCGGAACAGGCAACAGCCTATCCTACGTCTGATTTCGAATATCCTGAAACACTTGAAAGCATTCGGATAAACTTTTAAAACGGAAAATGTAACGGCAGTCCCAAAGATGCGTACCAGCGAATGATCGGGACAAGTTAGGGTTGGGAGGCGTTTTGAAATTTTCTCTAAGTCTTCGAAGAAGACTCTTCTCCTAGTCATTCTGGCCGTCTGTTCCATGGTATTCTCTGGTGCCATACTGAATCCCATTGCGACGGTTCACGCGGCGGGCGGATTTGACTACACTCTCTTCACCTCTCAGGGGATAACAACCGCTCCAGGAAAGTCCGGCTCCACTACAATCCTCGCAACTCTCACCAGTGGGATCGCTAGTAATGTTACCCTGTCATGTGATCTTACTAACCTTCCCACAGGAACTACCTGCGCCTTCACTCCTACAAGCGTTATTCCAACCGTGAGGGGCAACACGACGACGTTGACAATGTTCGTCCCTGTCACGGCAGCCTACAGCGCGTTTAACGTGACGGTTTCAGGAATCAATCCCGCGCCGATAGCCCCGACCACTTTCGTCCTTACTGTGGCCGCAAAAATCGCGGTGAACCCGACAGCGAGCGGAGCTGCTAGTGATAGTCGAGGGACTTCAGTAACCGTCCAGTTGAACATTACCTACTCGCCACCGTTTGGAGGTTTTATCGGAGCTATTCTTTACGATTCTTCGGTTCTTCAAAATCCTCAAGTCGACTACTCGAACAACGTCTTGGACGCACCAGGGAACCCAGCAACACTCTTATCAGAGTGTATCAATGGACTTGGTGATCAGTGTACATTCCAAAAAGAGTACGACGGGCCGAACGTCGTAAGCCTTCAACTCGAAACGGCTTCCGGTCTTAACACAACTACGCCGAATGGGAAGCTCTTCAGTGTCACTTTCACCGTAGCCAAAAAAGGATTTTCCGCAATTCACTTCGTCTTCGAACTCGTTGGAACCGCACCCGATGGGAATCCGCTACATCTATCTGCCTACGACGGATACTACACGAACCAGGAATGTAGTCCTGGAGTTCTCTGCAAGCCACCGATTGTATCCTTCATTTCTCCTCCGAGGCCAGTTCAGTATCGGCCGGCGTCCTTCAACTCCACAGCGAGATCGCAGAACCCCAATGGAATAATTACAGAGTATAATTGGACTTGGGCTCTAGGTCAAGCCAAGCAGTACTACAATAGTCCTCTTCCTGGCAAGACTGAGCCATCAACGAATGTTACGATCACCTTTCCTCAGTTTGGAGGCCAGTACGGCGAGTGGCTAGTGATACTTAGCGTGCAGGACAACTACGGAGCAAGAGCCTACTACGTACAAGTCATCAGCGTGTTCAGGGTCTGGGTCGATCTCGGGTTCGCCGCGCTCAACATTGATCACACAACAGGAGTAATCCCCGGTACTATCGTCCACATAGTGGCCACGGCAGTTAACAACGGGGTCAATCCTGAAAATTCGACCATCAGCCTTTCAATCAATAACAAGAACATGACTATGAAATCTGTCCAGAACCTTGGGCCTGGTCTTGAGTCGAGCATGATCTACGACTGGAACACCGCCGGTTATACTCCGAGAGTCTACGAGATTGTGACAAATCTCGACGCGGTCAAGGACCCTACTACGGGACGGATTCTTGAGAATGATACCTTCACAAACCCGCGGGGCCAGATCGTTGATCCTAACAATGTGAGAATAGCATTCATTCAGCTAATAGTTTCGTTGCCATCCGGTTTCGGAGCTTTTCTCGGACTCAACCTGCCTGAGTCGCTGGGTCTAGGGATCGTTCTGGTCGCCGTCATCGTCTTCGCAGCGGGTCTAGTGAAGAAGGCTAGAGCTCAACCTCTGGAGCCGCTATGAGCCTCGGGTGTATATTCGACGGGCGTCTTAGTAAGCTAGGAATATCCCGGTCATTCTCGGGATGTAATTTGCCGTTGCGAAAGGGATAATCTTTTAAAGCCAAAACGTCCAGCTTGCTTCCGAGAAAATTGAAAGGAACTTCTACTGCTAAACTACTCGTAATCTTCGTAGTGACATTCTCTCTTGTGGGTCTTACAGGCCCACTAGCATCGCTTTTTCAACTACCTTCCATAGCCACCCCAACCGCTCATGCAGTCTCCGAGACTGGAGTCGGTAACTGGTACCCAGCCGGCGCTCAAGAACAGACCCTGTCTATAAGCCAGGGCGACGGCGCTAGCATTACCCAGGTCAACTGGGTCTTGACTAACCAGGTCGACAGCGAAGACTGGCCCTTAACCGCAACCCAGCAAGGAGCAAGCACAGTAAACTGTTCAGGCAACACAAGCGTTCAATGTAGTCTTCCGATGCCAGATCACGGATACTTCGAAGTCCAGTTCAACCTCGCGACCATCCTTTGGGGCATCCCTCAAGGATACGGCACGAGTTCGGCTGGTGTCGAGCTCCGCCAAGGAATAGCTCACCTCTTCAACAAGCAGAGCTTCACAGCGAACAACGCTGCATGCCTCAACATCGCATGTGTCCCTGACGATCAAGCGATCCCCGTCTGTACAACCTCAGCAGGCTGTACGAACGGTGGATTGCCTGCGGCTAACCCGTGCGGCTGGGATACGAAGTATGCTCAGACCAGCTCTACGAACTGTGTCGTAGGTGCTCCTGGTGGTACTAGCTACAACTGTAGCTTCAGCACTGCATGTCCCACAGGAACCCTGACAGGCACAACCAACTTCCCATGGCAAGCAGCGATCGGAAGCCCTGACTTCTGCGCAGCAGCACAGCACTTCATCCAAGCGTTCTCAAATGCTGGCATTAGCGGCGTGACAACGAACGCCAACTGCGAACTAGTCGCACCAACCGGCGGCTGGCCCGCAGTCGTAACAGCCATCAACACAGCAGGCTGTGCAGGCGTAGCTCCAGTTGCCACGGCGAACACTTGCATGTTCGTCCGCACCACTGAACCCCGGAAGAGTCTGGGTGAAGGAATCGCCCAGGACATTTGCGCACTCTTCTCACCCGCATGGGGCGCGTGGACAACCCTCCTCGGCCAACCATTCTCATGCGACAACGCCAACACCGGTACAGGCAATGCTGCTTGTGGCGGTAGCTCATGCCCATTCCTCCAAGAGGTAGAGGGAACGATCGGCCAATTCTGCGGCTTCAACACGAGCGCTACCGGCATCCCGATCAACTGCTGGGGATTCGGAACGTTCGGCTTCGGACAAGTCTTCCCATTCGACAGCACCACATACTTCGAATACAACAGTCTCTTCGCCACTCAGACAACCGTGACCTGCACAAGTGCAGACTGCTCTACTCATGTAGCAGGCTCACCGTGCGCCAGCGTCACACCGTCTACAGGTGCATCCGACTACATGTACAACTGCAGCCCCACTTACGACAGCCTAAGCCAGGCGATGGAGTTTTCGCTATGCCTCGGCTCTCCTGGACCCTCAACGGATCCAAGCTTTAGCCAGGCCTCTCCAACATTCGCCAACTGTTCTGGTACGGCAGTCTCGGGCGGAGCAGGTGCTACAACATGCATCGGCGCATCCCCAGTCTGCAGCGCAGTCAGCGCTGGCTATCAGGCTGAGGACTACTACGGCAGCCACGTCATCACCATCCCAGTATGGGACGGAAACGATGTCCAGGCTCGCCTCAACACCTGGGCCCTAGGCACCTCGTCGAATCCAGGCTGGATCACCGCCTTCGGTGGCGGCTTCTCGGCCTCGGCGAACGCCTTCGAATGGCTCAACGCTTACAGCGCCAGTCCAGCTGTAGCTGGAACATTCCGCCAAAGCTTCTTGACAACCGTTGACAGTCTGAACCCATTCCAGTTCAGCACTCTCTGGGACGCATACCTGCTCAGCAACATCTACGACAGCCTGTTTGTGCAGAACCCGCAGTGTACCAACTCTGCGACCTTAGCTGCCACAGCTGGAGTACCCCAATGCTCGTCAATATTGCAGAACATCGACTGGATGACTACCACTCACAGCTTCCTCTGCTTCCCAGGCGGTCCTGCGTGCACTTCTACAACGTTGGGCTATGGTAACTCGACATACTTTGCAAACACAGCTGCTGATCTTCGTCTCACATTGAACCGTGCTAACCACTGGCAAGATGCCGGTCCTGTCACGGCGTGGGACGTAAAGTACAGCTACATCAACCTGAATGCTACAGGCGCCTTCCAGGCTACTTCGCTGGCCAATGTTGCTCACATTAACGTCTTGGACGAGTTCACTCTGGACCTTAACCTCAAGGCTAAGGGTCCGTTCACTGAGCTCTTCCTCGGCGGTATCACCATAATCCCAGGCCACATTTGGTCTGCTTGTGGTGCGAGCACATGGAACGGCGGCGTCACTGGAAAGGAAATTTCTGGAACTAACATCGTTAGCGCTCCAGAGACCGCTTGCATCGGAGCATTCGGCGCACCCAACATCGTCACCGTCGGCACTACCCGTGCTGACAGTCCAACCTTCGACCCTGTCACCAACAACTTCCTGATCGGATCAAGCGCATTCACATGCCAGAGCATCGGTGGCACAGGTCATCCTGCTGTTGGTACACTTGGTGGAGGCTGCAGTATAGACAATACTCAGGCTCCAGCCTTCGGTCTAGGTGGCTTCACCTTGACGAGGACAGGCTGTACTCTAACAGCAACTGGCACCACCTGTGGTATCGCCGGTGCGAGCAGTGACTACTTCCGCAGCAGCGGCGCACTAGCAAAGTACATCTGGTCCGGCGTTATCGGTTCGGGCAGTGCTGACTTTTCGAAGGTGTTGACGGTTAACAGCTGTCACTCTTCGAGCCCCTCAGCCAACTGTCCTCACTGGGCGCAGGGTATCGGCAATGCTGGTGGAACAGGAACCAATGCTGTAGGTCTAAGCCAACGGCTAGCGGTCAACTCGCTCAAGGGCATTAGCTGGATAGGCTTCTCGACAGAGAAGACAACCGGCACATCGCTGATTCTAGCCTGCAAAGCAGGGTACACCCTACCAGGAACAACACTCACACCATGCACAGCAACTAATGCAGGATGGGTAGGCACGGTCTTACCAGGCATTGGAGGATACGCTGTGACACTCTACGAAGTAGGCAGCACTGTACTAAGCACAAGCACCTCAACACTGGCGCCAGCCAGCGTCGTCGGATGCGCAGCTCCAGTAGGAACTGGAACAGCATATCCAAACGGCGGATACGACTGCTAACAGATACCAGAAAAGGCCAAATCCCCCTCTTTTTCTTTTTATTTTTCCGACGCCTAGAAATGGGTCTGCAAACCGCAATGGCCTAAAGACCTGGCTCTTATCCGGCTCTCTTTGTCCGGCCTAGGGATCTCGCCGAGCAGAGGGGCAAGCCTCAAATAAATGATTGCGACCGATCCTTTCGTCCTCGAATGACTCTTCGATCTTTTCTGCTCAGACGGATTGCATACACTGTGATATTGGTATTCTTGGTCATCATTGTGAACTGGCTGATATTCGAGGGTATCCCGGGACAGAGCGGGGCAGCATCCTTTCTTACGAATAATCCACGGATTGCTCAGAACCCACAGGCAGTCGCGAATCTCTGCGCCTTGTGGAAATGCAATCAGTCACGCACTGACCAGTTCGTATCCTACATGCATAACATGCTCACGTTCCAGTTTGGAACTTCGTTTCAAAATGGCCAGGCTATTTCAACTAATATCATACAACAGCAACGGCTGACTAACACTCTGCTCCTGCTCGGATCCTCAACCATCCTTGCCATAATCGTAGGCGTGGTCCTTGGAATTATTGCGTCCGCCAGGCGGGACTCTGTGATCGACAAGACCACTGTCTCTGCCTCCCTCGCTACTTTCGCTCTTCCAACCTTCTGGATTGGCGAAGTCCTCATACTTGTCCTTGCTATAGGACTCCAATGGTTCCCCTCAGGAGGAACAGTACCGGTCACGTTCAGTATTCCTGGACAGGCTCCACCCTTTCTGAATCAGATCCTTATTCGCATCCAGTACCTCTTCCTGCCAGCGCTAACACTGACCCTGTTCACCTATGGTGGTTTCGTGCTACTAACTAGAGCGACAATGCTGGAAGCTCTCAACGAAGACTATATCGTCACGGCTAAAGCGAAGGGCTTGTCGCGGAGGACGATACTCTTCCATCACGCATTCAAGAATGCTTCGCTTCCAGTCGTAACCTCAAGTGCACTCGCATTTGGAGGGATCCTTGCTGGGGCCATCATAACGGAGACTGTTTTTGCCTGGAACGGATTGGGTTTCTATCTCTTCCAAGCAGTGCAAGTAAAAGATTTTCCGGTAATGCAGGCCATGTTCTACCTCATCTCTCTAACAGTGATAGCCGCCAACTTCATCGCTGATGTTCTATACGGAATCATAGACCCGCGTATCCGCTATGAATAGAGCACTCCTAAACCAAGAGAGCAGGAGGCTGGAGAATGTCTGATCAGGCCTATATGAAATCGTACTGGCGCTTCCAGCTACACCGCATAAGCGGCCTGCTCAGAGCTCTGTTGAAGAACAGAATGTCAGCCATTGGGCTGATCATACTCATACTTTCAGGTTTTATCGCCCTCGCGGCACCCCTGCTCACCCCATACAAGGACGGCCAACAAGTCGCCGGTCCTAGTGCCCAGCCGGAGTGGGTAATGAGTTTCCCTGACGGCTTCTATCTTAGTAAGAACTTTGTCGCGGTCAGGGATTCATCGTTCTCCTCCCCTGCGGCGCTCCAGGCACTGTCGCTCACTGGGTCCCAGTCGGATCTTTCAAGCCTAGCAGTGTCATATGCTGCTGGAAAGACTGATCCTGGTACTTCCTCCATAGGAAGCATGCAACTGTCCCATCCAGCTCAAGGCATAGCTACGGCCATTGTCAATCAAACATTTCTTTATCCCTACCGTGGACCTCCAGCGAGCTTCCTGGCATCCGTTTCGATCCTTGCTGTTGGCGCCACGACAACTACCCCTGTCCATGTGCGGGTATTCATCAATCAGAGGGGAGGGTTGGACTTCAATTTGTTCGATGAAAACATAACGCAGAGCGGGAATTGGACTCGGCCGGCTAACCTGGATGCTATCCTCGGCTTGCCTAGGGGGGCAACAAGCCTCCCATCTTCAGCTATCATATTCTCGGCGGTTCAACAATATGCGTATGGAATCGAGATCACGTTCGATGGACCCCAGAGGGTCGATATTACAAATCTGCAGCTAACCCTTCTAGGAACGTCCTGGGGGCTACTCGGAACCGACGCTGCAGGGAGTGACCTCCTGACTCGAGATCTGCTCGGCACCGGTCCGTCTATGCTCGTAGGATTAACCGCGGCTGTGCTGGGCATTGCAGTCGGGCTTGTCATCGGCCTCCTAGCCGGCCTGTTGGGCGGACTAGTCGATCAGTTGCTGATGCGTATCACTGATCTGTTTCTGACGATTCCCTTCCTTCCGCTAGCAATCATACTCGTTGTCGTTCTCACCGCCAGCGCTTTGGTGATTATCGCGATCATAGCATTCTTCTCATGGATGGGCTTTGCGAGAGTAATTCGATCCCAAGTGCTCACGCTAAGAGAGAGGCCTTTCATCGAAGCAGCTAGAGCGGCTGGCGCCGGAAACATACGCATACTCTCGAAACACCTCTTTCCCAACCTTATCGGACTCACGTACGTCAACCTCGCTCTCAGCGTTCCTGGAGCAATACTGACCTACGCGGCCCTCGCTTTTCTAGGCCTAGGGGATCCCACTGTTGAGTCGTGGGGAAGGGTGCTCAACGACAACTTCATCGTAGGTGGCACCGCCGATTGGTGGTGGGTCATCCCTCCCGGTTTTGCTATCGCAATCGTCTCCCTCTCCTTCGTCCTGATCGGCTACTCCCTCGACGAAATGTTCAATCCCAAACTCAGAAAGCGACAATAGGCGGACTCTTTCAGCTCAAGCTCCTGATGATTCCGATATTTCTCAGAGTGTAGGAGCGGCTATCGCCCTCGCGCTGTGTTGAAGGCTAGACTCTCAAAAACGAAATGAACCCATGAGCTATTCGAGAATGGTCATGGTAGGGTTGGTCTAGGTCGAGCCTAGCGTTTTCTTCCTCTAGCAAGGCGGATCGGTTTTGATATCCTTCGCTCCAAGAGGATTGTGGCAATAGCAGTTATCAACGAAATGACGATTATGATCGGAGCGATTGTTTCAGCGATTGTGGGTATGTCGAAAAGTATCGTTGTCCCGTCTGCCTGCGCGCTTGGAGGGGCGATGATCTCCACTGAGGAGCTGAGGTAGGCCACGTACTTTTTCAGAAATGTCTGCTCAGTAGTTAGGCCGACCCCGACTGTTACGTTGTATGGAGTTATTCGTGGTTGGAGATTCCAGATGGTCGAGGAGTTGAACGGCTGGTAGCCTCCGGCCCGGTCTACGCCATGGGAGGTCCAGCTAAGGTCGAGGATGCTGAAGCTGGAGGTGAACTGTTCAGGAATTAGAGGTAGAGTGTATTCACCGGTCTGGGCGAAGTAGCGTGTTTTACTGTCAGGCGGAAACCTTTGGTAGCCCTGCACCAGATATCTCTGGCCGACATTATTCAGCTCCACCCCGGACACTGCGATGGACTGGTTGTTCCTCGAAGAGAGGAAGGCGAGATCTGTAGCGATTCTTCCTCCTGAATTGCTAGTGACTCCTGAAAGAGTGATCGTATAGTTCTCTTGGAAGACCCAGAGCCCCGTCCTATTGTTGATCTGCGCGGTCCTAGCGTGTAGAGAGAGCTGCTCAATCCGGGCGTCCGGGACCATGGATTGAAATCCACTCTGCATAGGCGCTAGCACCGAGCCCGACTGATCTACAACGGTGTCCAGTGTAGGAAGAGATGTTGTGAGATTCTCGGTCAGCTCAAAGTTCATCTGAACGGAGACAGAGTCCTGGCTCACAGTGACAGTAATTACGGCCCCGCTCGCCGGGGCTAGGAGCGACGGACCGAGAAGAATCGCGAAAAGGAGAGGTATGAAAATCAGACGAGGTCTCAGTGAGGCCAATTCTTACAGCTCGTTCCCAGACTTCTAGGAATCAGTGTCAGGACATCCTATAAATCTGCTCCACCTCTCTCTTCCGGATCACGTCCACTTCACTTCACGCAGGAAACTTGGACCTGTCGGAGAAAAACAACGACAGGTCTTTTCGCTTGCAGATGTCGGCAATCGGAAGAAATCGTGGTTTTCTTCCCCCAAAGCTTAATTGAAGCGGAACTAGTTCGAGTGTCGAGATGGACGAGAGAGCGACCACCAGATGCCAGCGATTCTAGAGACGCAGGATCTCACAACAAACTATCGCACGATGAGAGGCTGGGTAAGAGCGGCCGAGGGAGTCAACATTCGCGTTGAGAAAGGCGAGGCTCTCGGGCTAGCCGGGGAGTCCGGCTGTGGAAAGACGACGGTTGCAATGTCCATCCTGAAGATCCTCCCTCAGGGTGGAACGATACGAGGCGGGAAAATCATCTTCGATGGAACCGACCTTGTGCCCTTGTCCGAGAATGAGATGAGAAAAATTCGCTGGAAGGGAATCGCAATAGTCTTCCAGGGAGCAATGAATGCAATGAACCCTGTCCTAAAGGTTGGAGATCAGATCGTCGAGGCCATAAGAACACACGAGCCCGACGTCAGCAGTAAAGAATCTTGGGAGAGATCAAGGAAACTCTTCGAGCTTGTTGGCATAGATCCTGAGCGAGTCGACAACTATCCTCACGAGTTTAGCGGCGGAATGCGGCAGAGAGCACTAATCGCCATGGCACTGGCAGCGAATCCAAAGTTTCTGATCGGTGACGAGCCGGGAACTGCGCTGGACGTTATTGTCCAAGCCCAGACCCTCAAGCTGATGCGTGATCTTAGAGAAAGGCTGGGGCTGTCGATGCTAGTTATCAGCCACGATCTCTCAATATTGGCAGAGACATGCGAGAAGATCGCCATAATGTATGCGGGAAGAATCGTAGAGTACGGCGACGCGGAATCCGTTTTCAAGGAACCTCTACATCCATATACTCAAGGTCTCCTCAAGGCCTTCCCCAGTATCAAGGGCGAGAGGACCAGGCTCACATCTATCCCAGGACAGCCGCCTGATCTGCTGAGGCCTCCGCCGGCCTGCAGGTTCAATCCTAGATGCCCATATGTTATGGATATTTGCAAGAAGGTCGATCCTCATCTAGAAAAATCTGGAAAGGGCGATCACTTCGTTGCATGTCATCTCTACGACTAGTTGGTCGAGTTGGTCGAATTGAGCGAGGAATATCTGATCCGCGTAGAAAATCTGAAGAAGCATTTTCCACTAAAGAAAGGGTTCTTCCAAACTCTCCTCTCTAGAGACGAGCTAACCGTAAAGGCGGTTGACGGCATAAGCTTCGGCTTGAGAAAAGGAGAGATCTTCGGCCTCGCGGGCGAGAGTGGCAGCGGCAAGACCACAACGGGACGGTTACTCGTCAAGCTCACCGATCCGACTGAAGGCGCGGTGTATTTCGAGGGCAAGGACATCACACTTGCCCTCAGACCGAAATTGAAGACTCTTGGAAAGGTAGCGAAGGGGACAGTCTGTTTGGTCGCCGGTTGCGGCCGAGAAGCCAAGAAGTCGATTTCGCCCACTGACGTGTCTCGGGCAGGGATAGAGGCTTCAGTCTCGGGCGAGAAAGCCTACCTGTGTACCATACACTTCAAGGAAGTGAGAAAGAAGCTAACGGCCAGGCCGAGGCTCAAGACAGTTGGAAAAGTTGAGCATGGAGCAAAGTGTTCAATCGTCGGTTGCACTCGGCTCGCCAAAAAATCAGTCTTACCACAGGACATTTCCGGCTCCGGCGCCCAGACCAGTTCCAGCAACGGTTACCTCTGTAATGTGCATTTCAAGGAGGTTGAGAAGAACCTGTACGGCTGGCGGAATTTGAAAGATCTGCGTCGGATGATGCAGATCGTCTTCCAAGATCCGTTCGAGTCTCTGGATCCGCGCATGTCGATCAAGGAGATCGTCGCTGAGCCTGTCCGTGTTCAAAAGGTTGCGAAGAACGAGGCGGAGGTCGAAGCAAGAGTGAAGGCGGCGATGAGCGACGTTGAGCTGGTCCCTCCCGAAAATTTCCTCTACCGGTTTCCGCACGAGCTGAGCGGTGGCCAGCGTCAGAGAGTGGCTGTCGCTCGCGCGTTTGTCCTGGATCCAAAGTTTGTTGTAGCTGACGAGCCCGTCTCAATGCTAGACGTGTCCATCAGGGCCGAGATTCTCAACCTTATGGTTGATCTGGTCCAGAAGAGGGGAACATCAATCATCTTCATTACCCACGATCTCGCCGTGGCCAAACACATCTGCGATCGAATTGCCGTCATGTATCTTGGAAAAATAATGGAGATGTCGGACTCGGCGAACCTGATCGATGCTCCTCTACATCCGTACACTCAGGCGCTCATAGCCGCGGTTCCTTCTGTTGACCCTAGCCAGAGGAGGGGGGACGTGATCAGTGGAGAAATACCGAGCCCCGTCTATCCTCCCCCGGGCTGCAGGTTCAACACTCGATGCCCCTACGCCCATACGAGGTGTACGACGGAGGAGCCGCCGCTGCTTGAAGTTGAGAAAGGCCACTTTGTCGCCTGCCACCTCTACACCTGACCGTAGCATTAGAATGGTGCAAGACGAACCCTGGCAGAACGCGGGCCCGAAGTCCTGGAGGGAAATTCTCTGATGTTCCCACCTTCGAATATTCTTCTGCGATTTTTTATGCGGCGGATCTCCTTTTTCAATTCTTTGTTCCTGTTCAGAATTTCAGCCAAAGCTCCGGTTCCAAGGAGGGGAATGGCGCTTGGAAACGCAGCTCGCGGAGAGTTCAAGGCATCGCTATCGACATCTATCGAAAGGTAACGCTCGCGAGAAGCGGTTCCCAGCTGCGGCTTAAAAGGGCTGAATGTTCTGAGATATCTCTATTCGGCAACTAATATCCGGCGGTTGCCGCTGGTTGCTGGGCGTCCGAAAGCTTCTTAAGACGATCTAAAAGTCAGGCTTATCTCAAGAAAAAAGTGATTTATGAAATGTACAATCTACTCAAAAACAAACGTCTAGTACTTACACTACCTCTCTTCCTCGCTGCATCACTCTTACTTCCTTTGCATATCGTACCTTTGGCGCACGCCAATCCGGGTACGGGCCTCGTCTGTATCACATCTTCCACTTCGGCCACAAGCTGTCCAACGAGTGCTCCAACGCTTGGTCCCTTTAACGTCGGTGATACCTTCTCTGTCGGTGTTTTCATTCAGGCTTCTGACGCGATGGGTGGTTTCGATATCTTTGTCGCTTCCAACCCCTCGTTTGTCAGTCCTGTCAGCGCTGCTCTCGGTACTCTGATCGCTAGTCCATCGTTGACATCTATCTGCGTCAACGGTTCGGCTCAGACCGGCTCGTGTACAGTTGGATCAGCTAACGGTCCAGGCGTTGTCGAGGTTACTACGATAGAGAGCTCGGGAAGCAACGAGTGTGGTGGTAT
>Ga0137418_10001342_pt1 | contig 22635 bp, 21 predicted proteins | sample CZODoug3_1_2_16f_FD_122242 | JGI IMG/M metagenome (GOLD analysis project Ga0137418, IMG submission 122242) | Vadose zone soil fungal communities from Angelo Coast Range Reserve, California, USA - CZODoug3_1_2_16fungal (Hybrid Assembly) | ecosystem: Environmental > Terrestrial > Soil > Vadose...
TGTGGTCGAATAGAGCGCGCCCGCGGCATGCGGCAGCCGCCGTCGTTCATGGAGGATCGCCTCCGGAACGCCGCCGCCGGCTACTTCTTCGACGTGATGACGCACGGTTTCGGCGCGATGCAGGACTACGCGGCGCAAATCCCCGTGGAGGACCGCTGGGCGATCGTCGCGTACGAACGCGCGCTGCAGTTCAGCCAGCACGCAGCCACCGGCGACGTTCCCGACGATCGCCGCGCGGATCTCGATCGGCCCGCGGCGCCAGCCGGTGAGGCCCAACGGCCGGAGGCCCGGTGAGCGCACAGGTGATGTACGACCCGCCCGCGGATATCGACGCGCGCCGCTCGCGTTCGCTCGTCATCGGCGTCGGTGCGCTCGTGCTCTGCGCGGTCGGCTTCTTCATCAACCGCGATCAGTTCTTCCGCGCCTGGCTCATCGGCTACATGCTGTGGCTCGGCGTCGCGCTCGGCTCGATGGGGCTGATGATGATCCATCACCTCTCGGGCGGCGCGTGGGGCATGGTGGTGCGGCGCGTGTGGGAGGCGTCGAGCCGCACGCTGCCACTGCTCACCCTCCTCTTCGTTCCGGTCGCCCTCGGCATGAACCGCCTGTACCCGTGGACGCACGCGGAGCTGATGCAGGGCGACGAAATCCTCAGGCACAAGGCGGTCTATTTCAACCCCACGTTCTTCCTCGCGCGGGCGGCGTTCTACTTCATCGGGTGGAACCTGATCGCGTGGCGCATGACGGCGCTGTCGCGCGCGCAGGACGAAGGCCACCTCGACGCGACCCGCAGCATGCAGCGGCTGAGCGGCGGCGGCCTCGTGTTCCTGGCGCTGTCGATCACCTTCGTCGGCGTGGACTGGTTCATGTCGCTCAACCCGGACTTCTATTCGACGATGTTCGGGTTCCTGTTCCTGAACTACCTGGGGCTCGCGGGCCTGGCATTCACGATCCTCATGGCCGCGTACCTGAGCAAGACGCCGCCGATGGGCGCGCTGTTCAGACCATCGCATTTCGCCGATTACGGCAAGCTGACGCTGGCCTTCGTGATGATGTGGGCCTACTTCCAGTTCTCGCAGTACCTGCTGGTCTACGCGGCGAACCTGCAGGACGAAATCCCGTACGTGCTGACGCGCATCGAGGGCGGCTGGCAGTACCTCGCGTTGTTCCTGCTCGTGTTCCAGTTCGTGGTGCCGTTCTGCCTCCTCCTGTCGCGTCCGCTGAAGCGGACGCCCGACCGGCTCGTCAGGCTGGCCCTGTGGCTGCTGATCGTCCGTGTCATCGACACCTTCATGTACGTGACGCCCGAATTCAGCAGCGCGGGCGCCAACCGCTGGTTCGTGGCGGGCGAGCACGGGAGCGTCTTCTTCGTGAGCTGGCTCGACGTCGTCACGCCGGTCGCCATCGGCGGGCTGTGGTTCTGGATGTTCTACACGCAGCTGCGCCAGCGGCCGCTGCTGCCGATTGGCGACCCGTATCTGGCCTCGGCGCTCGAAGGCTCGGGAGGCCACTGATGGCGGAGCACGTCCAGCACCACGATGTTCTCGGCCACCACTCGGCGGACGACCAGTATCTCGTCACGCCGCCGGGCTCCACCTACGAGCACACCGACGCGCACGCCGGGCCGATGATCACGTTCGCGATCTGGCTGGTGGCCTCCGCCGTGATCGTGCACGTCGGCCTCGCCGGGATGTACTGGCTGCTCATCCGTGAATCGACCGAACGGGTCGACACGCAGCGGTACCCGCTGGCGGTCAACGGGCCGCCCCGGCTGCCGGCCGAACCGCGGCTGCAGCAGTTCCCGCGCAACGAGCTCTACGAGTTCCGGACGAAAGAGGATGCGGAGCTGAACAGCTACGGATGGGTGGATAAGAACTCGGGCACGGTGCACATTCCCATCCAGGACGCCATGCGGCTGATGCTCGAACGCGGCGCCCTGACCACGCGTCCCGTGGACGCGTCGACGCCGCCCGAGCCGCTGGACATGTTCCCGTCGGATTCGAGCTCGGGGCGTGTTCTCGAGAAACGGAGGCAGTAGGACCGACATGCCCAAGGCTCAACGCTCGATGCGCGCCGCTCGACTCCGCCGTTCGCGTACTGGTGTGTTTCTCTCGGCATTGAGCATCGGGCTGTGGGCATGGAGCATTCCGGCGTACGCGCAGCCGGAGCCGGGCTTCCCGCAACCGGGCGTCGACATGATGGAGCCCGGCACGCTGGCGACCGCGCGCCTGCCGCAGCTCGAGAACGTCTCGTTCAGGCAGCGCCTCGACGCGCAGCTGCCGCTCGACACGCCGTTCAAGGACGAGAACGGCCGCGACGTGACGCTCGGTCGCTACTTCGACGGCCAGCGTCCCGTGATTCTCGCGTTCGTCTATTACAGCTGCCCGATGCTCTGCACCCAGGTGATGAATGGCGTGTCGAGCGCGGCGAAGGTGCTCCCCTTCAGCGCGGGGAAGGATTTCGACGTGGTCTTCATCAGCTTCGATCCGCGCGACAAGCCGGAGACCGCGTTCGCCAAGAAGACCGCGTTGATGAACTACTGGTCGATGCAGAACCAGTCGGGCGCGTGGCATTTCCTGACGGGCGAAGAGCCGCAGATCAGGCTGGTCACCTCCGCCGCCGGGTTCTTCTACATGTGGGACGACAAGACGCAGCAGTTCGCGCACCTGAGCGGCCTCCTCGTGCTCACGCCCGACGGACGGCTCTCACGCTATTTCTACGGCATCGAGTACTCGCCGAAAGAGCTGCGGCTCGCCCTCGTGGAGTCGGGGCAGGGCCACATCGGGTCGCTCATCGACGAGCTGCTCCTGTATTGCTACCACTACGACCCGGCGAACGGCCGGTACGGCGCCGTCGTGATGAATCTCGTGCGGATTGGCGGCGTGCTGACGGTCGTGCTGCTGGGCACGTTCATCGCCCTGATGCGGTGGCGCGAGACGCACCCGCCCATGGAGGGCCACGCGTAGCTGTTCTTATGCTGTCTGGATTTCAGCTGTTCCCCGAGCAGGCGTCCACCCTCGCTCCCGAGGTCGACAGCCTCTATCTCGGCGTCATCTCGATCACCGCGTTCTTCGCGATCATCGTGGTGGTGTGCGTCACCTATTTCGCCATCAAGTACCGCGACCACACCGGCGACAAGGTGGGCGCGCCGATTACCGGCTCGGTGCCGCTCGAGCTGGGGTGGTCGCTCATCCCGTTCTTCACGGCGATTGGCATCTTCGTCTGGGCATCGGTCGTCTTCTTCCACATCGTCCGGGCACCGGATCAGACGCTCGAGATCTATTCGACCGGCAAGCGATGGATGTGGCGGTTCCAGCACATCGACGGCCAGCGCGAGATCAACGAGCTCCACGTGCCCATCGGCCGCCCGGTGCGCGTCGTCTTCACGTCGGAGGATGTGCTGCACGACCTGTTCATTCCCGCGTTCCGCGTGAAGGCGGACGCCGTGCCGGGACGGTACAGCGCCATCTGGTTCGAGGCGACGAAGGTCGGCGAGTACCACCTGTTCTGCGCCGAATACTGCGGGACGAGGCACTCGGGGATGATCGGCACCGTCTACGTGATGGAGCAGGCCGACTACCAGGCGTGGCTCGGCGGCGGCGGAACGACCGCGGGCGGGTCGATGCTGCAGCGGGGCGAGGCGCTCTTCACGCAGCTGGCCTGCGTGACGTGTCACCTCTCCGATGGGACCGGCCGCGGGCCATCGCTCGTCGGCGTGTACGGATCGCAGGTGACGCTCGACAGCGGCGCGGTCGTGACTGCGGACGAGAGCTACCTGCGCGAGTCGATCCTGTCGTCGCAGGCAAAGACGGTGAAGGGGTACGAGCGCGTCATGCCGACCTTCCAGGGGCTCATCAACGAGGACGGCGTGGCGTCGCTGATCGAGTACATCAAGTCGCTGCAGGCGGGCGGGACCCGCGTCGCATCCGCGCAATAAGGATTCGCATGGAAACCATGGTCGTGGAGAAGCCGGTCACCTACATCAACCACGCGCACACGGTGTCGTCGTGGCTGCTGACGAAGGACCACAAGCGGATCGGCATCCTCTACCTGATCGTCGTCTCGACCGCATTCGCGCTCGGCGGCATCTTCGCGACGCTGATCAGGATGGAGCTGACGACGCCTGCCGGTGACCTGCTGTCGGCCGACGTCTACAACCGGATGTTCACGATGCACGGCGTGACGATGGTCTTCTTCGTGCTCGTGCCGGCCGTGCCCGCGGTGCTCGGCAACTTCGTGATGCCGCTGATGATCGGCGCCAGGGACGTCGCGTTCCCGAGGCTGAACCTGCTCAGCTGGTACGTCTTCACCGTCGGCTTCCTCTTCACGATCGCCTCGATGGTCCTCGGCGGCGTCGACACCGGCTGGACGTTCTACACGCCGTACAGCAGCCAGGGCTCGGAATCGAACGTCCTCATCACCGGCATCGGCGTCTTCATCACCGGGTTCTCGTCGATCCTCACCGGCCTCAACTTCATGGTGACGATCCACCGGATGCGCGCGCCCGGCATGACATGGTTCCGGCTGCCGCTGTTCATCTGGGCGCTGTACTCCACGAGCCTCGTCATGGTGCTCGGGACGCCGGTGATCGCCATCACGCTGCTGATGCTCGTCCTCGAGCGCGGCCTGCACCTCGGCATCTTCGACCCGCGCCTCGGCGGCGACCCGGTGCTCTTCCAGCACCTGTTCTGGTTCTACTCGCACCCCGCGGTCTACATCATGATCCTGCCGCCGATGGGCGTGATCAGCGAGGTGATCGCCTGCTTCTCGCGCAAGAACGTGTTCGGCTATTCGTTCGTCGCCTTCTCGAGCCTGGCGATCGCCGTGTTCGGCTTCCTCGTCTGGGCGCACCACCTGTTCGTCGCGGGCATCTCGCCGTACTCGGCGCTGATCTTCTCGTTCCTGTCGTTCGCGGTCGCGATTCCGTCCGCGGTGAAGACCTTCAACTGGACCGCGACGCTCTACAAGGGCGCGATCTGGTGGAAGACGCCGATGATGTTCGTCTTCGGCTTCCTCGGGCTGTTCCTTGTCGGCGGGTTGACGGGCGTCTTCCTCGCCTCGCTCGGCCTCGACATCCACCTGACCGACACCTACTTCGTCGTCGCGCACTTCCACTACATCATGGTCGGCGGCGCGATCATGGGGTACTTCGCCGGGCTGCACTACTGGTGGCCGAAGATGACCGGCCGCATGTACAACGACACGCTCGGCAAGCTCGCGGCGCTGCTCATCTTCGTCGGGTTCAACCTCACCTTCGGTCCGCAGTTCATCCTCGGATACCTCGGCATGCCGCGGCGGTACCACGTGTATCCGCCCGAGTTCCAGGTGCTGAACGTGCTGTCGTCGGCGGGCGCGTCGATCCTGGCCGTCGGCTACGTGCTGCCGGCCCTCTATTTCCTCTATTCACTGAAGTTCGGCGCGCCGGCCGGCGCGAACCCGTGGAAGGCCACCGGCCTCGAGTGGACGACGCAGTCACCGCCGCTGCCTGAAAACTTCCTGACGACGCCGATCGTCACCGAGGGCGCGTATCACTATTCGAAGCGGGAGATCAAAGTTGCCTGACGGAACGATCGCGGCGCACGACGAGCATCACGGCAGGCACCATCCCGCGCTCCAGCATCACTTCCAGGACCTGGATCAGCAGCACGAGGCCTCCACGCTCGGCATGTGGCTGTTCCTCGTGACCGAGGTGATGTTCTTCGGCGGCCTCATCCTCGCCTACACGCTGTACCGAATCTGGTATCCGGTGGCGTGGGCGCTGGGAAGCGAGGAGCTGAACATCTACATGGGCGGCTTCAATACGATCGTGCTCATCGGAAGCAGCCTGACGATGGCGCTCGCGGTCCGATCGGCGCAGACCGGCGCCCAGCGCGCGACCGTGGGTTGGCTGGTCTTGACCATCGCCCTCGGCCTCACATTCCTCGTCGTCAAGTTCTTCGAGTACAAGGAGAAGTTCGAGACGGGCCACGTGCCGGGGCCGAACTTCCACTTCCTGCGCGGCGGAGTGGAGAGTCCCGAGTCGCCGCACGTGCAGATCTTCTTCTCGCTCTACTTCGCGCTGACCGGTGTGCACGCGCTGCACATGATCATCGGCGTCGGGCTGATGAGCGTCATCGCCACGATGGCGTACCGGAAGCGCTTCTCACCGGAGTGGTACACGCCCGTCGAGCTCGGCGGTCTCTACTGGCACTTCGTCGACATCGTCTGGATTTTCCTGTTCCCGCTGCTGTATCTCGTGGACCGTTCGCATCACATCGTGTAGGCCATGTCAGGACATATTTCGCCGACATCCACGTATCTCACGATCTTTGCCGCGCTGATGGCGTGCACGATCCTCACGGTGATCGCCGCATTCATCAACCTGGGCAACCTGAACTTCCCGGTGGCGCTGACGATCGCGGTGTTCAAGGCGACGCTCGTCGTCCTGTTCTTCATGCACGTGAAGTACGGCAGCAGGCTGACGAAGCTGGTCGTCGGCACCGCGTTCTTCTTCCTGGGGATCATGCTGACGCTGACGCTGACCGATTACCTGTCGCGCGGGTGGTTCACGGCGCCGGCTCGATCGACGTCGGCCGGGGCGATCACGAGCCTGACCGGACCGCTGACGACCGGTGTGCGGCCGCTCGAGCAGGCGCCTCAGAACTCGCCGAAGTAGTCTTCAGTCAGTCTCGAGTGCTTGACCCTCTTCTCACTTTGTGAATAAAATCACGGCCTCAATCGACTCGATTTAATCGCTTCCTGGGACCGAATTCTTTGGGGTCACGTGGATGTCGCCGCATCACAGTTCCATCGCGGACTCGTGGCCTGGGCAACTATCCTCCAGCGCCACGGAGTCCTAGCCATTGGCCCAGATTTTTCCCCCGCAGTGGAACAAGCTCCCGCTCGTGGCCGCCCTCGTGGTCATCCTCGGTCCGACGCTCGCGACCGCGGGTGTCTGGTACTACTTTTCCCCGTGGTACACGGACGTGGGCTACCGTCCCACTCAGCCCGTCCCGTACAGCCACAGGCTCCACGTCGGCGAGCTAGGTCTCGATTGCCGCTACTGTCACGCCTCGGTCGAGATTTCGAACGTCGCCAACATTCCGCCCACGCAGACGTGCATGAACTGCCATCAGACCGTGAAGAGGGACAGCGCGGCGCTCGCACCGATTCGGGACAGCGCCCAGAGCGGCCGGCCGATGCGCTGGATACGCGTCCACAAACTGCCCGACTTCGCGTATTTCACGCACCGCGCGCACGTCGCGGCGGGCATCGGCTGTGTCAGCTGTCACGGCCGCATCGACGAGATGGAGACGGTCACGCAGATGATGCCCCTCAGCATGGGCTGGTGCCTCGAGTGCCACCGCAACCCCACTCCCAACAGACGCCCCGTCTCGGAGGTCACCAACATGAAGTGGACCCCGCCGCGGGACGTTCGGCTGCTCGCGGCGCAGCTCGGCGGACGACCGGTCAATCCGCCGACTGACTGTTCGGGGTGCCACCGTTGAGCCGCACGTACTGGCGAAGCCTCGCCCAGATCGAGGATCTCCCGGAATACCGCGCCGCGCTCGAGCGCGAGTTCCAGGAGGGCGCCTCGGAGCTTCCCGAGGGGATCACGCGGCGCGAGATGATGACGCTCGTTGGCGCGTCGCTGTCGCTCGCGGGGCTCGCGGGGTGCCGGCGGCCTGTCGAAGAGATCGTCCCGTATGTCGCTCCTCCCGAGGAGGTCGTCCCGGGGGTTCCGCGCTACTACGCGACGACGATGCCGTTCCACCGGAGCGCCTACGGCCTGATCGTCGAGAGCCACGAAGGACGGCCGACCAAGATCGAAGGCAACCCCGCGCACCCCTCGACTCTCGGGGGCTCGAGCTCGCGCGTCCAGGCGTCGGTGCTCGGTCTCTACGATCCCGACCGCTCGCAATCGATCGCGCTGAAGGGTGCGCGAAAGTCCTGGAATGATTTCGTGATGGCCTGGGGGCAGCTGTCGCAGGCGCATGCCGCGGATGGCGGCGCAGGCCTTGCGGTCCTGTCCGAGTCCTTCTCCTCGCCGACGCTGGCGCGCCTCGTCACCGAGCTCCGAACCCGCTTCCCCAGGTTGCAATGGGCAACCTACGACGCCATCAGCGACGAGAACCGGCTCGCGGGTCTGCGCCAGGCCACGGGACGCGACGTCGATCTCATGCTCCGGCTCGATCGAGCCTCCGTGATGCTCTGCCTCGACGCCGATCCGCTGCTCACCGATCCGGAGACGATCCGTCACGCGCGCGGCTTCGCTGACGGAAGGCGTGCCGGCGCCTCAGGCGGCGCGATGAACCGGCTCTACGCCGTCGAGGGTGTCTACTCGCTGACGGGCGCGATGGCGGATCACCGGCTCCGTCTCGAGAGCCGGCAGATCGCGGCGTTTCTCGCGGCGCTCGCGGCGCGCCTCGGCGCGCCCGGGGCCTCCAGCCAGGCGGGAGCGGATGTGCCCGGTGTCGACGCGCGCTGGATCGACGCCCTGGCGAAGGACCTCCTGGCGAACCGCGGCAAGGGGTTGATTGTCGCCGGAGAGCGCCAGCCGGCGGGTGTCCACGCCGCGGTCTGCGCGCTGAACGGCCATCTGGGTAACACCGGCAAGACGGTCAGCTACTACGAGACGAAGGACACGGCGCTTCCGAGCGTGAGCTCGTTGACCTCGCTCGTGTCCGCGATGAAGGGAGGCACCGTCCAGACACTCGTCATCCTGGGCGGGAATCCCGTGTTCGATGCACCCGCCGATCTCGACTTCGCGTCGGCGATGGCGAAGGTGCCTCACACAATCGCGCTCGGGCACTCGGTCGACGAAACGTCATCCGGCGCGGAATGGCATGTTCCCCTCGCGCACTACCTCGAGTCATGGGGAGACGCGCGCGCGGTGGGAGGCACGCTCAGCGTCGTGCAGCCGCTGATCCTTCCGTTGTTCGGCGGACGGTCTCCAGTAGAAGTGTTGGGGCTGATGGTCGGGGACAAGGATCGTCCGGGCCACGACATCGTGCGCGACACCTGGAAACCGATCCTGGGAGAGGCCGAGTTCGACAGGAAATGGAACCGCGTCTTACATGACGGGTTGCTTGCCGGCAGCGAGCTCGCAGAAGTCGTTCCCAACGTCAGCGGGGGCGCCTTTGCAGAGCTCGCGCGCGCGACGGGATCTGCGAGTGGCTTGGAGATCGTGTTCGTCCCGTCGCCGGCGCTTCACGACGGCCGGTTCGCGAACGACGGCTGGTTGCAGGAGCTTCCCGATCCGCTGACCAAGCTCACGTGGGACAACCCCGCGCTCGTGAGCCCGAAGACCGCCGAGATGGCCGGCCTGGCGAACGCGGAGTTGGTCCGTCTCGATTACGCGGGCCGCTCGCTCGAGCTTCCAGTCTGGATCCTCCCCGGCATGGCGGACGGCGTGGTGGCCCTCACGCTCGGCTACGGTCGTAAGCGCGCGGGGCGGATTGGATCTGAGGTCGGGTTCGATACGTTCAAGGTCCGAGCGTCCAGGGCGCCTGGATTCGACAGCGGTGTCACGCTCAGCAAGCTCGGACGTACGTACCCGCTCTCAGGGACGCAGGACCACGGCAGCATGGAGGGCCGGCCCATCGTCCGCGAGTCCACGGTGACCGAACTTCGATCCGCGACAAAGAAGGAGGGCGAGGGCCGGCCCGGCGCCCTCGGCGTCTTCGAGGAGAAACCGGAGCACTTCTCGCTGTGGACGGAGCACACCTACGACAAGGGCCACCAGTGGGGGATGACGATCGACTTGAACACCTGCATCGGCTGCAACGCGTGCATGGTCGCCTGCCAGAGCGAGAACAACGTGCCGGTTGTCGGCAAGGCCCAGATTGCGAATCACCGCGAGATGCATTGGCTGCGCGTCGACAGGTACTTCTCCGGCGAGGCCTCAGGCAACCCGGAGGTCGTGTTCCAGCCGGTTCCATGCATGCAGTGCGAGGATGCCCCCTGCGAGCAGGTCTGCCCGGTCGCCGCGACCGTCCACGACGCCGAGGGTCTCAACGTCATGGTCTACAACCGGTGCATCGGGACCCGCTACTGCTCGAACAACTGTCCCTACAAGGTGCGTCACTTCAATTTCTTCAACTTCACCAAGGACACGCCCAACGTTCTGAAGCTCGCCATGAACCCCGACGTCACGGTGCGTGCGCGGGGCGTGATGGAGAAGTGCTCGTACTGCGTGCAGAGAATCAATCGGGCGAAGATCGATGCGAAGGTCGCGGGGCGCGAGCTTCGTGACGGCGACGTCAAGACGGCCTGCCAGCAGTCCTGCCCCGCCTCGGCCATCGAGTTTGGTGACATTCGCGACGGGTCCAGCCGGGTCGCGAAGGCGAAGGCCGACCCGCGCAACTACGCGCTGCTCGAGGAGCTGAACACCAAGCCCAGGACGACCTATCTGGCCAAGGTGCGCAACCCGAATCCCGATCTGGAAGAGAGGCCCGGTGCATGACCACCCGCAAACGGGGCGTGCTCGGTGCGCTCGCTCTGACGTCCGCCGTCGTCCTCAGCGGCTGCGCGCGCGGCTGCACGTCGGGCCGTCCTCCCATCCATCTCAACCCCAGCATGGACGACCAGCCGAAGGTTCTCTCGCAGACGGCCAGTGATTTCTTCTTCAACGGTTCGTCCATGCGCGAGCCCGTTCCTGGAACGGTCGCGATCGACGGGCTGAAGGAAGACGCGGCCTTCTTCACCGGGAAGGGAGCGGACGGCCAGTTCGTTGCCAAGATTCCCGTAAACACGGACGAGGCGCTTCTCGAGCGCGGGCGGCAGCGCTACGTGATCTATTGCCAGCCTTGCCACGACGCCCGGGGAGAGGGCAAGGGGATCCTGTTCCAGCGAGGCAACGTCCCGACCGCCAGCTTCCACGACGAGAAGATTCTGAAGTACGCGGACGGACAGATCTTCGACATCATGACGAACGGGATGGGACTGATGCCTTCGTACCGCTGGCCGATCCCCGTTGCGGACAGGTGGGCGATCATCGCCTACATTCGGCAACTCGAGCGCAAGCGGCAGGCAAGCGCCACAGGCACGCTGGCAAGTGCCGCAAACGCGCCGGCAACTGCCGCAGGCGCGCCCGCCGCCAACAAGTGAGGGGGACCCTGTGACCAACGGCGTCATGAACGGCGCGTTGAACCGCAAAGTGCTGTTCCTTCTCGGCCCCGTCGCCGTCCTGGTGATGTTCGCCGCGGTCGTGTGGATGGCGTCGCAGCTGATGAACCGCGAGTACAGGGAGCCGTACCGGGTTCCTTCCGCGGCCGTCGACGCGACGCCCCGCACCCAGGGACTGACCGCCGAAAGGGCCGATGCGGAGGCCAAGGCGAAAGCCACGCCCTACGCGGAGGTCGAGTATCGCGCCTTTCCGATCGTCGGCAGCCGCGTAGCCATCTGGGCGGTGGCGGAGCTCCACCTGCTGTTTGCGGCGTTCGTCCTTGCCGTCCCGATTTTCGCGATCATTATCGAAGTGATCGGCTACAAGACCGGAGATCAGCGATACGACCGGCTCGCGTACGAGTTCACCAAGCTCCTCTCCACCTCGTTCTCGCTCACGGCAACGTTCGGCGCGTGCCTGACGTTCATGCTCATCATCCTGTATCCGAAGTTCACGAACTACCTGATGAGCGTGTTCTCCCCGACCTTCCTCCCGTACGTGCTGCTCTTCTTCTTCGAGGCCTTTTTCCTCTACACCTATTACTACGGCTGGGGGAAGTTCCATCCGCTGGTTCATATTGGCCTGGGGATCGGCCTCAACCTCGTGGGCACGGGGATCATGATGATCGCCAATGCCTGGGTGACATTCATGACGTCGCCGGCGGGGATCTCGGACCAGGGGGCGGTGCTCTCGGTTCGGGACGCGATCTTCAACTACACCTGGATGCCGATCAACATCCACCGGTTCATCGCGAACATCGCGTTCGGCGGGTCGGTCGCCGGAGCCTACGCGGCCTTCAAGTTCCTGCAGGCGGAAACCGACGAGGAGCGCGCGCACTACGACTGGATGGGGTACATCGGGAACTTCGTCGCGATCAGCGCCTTCCTCCCGCTGCCTTTCGCGGGTTACTACCTCGCGAAGGAGATCTACGCGTTCTCGCAGACCCTCGGGCTCACGATGATGGGCGGGGCCTTCTCGTGGCTCTTCATCGTCCAGGCCGTGTTGATCGGGAACCTCTTCCTCGCGGCCAATTACTATCTCTGGCTCGGGATGGGGCGGGTCGAGGGGGTGCAGCCGCTTCAGAAGTTCATCAAGTACCTGCTCGTCGGGATCACGCTCTGCTTCGCAGTCTGGGCGACGCCGCGGTCGATCATCGCAACCGTCTCCGAGCTCCGGGCGATGGGAGGGGGGACTCACCCCATTCTGGGCTACTTCGGCGTCATGTCTGCCAAGAACACCGCCGTGAACATGCTGATCCTCACGACGTTCATGAGCTTCCTGTTGTATCGCCGCACGGGAAAGGTCGCTGCGGTGCCGTGGGCGAAGAAGGGGCATGCGGCGCAGCTCACGATTTTCGCGGCCGCCGCGTTCATCGTTATCTTCCTCGGCGTGTACGGGTACTTCGTCGAGGCGACGGTCCGGATCGCTCTGTCCGTGCCGCAGGTCAGCTCGGTTCTCTTCGCCATGGTGGCCATCACGGCCATTGACGTCTTCCTGTTCCGTGGGGCGAAGAAGACGGGCGAAGTACGGTGGGGAAGGATGCCCGTGGTCTCCCAGTACGTGCTGATCTTCATCGCGGTCACCTTCACCTGGCTCATGGGGCTCATGGGCTACATTCGCTCCGGGCTTCGCCAGCATTGGCACGTCTACGGCGTCGTTCGGGACACCTCGGTCGACGCGTTCACGCCCACCATTGGTTTCGCGACGCGGGTTGTCTCGGTGACCGTTCTCCTGTTCTTCCTCCTGGTCGGCTTCGTCTTCTGGATCACGAGCCTGCACGACAAGCCCGATTTCCAGCCGGAGACCGAAGAGGCCAGGGCCCGCCGGCGCCACGGCTCCGGCGAGCTCTCGCCGAAGTTCGCTTTGGAAGCTCCCGGCGAACATGGGCCGGCGTCATGACGATCCCGCATCCTGTCCGGGTCGGCGCTCTCGTCCTCGCAGCGACGATGTTCTATACGTATGTCGGCCAGATGGTGCCGCAGAAGGAAGTTCTGCCTCCGCAGGAGACTTTGATCCGGGCCGACCTGACCACCGACGACATGGTCAAGGTGGGGCAGGAGATCATGAACGGCAAGGGACTCTGCTTCACGTGCCACACGCTCGGTAAGACCGAGGGGCCGTTCCGGTTCCCGGACATGTCGGGGGTCGATGTGCGCGCGAAGACCCGTGTCCCCGGCCTGAGCGATGTCGAGTACTTCGCCCAATCGATATACGAACCCGAGAAGTTCATCGTGCCGGGATTCAATCCGGGGATGCCCGTCATCAACAAGCCTCCGATCGGCCTCAACGATCAGGAAATCCTCTGCGTGATCGCCTACCTCCAGACGCTTGGCGGCACGCCGACGGTCACGCTGCAGACGGCTCATCACTACTACACTCCCCCGGGCGCGCCGGGCGCGGCGCCGCCGGGCGCACCGGGTGCACCTGGCGCGGCACCGGCTCCGGCTGCCGCTTCCGCCCCGGGAGCCGCGCCGAGTGCGCCTCCGGCCGCAACGGGCACGCCTCCGGCCGCACCGGGTAGGACACCTGCTCCCGCCGCCCCCGCGAAAGGGACACGATGAAGATTTGGGTTGTCCTCGCACTCGTCGCGGTGTTCGCGCTCCTTCGCTTCCGTCGAGCCAACCTGCTGGCATGGGCCGGCGCCTGGTGGGTCGGGATCTACGTCCTCGTCCGATTCGGATTCACGGCCCCGATTCCCAGCTCCGTCATCTCGATCTACATGGGAATCGTCTCGATGGCGATCCTGGCGTACGTGTCCTCGAGCCAGGAGCGCCGCGAACAGGTCTCCCGCCCCCTCGTCCGGTTCATGACGGAGAAGCGGTACACAGCGCTCCTCGTTGCAACGGTCGTCGCCATCCCGGCGCTCGCGGCCGCGAACGTCTACGTCCAGATGAGCGCTCCTCTCCAGCCGCCTCTCTTCTCGCGGACGATCCATCCTGCATCTCCTACCGACATCACGGTTCACGACAAGAAGATCGATCTCGACAAGGGAGAGGACCCCTTCTGGCCTCTCGAGAAGTCGAATCCGGACGAGTTTCGCAAACACGTCGAGAGCGGACGCCAGGTCTACTATCGCAACTGCGTCTTCTGCCATGGCGATAACCTCGCCGGTACCGGCATGTTCATCCACGGGCTGGACCCGATCCCGACCAACCTTCCCGAAACGATCCCCCTGCTGCGCGATACGTTTCTCTTCTGGCGGATTTCCAAGGGAGGCCCCGGGTTGCCCGAAGAAGGGGGGCCCTGGGACACGGCCATGCCCGCCTGGGAGAATTTCCTGAAGGAAGAGGAGATCTGGGATGTGATCCTCTTTCTCTACGATCACAGCGGCACGAGGCCTCGCGCGAGAGAGGAGGCCGCGACGAAATGACCTGCTGGCAGATCGGTCGGCGCGCGTGTCTCGCTCTCCTGATCGCCTCGTTATGGGCCGCGACGACGGGATCGGTGCGCGTGACGGCTCAAGACGTCGGAACCGAGGCGCAACGGGGCGCGGGCAAGGCGCTCTACCTCAAAAACTGTTCGCAGTGCCACGGCGAGAAGGGGGACGGGCAAGGCTATGCCACCCCGCACCTGTACCCGCAGCCCCGCAACTTCACGTTGGGCAAGTTCAAAGTCCGGACGACTCCCAACGGAGCGCTCCCGACGCATCAGGACCTCGTCAACATCATCAGGCGCGGCATGCCCTACACGTCGATGCCCGCCTGGCCAACACTCACCGATCAGGAAGTGTCGGATCTCGCCTACTTCGTCACGACCTTCTCCCCCGATTTCTCGAACAAGGAAAGCGTTCCGCAACCGATTCAGCTCCCGAGCGCACCGAGCACGACGAGCGCGTCGATCGAGCTCGGGAAGAAACTCTACGTGGACAATGGCTGCGTCAAGTGCCACGGCCCGCTCGGTCGTGCCGACGGACCTTCGGCTCCGACACTGACCGACGAGCTGAACCGTCCAATCCACCCGGCGGACCTCTCACAGAGCTGGACCTTCCGGGGAGGGTCGTCCCGCGAGGACATCTTCAGGACGATGAGCACGGGGTTCAACGGCACGCCTATGCCGTCATTCGCTGACGCCCTGACGCCCGAGCAACGATGGGCGATCACCGACTTCATCGTCTCGCTCTCGGGGACCGACGGGCCTGCCTATACGAACCTCGTCGTCGCCAAGTACGTTCCAGATCCGATCGATCTGAAGAATGGGACCGCAAGCTTCGAATCCGCGGCTGTCGCGCGCTTTGCGATCATCGGACAGATCACCGAGCCCGGACGCGATTTCCACCCTCCAACCACCGGCGTGACCGTTCGGGCGATCTACGACGCCGAGTCGATCGCCCTCCTCGTTCGATGGCACGACACGAGCGCGGAGAAAACAGGAAAGAACGAGCCGTCGCTTCCCGTGCCACTGGAAGAGGAGGAGCAGGCTCCTGGCGGACCTCCGGGCGCAAGCGGTACCGGCGCGTCGTCGGCGAACCCCTTTGGCGACGCGGCAGTTGCGCCACCCGCCGCCGGGCAGGCGCAGCCGCCAGGAGGCGCCCCGCAGGACCCGTTTGCTGAAGCGCCGGCCGCCGGTCAGCCATCCGAGTTCTCGGACGCAGTTTCGATCCAGATTCCTTCGGCGGCGCTGACGGGCGCCCGCAAGCCGTACTTCATTTTCGGCGACGCCCAGAACTCGGTGGATCTCTGGTTCTTCGATCTGGCCCGTCCCGATCCCCTTCAGTTCGCCGGCAAGGGAAGCGCGGCTATCGCGCCGAACGACACGGGGGATGTCACCGGCGTCGCGAGCTACGACCAGGGTGAATGGTCGGTCATCTTCAAGCGGCCCCTTCGCCCAACTTCGGGCGCCACGTTCACGCCCGGAGAGTTCATGCCGATAGCGTTCTCGGTCTGGGACGGGCTGTCGCGCGAGCGTGGCAACAGGCGAGGTCTCACAGTGTGGGAGTCCGTCTACGTCGAGCCGGAAGTGGTCCCATCGGCCGCCGGCCCGATGCTGAGGACGGCGGTCGTGCTTCTTCTCATCGAGCTGGCCATCATCGGTTGGGTGCGGCGGCGCTACGGCTCTCGCGCCCGCGCAGATCTCGGCGGGGAGCCGATGCAACCGTCGGCCACGAGAGCGTGAGCTGTCGCAAGGTATCCGGAGGATCCGATGTACAAGAGCATCTACGTTCCCGTCGATAACTCAGAGCACTCCAACCGCGCCGTCGCTTGCAGCATGGCGTTGGGCAAGGCGTTCTCCGCGAAACTGGTCGGCTGCCATGTCTACGCGGCAAAGCTGCACGACTATCGCTTCAGGCAGATGGAGTACACCCTGCCCGAGGAGTACATCGACGAGGTGGAACTGGAGCGCCAGCGGAAGATCCACGACAGCCTCATCACGATGGGCCTCAAGCTCATCTCCGACAGCTATCTCGATGGCATGTCACGCCTCTGCGGGGCGTCGGGCCTCGCATTCGAGCCGCGGATGATGGACGGGAAGCATCACATCGAAATCCTCAAGGATCTCGCCGGCTCGGAGCATGACCTGGTCGTGATCGGCGCCCTGGGCGTCGGTCGCGCGCGGGACAGCGTGATTGGCTCGGTCTGCGAACGCGTCGCCCGCCAGTCCGACCGCGACGTCTGGGTGGTCAAGCACGTGCCCGAGGCAGGCGAGGCGGAGCGGGACACGATCCTGGTGGGCATCGACGGCAGCCCACAGTCATTCGGCGCGCTCATGACCGCCATGGAACTCGCACGCACGTTCGGCAAACAGATCGAAGCGATCGGCGTGTACGACCCCTATCTGCACTACTCCGTCTTCAACGGCATCGTCAACGTCCTCACCGAGCAGGCGGCGAAGGTGTTCCGCTTCGAGGAGCAGAATCAGCTCCACGAGGAGATCATCGACACCGGGCTCGCGCAGATCTATCAGTCGCATCTCGAGGTGGGCGAGCGGATGGCGAGCGAGGACGGCGTCGCGATCAAGAAGACGCTCCTCGACGGCAAACCCTTCCAGAAGATTCTCGACCACGCGCGCAAGACGAATCCGTGGCTCATCGTGGTCGGGCGCATCGGCGTCCACAGCCCGAAGGACGAGACGGGGCTGGGGAGCAACGCGGAGAACATTCTCCGCGGTGCGCCCTGCGATGTCCTCCTCTCCACGCGCCTGGAGGTGCCCCGGCTCGACATGCGCGCCGAGGAGACCGTCCGATGGACGCCCGAAGCAGAGGAGCGGATGACGCACGTGCCCGAGCAGGTCAAGGGGATCGCCCGCACGGGGGTTCTTCGCCTCGCGCTCGAGAAGGGGCATTCGGTGGTCACCAACGCCGTGATTGACGAAGCCATGGATCGGTTCATGCCGAAGAGCGCTTCGGCCGCGACCAAGGCGCTGGCCGAAGCCGTCGCCCTCGAGCGGGCGAAGTCCGGCCCCGTGTCGATGTGCAAGTCGTGCGGCGTCGCGGCGACACAGAGCGGTGCCGTGAAGTGTACCGTCTGCGGCGGCACGGACTTCGAGGTGATATCGCAGGAGATGATCGAGAAGATCGCCGCGGTGGAGGGAGGTCTTCAGGAGGAGACCACCTACGATGGGCGGAAGCTCCGCTGGTCGGAGGATGCCAGGAAGGGCCTCTGGACCATGAAGAACGCCTATCTGCGCCGCCGCGTCAAGGCGCGTGTCGAAAAGCGCGCGCGCATGATGAAGCTCGATGCGATCACGCTCGACTTCGCCCGGCAGGTGATCGAGGAGGAGACGGGAGCGCCGCTCGAGATCCAGGGGCGCGCCGCACAAATCCCGGAGGGCGCCGCCGCTGCAGCGGGCGAGGCCCGGCTCGTGGCGCGCGACGACAAGAAGAATCCGCTGATCTCGACGTTCGAGTGGACGGCCGATGCCGCGCAACGCGTCCTGCGCGTGCCGGCCGGCTTCATGCGGAACCAGACGCAGGAGCGGATCGAGGAGCTGGCACGGGAGCGCGCCGCGGCGGTGATCGACCTCGCGCTCGTAGAGGACGGAATCGAGATCGGCAAGCGGATGATGGCCGAAATGATCAAGAACTACCCGTCACAGGGCAAGAGCCCTGCGGTCGTGACGGCGGCGCGGGATTCGGCAGCCGGCTCCGCGCCAGCCAACGGCAACGGCTACCTCAACGAGGTGAGCGCGCGACCGAGCAGCGTCGAGGGGCGACCTGCGTCCGGCGAACATCGCGAGGGCTGATCGGTCGGCGATCGATCGTGGCGGCATACCGGTTCTGCCGGTCGGACGACATCGGACTTCTCGTCGACGCGCTGAATCGATGCTGGGCTCCGTACTTTCCCGGCGCGTCGCCCATGACGCCGGACGCGTTCAAGCGGTCGATCCGCGACCTTCAGGTGTGGTGCAGCAGCTGCATGGTCGCCTTCTCGGGCCCCGACCCGATCGGCGTCCTGATCGGCGCCAAGCGGCCTTCCGGTACCCTCGTCCACAAGATTGCCGTCCATCCCGATCATCGGCGACAGGGTCATGGCCGTCACCTGCTCGCCTCGCTCGGCTCGAAGCTGGCGATTCTCGGGCCCCCGAGAATCGTCGCCGAGGTTCCCGAGAGTCTCGCGCCTGCCCGCGAGCTGTTCAGCGCATGCGGATATGTCCAGGAAGCGCTCCTGACAGACTACGTCTTGCGGCGTGAACACGAGGACAGCGAGAAGCGCGAGGGATTTGTGATTCCTGTCACGGTCGACGATCTCGCCGCCAATGGTCTCCTTGGAGAGGCTCCGCCTTCGCCATCGGCTTCGGCGGGACAAGTCGATCGGCAGGTGTGCTGGGAGCGCTCGGTGGAGACCCTCACGGCAAGGAAGGACGACATCGCAGGACTCGCCGTCGCCTCCGACGAGCGAATCGAGGCCTATCTTCTTTACGTGAAGCATGGCATGGAGGAGACCGGGATTGTGTCGCTCCGCTCGTTCATCGACGATGGCGGAGCCCGCTTGAAGCAACTGCTGGCTCAACTCCGCGCGCGAGACACGGCGACCGTCCGGTTCCTGAAGGTCCACCCGGCGGAGATCTCGAAGGAGTGGATGGAGGCGCTCGGTTTCAGTCCCGCCGGCGGGCATCTACTGTACGCAGCGAGGGCGCGGTCCTCCTGACCTAGCCCCGTTCGGTGGGTGTCCTTGACGCGTATCCACCGGGAGGATGACGAAGCTTGCTACAATCCGGCGCGTTTCTGCCGGATCGTTAGCGGCACTCAAATGGACAGCCTGGCAGCGAAGCGCTGCGGGTTGCGGCCTGCTATTTAGTTAGGCGGCGACGTGAGGACTCTAGAGTGAAGGCATCGGTCTTTATTGGCACTAGCCTCGACGGCTTCATCGCTCGAGCCAACGGTGACCTCGACTTCCTGCCACCAGGCGGTGGCGAGCCCCATGGCTACGACGAATTCATGGCCACGGTGGATGCACTGGTCATAGGCCGCAAGACGTTCGAGACGGTGTTGACCTTTGAGATGTGGCCTTACGGTGACAAGCTCGTGTTCGTGCTCAGCACCCGTCCGCTCGCGACGCCTCCACTCGGCGCGGTGGTGGAGCGGATGTCGGGAGCTCCGGCGGACATCGTGTCGCAGCTAGCCGCGCGCGGCATCCAGCATGTTTACGTGGATGGCGGGATCACCATTCAGCGGTTTCTCCAGGCCGGTCTCATTCAGCACCTCATCATCACTCGTGTTCCGGTGTTGATTGGCGCCGGGATCCCGCTCTTTGGCGCACTGCAGCGCGATATCGCGCTCACGCACATCGCAACGCGCCAGTACGCCAGTGGCCTCGTTCAGAGTGAGTACGTGATTGCCGCCTGACAGCGCATGCACCAGACGGCGCTCGCGGTCGAAAGCACATGAAGCGCCACTGGTGATGCGCGAGCGCTAGACGGGCAAGAACAGTCGGATCGGATCTCATGCCAAGCAAGAAGATAGACTTCGGCGTGGTCCGAGTAATCGCCATGGCGTTACCGGATGTCGAAGAGAGCACCATTCACGGCGCTCCGTCGCTAAAAGTGCGTGGGAGGCTCTTGACGTGCCCGGCTCTTCACGGTTCGGCCGAACCGAACACGCTTGCGGTTCGGATCGATTTCGATCAGCGTGCAGAGTTGATGGCCGCGGAGCCTAGCGTCTACTACGTGACGGATCATTACGTGAACTATCCAACCGTGCTCGTGCGACTGTCGCGGATCGATCGGGACTCCTTGCGAGATTTGCTGGGTATGGCCTGGCGCTTCGTGAGTGCCAAGACGAAAAGGAGCGGACGGAAGGTCCGGGATCAGCACTGAGCGACGGCTGGTTGCCAGCGTCTGCCGCTGGACGCTGCCGCCTTGGCCAAGGTGCTTCTGTGATCGACCGGGGAGCTGGAGTACGTGATGCCGTCTAACCTGCCCATACGGCCGCGCCGATCATGAGCGGCCGCTGGTGAGCGCCGGTCGTTAGCCAGACACCGGTTCTCGATCCGAGCTTCAATGAGAATCAGTGCGGTCGTTCTTGACATGGACGGTCTGATGCTCGACACGGAGCCGATGTACAAGGCGGCGTGGCAGCAGGCATCGGCGGAACTTGGCTGCACGCTTGACGACCCGTCGTACATGACTCTGGTTGGCCGCCCGACGGAAGATTGCGAGCGGGAATTGGTCCGTTTCTTCGGACCGGGTTTTCCGCTCGCGCGGTTTCGTTCGCGCTGGCCAGAATTATGGCGGGTCGCGGCCGAGGACCGGGGCATCCGCACCAAAGCCGGACTGGGTGCGTTTCTCTCGTTCGTGGAAGGCCACAAGCTGCCCGTCGCGATCGCGACATCGAGCGACGGAAACTACACGGATTTCAGTCTTCGGCGTGCTGGTCTCTCGGGCCGCTTTCCCATTGTCGTTACCGGCGACCAGGTCGCCCAAGGCAAGCCGGCTCCGGACATCTACCTCGCGGCCGCGCAGCGACTTGCCATTGACCCGTCGCAGTGCATCGCGCTTGAAGATTCCGATGCGGGCGTGCTCTCAGCGAGCGCTGCCGGCATGGTGCCGGTCTGCATCCCCGATTTGAAGCCGCCTTCCGAGGCGGCCGTCCTGGCGGCATTCCGTGTTCTTCCGTCGCTGGACGAGGCACGGTGGCTATTGGCGAGACTCATCGCGATGGGGCAATCGGTTGGCTGACAACCGAATGGAGCCGGCGCGCCTACAAGTCCCGTGCGATCACGTCGCAACGGCGCGCGGCTCATTCGGAACGTTGATAGACCGACAGGCACGAGGCTATCGCTCACATGTGGATGCCGGTATCCTCGAAGGCAATACTCTCCAAAGCAATGGCAGGCTCCGTGCGCTGATTGGCAAGGTCGGCTCGTCGCATCGATGATGGACACACAGGCCCGCTATCTCATTTTTCACAGCGCGCTGGTGCTGCTGGCGGGCTTGCTCGTGGGCGTACCGTATGGTCGGGCCGTCCATCGGAATGCTCCGGATCAGGTCGTCAGGGCGTGGCGATTGGCGCACGACACGCTTACGCTGGGCCCGACGTTAGGGCTGGCGATTGCTGCCGTTCTCTCGTCGTTCAGCGTCGGCGGCGCAGTCAAGTCCTGGCTCGCGTGGACGTGGGTCGTTTCGAACTACGGTTTTTGTTTCTCGCTTCCGCTCGCCGCCGTGGTGGGTCAGCGTGGTCACACGTGGGACAAGCCGTTGTCCAATCGGCTCGTCTTCGCCGGCAACATGGTCGGTCTTGGTGCGTCATCGGTTGGTACCGCCGTGTTGCTCTACGCCGCGTACGTCTCTTTGCTGTAGATTCCGGCGTCACGATCGATTTATCGTCGCTGCGGACGTTTCGTCAGGCACGGAACAGCTCCACGACGCAGCGGTCTAACAGGCGGTGCACCCGTCGAGCCGCGCGCGACAGGTCGCGCAGATTGAAACGTCCACCGGCGCGACTCGCGCGTGAGCGCCAATCCGTTAGAGGCCAACCGCGGTAACGTCATGAAATGTGGAGTAAGGCAATCATCTTTGTGATCAGTGCGGCTGTGGTACTCGGCTGCTCAAGTCGTCAAGGCACGCCACGCACACTACAGTCAGACAAAGAAGTTCGTCTGCTCTTTGCCGACGTCGTCCAAGCCCGCGAGCTTGCCCGCGTCGCGGCGATTGTGGAAGCACATCGTGACGAGTTGTTGAGGGCCTGGCATGACTTCTTCAGCGATCGATGAAAGGCTTGTCCCAGTACAGGACGTTCGCGTGACCAACAAGATGCTGGAGGTTGTTCTCCGAGACGGCAGAACACTATCGGTGCCACTGGAATGGTACCCGCGGCTTGCCCATGGTTCGCCAGCGGAGCGTCAACGCTGGCGTCTCATTGGCGAGGGCATCGGTATCCATTGGCCCGATCTCGACGAGGACATCAGCATCGCCGGGTTGCTCGCGGGCCTGCCCTCAGGCGAGAGTGCGAGTTCTTTGAAGCAATGGCTGGCGTCGCGACGGTGAACGACCGGGAAGATAGGTAACAGAGTTAACCGGCAGCATAGGTAACACTCTGTTGACGAATGAGCCTT
>Ga0137418_10001343_pt1 | contig 22635 bp, 20 predicted proteins | sample CZODoug3_1_2_16f_FD_122242 | JGI IMG/M metagenome (GOLD analysis project Ga0137418, IMG submission 122242) | Vadose zone soil fungal communities from Angelo Coast Range Reserve, California, USA - CZODoug3_1_2_16fungal (Hybrid Assembly) | ecosystem: Environmental > Terrestrial > Soil > Vadose...
TCGCCAAAACTCACCGGCCTTTTCCCTGCTCGTCGAGGCGCTGCGCTTCCGATTCTAGAAATCGCACGCTCGATCGGTCAAACGGCGCCAGGACGCAGTAAGAAATTTAAGAGACACCGAGCTTGGTAAGCCTTTGGGGATGCGAATTTTTTCGTCCGAGCGATGTTTTCCAATGCCCGAAACCCGACATAGCCCATCGTCCCGTGATGGCCGACAGTGACGTTCCCAGGAAGTGTCGCGATCATTCTGCCACTGGCCGCGATGCGATGCACACCAGTCATCAGCCGGACCGACGACTGCTTGCAGTCCGTCAGCTGACCCGTTGCCTTACTGTCGCGGACGCTCAGACTCGGTTCTCTGCCCGTCAAGCGGAAGTAGTGGATCGCCACAACGTCAGCGATCCTGTTGGCCTGTTCCTTCGTCGGCGCGCCCTTGCCCGTGCCAGCTGGCTGTTCAGAAATTACCGATTCATCCGCACAGGTTGCAGGAATCCGAAGGTTCGCCCGAAGGTGCTGCAATGCCTTAGGCCGAAAGTTCAGCGCATCGTGCGCGGTCTTGGACAGCCGGTCGATCACATCGCCGAGCGCTTTCGCGTTCGCCGACAAATCCCGCAGTTCTCGTTTAGCGGTTGCCGTCGCCGCCGGTTTGCGCGCGTAGCCGGCGGGCGGGCCAATCGGCGACATCAGCATCAGGTCCCGCGCGATCCCGGGAATCAGGTCGCTGTACGCCATAGCCTGAGGATCCTGGACCGGCGCGATCGGTAGTCGGCGAATGGCGTCTTCCAGCGCAACGCATTTCTCGTCCCACGGCAATGGTGTGCGCTCGCGGCGCGATTCGCCGGTATTCTTGATGACAGCCATCGCGCAATCCTGGTTGCGTTGTGGTCAGGGCCGGTCGGGTGTTGTCGGCACCCGATCGACCCGATTGTCGGCTACCGGCCGGCTTGGTGAATCCTACGCCGCCGCTTGCTGCGCGGTCGGAAACTGGATCACCGCTGCATCTGTGACCAAGCTGCCGTCAGTCCGCGTGACGTGAAGCCCGGCGCAGTAGTTGCCCCATGCGATCAGCAGCGTGCGCCGATCAGCCAGGAATTGCGATCGGTTGTACGCCCTGCGCACGCGGTCAGTCTCGCTGTGTGCGAGCGCGATTTCGATCACGTCCGGACGCGCGATGGCTAACTCGTTCGCCCATGTCGAGAACGTCGCGCGAAAGCCGTGCACGGTCACACGCTGCGTCGTCACCTTCTTGCCCCACAGGCCCATGCGTTGGAGTTGGATAAGCATCGCCATGTTCGACATCGGCCTGCTGTTGCCAGCGGTCGAAGGAAACACGTATCGCGCGTGCTGCCCGGCTTGGCCCTTCAGGATCTCGACCGCGCGATCGCACAGGTACGCGACGTGCTGTTCACGGTTCTTCATCTTCGCGGCCGGGATCGTCCAGGTGCGCTGCGTCAGATCCAATTCGGACCACTCGGCCATCAGCGCCTCGCCGGTGCGCGCGGCCGTCAGAATCGTGAATTCCAAGCAGCGCGCCGCATTGCCCGTCCTGAGCCTCAGATCGGACACGAAGCCGGGTACTTGCCGATAGGGCATCGCTGCATGGCTGCCGGCGTCACGACGCCCCGCGCGCTTGCGTAACTCCCTGCGGATCGGCGCAGCGGGATTGTCCGGGCGCAGCCTTTCAATCACGGCTGCATCGAAGACCGTCCCCAGGCGCTGGTAGACCCGCCAGCCGGTGTCTTGCACCTTGCGCAGGACCGGCACCAGCGCATCCAGCAGATCAATCGCGGTGACCGCGGCGATCGGCGTATCCAGCAGGGAAGCAGGAGCGTGGCGTTCGATGCTGCCCAGCCATTCCCGGCCGTGCCGGTCGGCCCGAATCGGCTCGATGTGCGCAGCGTGATAGGCGCGCGCGTAACGGCGCAGGGTGGTCGCGGTGGACTTCGCCGTGGCCTTCTTCGCCGCGTCGTCCTTGCGGGCCTTCTCGCGATCCTGTTCCTTCACGTCGATTGGATCGCGCGGGGGCTTTTCGGCCAGCATGTCCCGCGCCGCGTCGGCCGCCTTGCGCGCACGCGTGAGCGACGCGCCGGCCGCTTGCTGACTGCCGCGATCGGCAGCGCCCAAGCCAAGCTCGCGACGCTTGCCACTCGGTGCCGTGTACCTGAACACCCACGACGCGGTGGTGCCCGTCGATTTGCCGTCGACCTTCACGCGAAGGTAAAGCCCGTCGCCGTCGCTGTGATCGCCTTCGCCGGCCGCTTGAACCTGCCGCGCGGTCAGAAGATGCCTTGCCATGCTCGCTCCGTTCCGCCAGTTGTTCCGCCAGAAATCGCCGCGCCGAAGCGCATTCGGGGGAATTCACCTGCACTCGTCGAACGTTAGAGACGTTCGGTTTGTGTTGCAAATTCAGTGGGTTACTGAACTCACAAACACTCAAGCGCATTTACGGAAAGAGAGTAACTGGTGGCCAAGGGCGGAATCGAACCACCGACACAAGGATTTTCAGTCCTCTGCTCTACCAACTGAGCTACTTGGCCGTCGAAAAATCGACCGCTTAGAGCAGCCGATCGGCGCATAACCGCTGCACGTGGTGTTGCATGCCGGGATGCCGTGCCGATGATAACGGATGTCTCGATCGGGCCGATGCTGCTTGTCCCCGCCGGGTCTGATCGGACTCACGGCAAGCTCCACCGTTGCGCTGGTTTGGATGCCATACCGAATTGGCACGACGTCCACCCAGACAAAGGAAACTTTCGCCCGGCGCGAAGGCTGCTCCGAACGCGTAGCCGCCGGATGGCATTGCCCAGCCGGCGGGATCCTCGCCCGGAAGACGCTTTTTCACACGTCGACGGCGCGCTTGATTTGTTTCGCCAGCGACGCGATGATGACGCGACTGACTTTGCGGCCGCCGTCGAAATGGCGGTAACTGAGGCACCGCGTGACGATTACGGTCTTACTCGTCGACGACCACCGGCTGGTGCGCGAGGCGCTGCGCGATACGCTCGCCAAAGAGCCCGACATCGAAGTGGTCGGCGAGGCCGGGGACGCCGCCGCGGCGTTCGAGGGCGCACGCAGCCTCAAGCCTGACCTGGTCGTGCTCGACATCGGCTTGCCCGATATGAACGGAATCGAGGCTGCCAGCAAGTTGAAGGGGCGCAGCGGCGTCGATTCGAAGATCGTCGCGCTGTCTGCGTACGCCGATCGGCGTTTCGTGACCGAGATGCTGCGTGCCGGGGCGTCCGCTTACGTGACCAAGGCGTCCGCGGGCACCGAGCTGGTGCGCGCCATCCGGGCCGTGGCGGCCGGGCAGAACTATGTCTGCCCCGAGGTGGCCGGTACGCTGGTTTCGGCGATGCGCGACGGTCCCGAGAAGGGCGAGCTGCCGCGACTCAGTCGCCGGGAACGAGAAGTGCTCCGGATGATCGCCGAGGGCACGCGCTCGCCCCTGATCGCCGAGCAATTGCAGATCTCGCTGGGAACGGTTGAAGTGCATCGGCGCAACATCATGCGCAAGCTCGGCCTTCGAACGGTCGCCGAGCTGACCCGATACGCGGTGCGCGAAGGCCTGGTCTTACCCTGAACGAGCAGTTCCCTCGTGCCGTTCGCCCGGACGTCAATCGGCCTGGCGATCCGCGCCGGACCATGCGGCCTGAACCTGCGCGATCAACTCGGCGGGGCGTCCGTCGTAGCGTGGCGAGAAGTGAAACGGCACGACCGCCCTGGCCCCGACCCGGCGCGCGATCAGGCCGGCCTGGTGCGCGGTCAGATGGTTCTTGCGCGCCGCCTGTGCGCTGTCCTGGTCCAGGAACACGCTTTCGATGAACAGCAGGTCGACATCCGCCAGCAGTTGGGCAAGGGTCTGGACGTTGGCGTCCGTGTAGCGCAGGTCCGTCACGTAGCCGATGCGCTGGCCGGGAACGACGTCGAGAATCACGTCGCGCAGTTCGGCCACTTCCCGCGTGACGGCATGGACGCCGCTCGCGTCGCGCCACTGCACCTCGATCGGATCGGTCTGTGGCGCCCCGCTCAGAACCGCATGCTTGAGTTCGCGCAGCCACGGCCCCGTTCCCAGGCCGAGCTGCGTCAGGCGCAGCTTGTCGACCTTCAGCCGCGCCTTTTCCTCGATCAGGAAGGACAGGCACGGCACATCGTGATCGACGAAGCGGCCGCGCAGCCGGAATGTCGCTTCTTCGTGAAGTATGTCGCCGGTCGGTTCGAACGGTGCGTACCCCTCGCGTTCGAAGGCGGTTCGGCTTGAAAAGCGCGCCCGCCGTCCGATACCGTCCATCCCGATCTCGCGAACGTCGAGTGCCAGGCCGATCTCGTAGCGATGTACCACATTCCAGGTGTACGCGCGCAGCTTGTGTTCGACGCTGGCGATGAATCCCGGCCCCCCGAAGAGTTCGATCGCCGCTTTGCGCCCAAGCACGACGCGCAGCAGATGATCGAAGCCGGAAAAATGGTCCATGTGGGTGTGCGTGACGAAAACGTGCGACAGCCGCATCAGCTTGCGCGGAGGCAGCACCGTGATGTCGCCCAGGTCGAACAGCAGGGCGCGGCGTTCGTCGTGAAAATCGACGTACAGGCCGGGGTCGCCGAACGCGTCGTTGACCAGGCGGGGCTCGAACAGGCGACGCATGCGATTGCGATCAAAGCGTCGTATTCTTGATCAAAATCACGGGACGCGCAGGCGGTCGCCGGGAGCATGCCGGCGCGCCCGATCAAGGCCGGGCGATCAATTCGATCAGCCGCGAGGCGTTGCGCGGCGCATGGCCCAACGCGCCGTTGTCGAAGTAGACATGCACGTCGCGCCCCTCGCGCTGCCAGCGCCGGACGCGCCTGGCCCAGCTTCGCAACTCGGATTCGCTATAGCCCGAGGAATAGGTGGCGGCCTGCCCGTGCAATCGAACGTATACAAGATCGGCCGTCACGACATTCCACATTGGCCAGTCGGCCGCGTCGGACTGGCACACCGCCAGCCGATGCTTCTGCAGGCACGCCGCGACCCCGTCATCGAACCACGACGGATGGCGAAACTCGATCGCGTGACGGACGCTGCGCCAGCGCTTCAGCGCGCGCACGAGGCCTTCCAGTTTCGCCAGGTTCCGATGCAGATCGTGCGGCAGCTGCCAAAGAACCACGGCCAGCTTTTCGCGCAGACCCGATGCGCGGCTGCGCTCCAGCGCGACGGCCGGCAGGGGCTCGACGAGCTTTTTGCTGTGCGTCAGATAGCGGTTGGCCTTGATTGCGAATCGGAAATCGGCCGGAGTCCCGGCGCGCCAGCGCTGAAAGGTCTCGCGCCGTTGCAGCCGGTAGAAAGTCGCGTCGACCTCGATCGCGGAGAAGCGCCGCGCGCACAGCGACAGCCATTCCGATTGCGGCCGGCCGTGGTAGTGCGAATCGCGCCACGCGTCGTAGCTCCAGCCGCTGGTGCCGATATAGGCGCGAGCTTTGGCCCCTTCCATCGTGTCCCTTCGGTGCCCATCGCGCTCAAACGGCCCGAGGCCGTGTCGCCGATCGTGCAACGCAGCCGGCGCTGAGTATTGACGGATGTCATGTCTGCACGATCCTTATGGGGGGTTACCGCCGAAGTAAGAAACGCGCCGACACCTTAGGCACACGGTCGCGATACGCCGCGTAGGAGAAAATGCCTGCAGGTAGGTGAAACCGGTCGTGTCGAGGTGGCGCGAGGACTCACGCCTGGGGGTCGCCCATATAATCCTGGGTCGCCCCGAATGCCCGCACCCGTGCCTGCCCAGACCGGCTCATTCGACGTCGCCGTCGTCGGCACCGGCGTGGTCGGGCTGGCCGCAGCGCTCGGGTGCACGCAGCAGGGACTGCGGGTCGCGCTGATCGGCCCGGTGCCGCGGCTGCGGGTGCCGACTGTCGAGGCGCCGTTCGATCCGCGCATCTATGCGTTGGCCGGCGCCTCGATCCGGCTGCTCGAGGATCTGCGCGCCTGGCCGCAGGTCGACCGGGGTCGTACCCAGCCGGTTGCGCGGATGCAGGTCGAGGGCGACCGCGGCGGATCGCTCAGCTTCGATGCTTATGCAGCCGCGGTCGACCGCCTGGCGACGATCGTCGAAGAGTGCGAATTGCTAAGAGCGTTGTGGATCGCGCGCGGCTTTGCATCGGCGCTGTCGCACCTGGACGATTCGTTCGACGCGCTCGAAGTGGGCGCCGGCACGGCGCGCGTGCGACTCACCGGCGGACGCACAATCGAAAGCCGGCTGGTGCTCGGTGCCGACGGCAGGAATTCCGCCGTGCGCGCAGCCGCCGGCTTCAATGCGATCGAGACGCCCCATCGGCAAACCGCGCTGGTAGCAAACTTCGCGTGCGCCCAGGCGCATCGTGGCGTGGCCCATCAGTGGTTCACCGACGAGGGCGTGGTGGCGCTTCTGCCGCTTCCGGGGCAGCGCGTGTCCCTGGTTTGGTCGGCCCCGCAGGAACTTGCGGCCGAGCTGCTCGCGCTCGGAGCCACCGAGCTGGCGGCGCGTGTGGCTGCACGCACGCAGGGGCGGCTGGGCGCTCTGACGCAGTCGGGCGAGGCGCACGGATTCGTGCTGTGCGACCTGCAGGTCGAGCGCATCGTGGCAGAGCGGCTGGCGCTGGTGGGCGACGCGGCTCACGTGGTGCATCCGCTGGCCGGCCAGGGCCTGAATCTGGGGCTGCAGGATGTCGCCCAGCTGTTGAAGGTTCTGTCGGCGCGGGAGGCCTGGCGCGATCCGGGCGACCTGGTGCTGCTGCGGCGGCACGAACGTGCCCGCGCCGAGCCGGTCGGCCTGATGCGGTTCACCGTGAACTCGCTCGCGCGCCTGTTCGGAACCCGGGATCCGGCCATACGCTGGCTGCGCAACCAGGGACTGGACTGGGTTCAGGCCATGCCCCTGCTGAAGAGCCTGCTGATCCGGCAAGCAGTGGGTTGATTCCCCGTCGGATCGGGGGCTTGTTCGCCTGTGGCCGAACGGTCGACCCGGTAGACTGTGCTGTTGCCTCGGCCCGCGAGGCTCAAGTGGGATTGGAAATGAAGGCCATCCGGATTGCCGCAATGTCGTTTCTGCTGTTGTCGGCCGGCGCCGGTTGGGCCGATGAACCGGCTGCTGCGCCTGCGGCCGCGCCCGCGGGCACGCCCAAGTCGGTCGAGGATGGGGTGCGCGAGCGGGTCGCCAAGAAGATTCCGGGCAAGGTGAACTCCGTCAAGAAATTGCCGTTCGGCATGTTCGAAGTGGTCATCGACAGCGAGATCGTGTACGTGGACGAGAACGCGGACTACCTGCTCACGGGCCACCTGTACGACACGCGGACCCAGGAGGATCTGACCTCCAAGCGCAGCGAAGAGGTGCTGCGGGTCGATTTTTCGTCGCTGCCGCTGCAGCTCGCGTTCAAGATGGTGCGGGGCGACGGCTCGCGCCCGGTCGCGATCTTCGAGGATCCGAACTGCCCGTACTGCAAGCGCCTGGAGCACGATATCCGTACGCTGGACAACACGACGATCTACGTATTCCTGTATCCGATCCTGTCGGACGACTCGGTGAGCAAGTCGAACCAGGTGTGGTGCTCGAAGGATCCGGCCTCGGCCTGGGCCAAGCTGATGCTCGATGGGCAGCTGCCGGAGAAGGCGGCTGAAGGCTGCAAGACCCCGATCAACGATGTGCTGGCGTTGGGCCATCGTCTGAACGTGGTGGGAACGCCGACCCTGGTGTTTGCCGACGGGCGGCGCGCGCCGGGCATGATTCCGCTGGACCGGGTCGAGCAGATGATGAACTCGGCGGCCGCGCGTCCGCAGGCACAGCAGAACTGAATCCCGCTGCCGATCTGCGCATCGAGGCCGCGGACCCGGGTGCCGCCCCGGTGCGCGCGCTGATCGCGCAGCTCGACGCGTACCTGCAGGCGCTGTACCCGCCCGACAGCAACCACCTGGTTCCGGTCGATGCGCTGCGACGGGCCGACGTCGTGTTCCTGGTCGCGCGGCTGGGCGCCGAAGTGGTCGCTTGCGGGGCCCTACTCGATCAGGGTGGCGAGTACGGAGAGCTGAAGCGGATGTACGTGCGGCCCGACTGCCGCGGAGCCGGCGTGGGCCGAGCGATCCTTGCCGCGCTCATGGCGCAGGCGCGTCTGCGCGGGCTGCACGTCTTAAGGCTGGAAACCGGCATCGCACAGCCCGAAGCGCTGGCCCTGTACGAGAGGGCCGGATTCCGGCGCCGCGCCCACTTTGGCCCCTACCGCGAGGATCCGCTGAGCCTTTTCATGGAGCTGGAGCTCGGCTGAAGCTCGCAACCTTATCAATGCAGCGTGCGCGGGACCGACAGCAGGAATTCGGGGATCGGCACGTCGAAGGACGTGCCATCGTCGGCCACGCACTGATAACTGCCCCGCATCGATCCGAACGGTGTGGGCAGCGGGCAGCCGCTGGTGTATTCGAATGCCTCGCCCGGGGCGAGCCGGGGCTGCTCGCCGACCACACCGGGGCCGCGGACCTCCTCCACGTGCTGATTCGCGTCGGTGATGATCCAGTGGCGCGACACCAGCTGGGCCGTCGTGTCGCCGCTATTCACGATCCGGATCGTGTAGGCGAACAGATAACGCTCGTTTTCCGGGTCCGACTGCTCGGCCAGGAAGCGTGGTGAGACTGTGACCGAAAACTCGTATTTGGCCATCGGTTGCGGTCGGATGCCGTGCCAATAGAATCGCAGCGGAACGTGGAGGAGGTTGACCATGGATTCTAGCTTCCGGATCGCGCCTTCGATCCTTTCCGCGGATTTTGCCCGCCTCGGAGAGCAGGTTCGCGACGTGGTCGAAGCCGGTGCCGACTGGATTCACTTCGACGTGATGGACAATCATTACGTGCCGAACCTGACGATCGGGCCGGTGGTCTGCGAGGCGATCCGGCCGCACGTGCAGGTTCCGATCGATGTGCACCTGATGGTGACGCCGGTCGATGCCCTGGTGCCGATGTTTGCGAAGGCCGGCGCCAACATCATCACGTTTCACCCGGAAGCCGTTCATCACGTGGACCGTACGCTGGCGCTGATCCGCGACCAGGGCTGCAAGGCCGGACTGGTGTTCAATCCGGCCACGTCGCTCGGATGGATGGACCACGTGATGGACAAGCTCGACCTGGTCCTGCTGATGTCCGTCAACCCGGGATTCGGCGGACAGTCCTTCATCACCGAAGCGCTGAACAAGCTGTCCGACGCGCGGGCCCGGATCGATGCCTGGGGCCAGGCCACGGGCCGCACGATCCTGCTCGAAATCGATGGCGGCGTGAAGGTCGACAACATCGGAGCGATCGCGGCGGCCGGCGCCGACACCTTTGTGGCCGGCTCGGCGATCTTCGGCTCGTCGGACTACAAGGCCACGATCGGCGCGATGCGCAACGCGATCGCCGAATCTCGCCGCAACGCGATGCGCCGGCACAGTGTGTGAGAGCTTAGTGCGCGAGGCGATGCCGCGCGATGGCTGAGCGTGATCGGCTGCTTGCCGTGCTGATCGATCTGGACGGCACGCTGATGGACACCGCGCCGGACCTGGCCGAAGCGGCCAACCGGATGCGGGCCGATTTCGGCCTGCCGGCGCTGCCGGCCGCGCGCGTCGCGCGCTACGTCGGCAAAGGCGCGGACGTGCTGGTACACCGGAGTCTGACCGACCGGATGGACGGGGAAGTGGCGCCGGAGCGCTTCGTGCCGGCGCGCGCCGCCTTCGATCGCTCCTACCACGCGGTCAACGGCCGGGCTTCGGTGGTGTTCGAGGGCGTGCCACAGGCGCTCAAACGCATGCGCGAGCGCGGTTGGCAACTCGCCTGCGTGACGAACAAGCCGCAGCAATTCACGTTGCCGCTGCTGCAAGGAGCCGGCCTCGCTTCGCTGCTCGATGCGATCGTTTGCGGCGACGAGGTGCAGCACCGCAAGCCACACCCGCAGATCGTGCTGGAGGCCTGCAGCCGCCTGGGCGTGGCGCCGGCGCAGGCCGTGATGATCGGCGATTCGGTCAACGACGTGCTGGCCGCGCGCGCGGCCGGCGTGCGGGTGGTGTTGGTGGAAAGCGGCTACAACGAGGGCGAATCGGTGTCTTCGCTCGCGGGCGAGCCGGGGGTCGATGCTATAGTGCCCGGCCTGATCGACGCGGCCCGCTGGCTGGACCAGATGACGTCCTGATCGGGTGGGCCAGCGATGATGACCGAACTCGAATTCCGCGCCCTCGCCAGGGAGGGCTACAACCGGATCCCGCTGATTGCCGAAAGCTTCGCGGACCTGGACACGCCCCTCTCGCTGTACCTGAAGCTGGCGCGCAGCCAGGGCCCCAGCGCCAACTCGTTCCTGCTCGAGTCGGTCGTCGGCGGCGAACGCTTCGGGCGCTATTCGTTCATCGGACTGCCCGCCCGCACGGTGTTGCGGGCAACGATCGGTGACGGCGATGCGCGCGGCCATCGCACCGAAATCATCACCGACGAACGGGTGGTCGAGGAAGATCGCGGCGACCCGCTGGCATTCATCGAGCGCTACGCAGCGCGCTTCAAAGTCGCGCTGCGGCCCGGATTGCCGCGCTTTTGCGGGGGCCTGGCGGGCTACTTCGGCTACGACACCGTGCGACTGATCGAGAAGACGCTGGCGCACACCAAACCCGATGACCTGGGCCTGCCCGACATCCACCTGATCCTGACCGAGGAGCTGGCGGTCATCGACAACCTGACCGGACGCGCCTACCTGATCGTGTACGCCGACGCGTCGCAGCCGGAAGGATATTCGCGCGCGCGCGAACGGCTGCGCGATCTGCGGGCCCGCCTTTCCCGGCACGTGGAGCCCCCGCACACGCGCGCCAGCGTGCGCCGGCCCGAGCACCGCGAATTTGCGCGCGACCAGTACCTGGCCGCGGTACGGCGCGCCAAGCAGTACATCGAAGCGGGTGACATTTTCCAGGTCCAGATCGGCCAGCGGATCAGCAAGCAGTTTGCCGATGCGCCGCTGTCGCTGTACCGCGCGCTGCGGACCCTGAACCCGTCCCCCTACATGTACTACTACGACCTGGGCGATGCGTACGTGGTGGGTGCCTCGCCTGAGATCCTGGTGCGCGCCGAAACGCGCCAGAGCGAACGCGTGGTCGCGATCCGTCCGCTGGCGGGCACGCGCCCGCGCGGCGGCACGCTCGAGCAGGACGCGGCGCTGGCGGAAGAGTTGCTGGCGGACCCGAAAGAGCGCGCCGAACACCTGATGCTGATCGACCTGGCGCGCAACGACATCGGCCGGATCGCACGCACCGGCACGGTCAAGGTGAGCGAGCAGATGGTGATCGAGCGCTATTCGCACGTGATGCATCTGGTCAGCCACGTCGAGGGCACGTTGCGCCCCGGGATGGGCAATTTCGATGTGCTGCGTGCCACCTTTCCGGCCGGCACGCTGTCGGGAACGCCCAAGGTGCGCGCGATGGAGATCATCGACGAGCTGGAACCTGTGAAGCGCGGAATCTACGGCGGCGCGGTCGGCTACCTGAGCTTCGCCGGCGACATGGACCTGGCGATCGCGATCCGCACCGGCATCGTCAAGGGCAACGTGTTGTACACGCAGGCCGCCGCCGGCATCGTGGCCGACTCGGTGCCCGAGTCGGAGTGGCGGGAGACCGAGGCCAAGGCGCGCGCGGTACTGCGCGCCGCCGAGCAGGTGGAGGACGGGTTCGAGTCCGAGTAGCCGGATAGCGGGTAGTCGCTAGTTCTCCCTGTCGGGTTTGAGGGTCGATATGCGTCTTGCTGGTCGTGACCCCACGAGGGAGGGCCAGCACATGCCGATCTTCAGAATTCACGACTTGATCGTGGCCGTCGGCCTCGGCCGACGCGCGGCCGCTCCCGGGCAACCCAACGCGCCGGCGCCCGCCGGTGAGGAACCACCGGGCGGTCGAACCCGGGTCGAGGGGGGCGGCGGGTGTCTGGGCGGGACCAATGCACTGTACGTTTGCCTGGACAGCCCGTCCGTGCCGTTGCTGGCTTGCCCGACGTTCTCCGCGGCGCTGATGTGCGGAGGTAGCACGCACCCGATCGCTTGCCCGACGTACTCCGCGGCGCTGATGTGCGGCGGTAGCACGCACCCGGGTCCATGCGGGTACAGCACGATGCCAGCGCTAGCGGGCGGATACGCCGGGGTCGAGCACATCTACGGCCGCACCCATCCTTGTCCTCCGGACGCCGTAGCTTGCATGTCGTCCGACGAACTGACGCTGTTGAAGCGCCAGCTGAACGAAGTGATGCAGCTCATCGCGCAGCGCGAAGATCAGATTCGACACGGTGTCGATTGCAACGCGAGAGATCCACAGCCCGACGAGCTCGCGGGCTTGGCAGACAAACTGGAAGCGGCGCTCAGGGAGCTCAGGCAGCGTGGACAAGCCTGATTCGAACCGGTGACACAGCTGAACGGGCGGATAAATGATCGAAGTGCGCCAGGCGCGGCTGCGATCCAATCCGCGCTATCGCCTGGTCCCTTACGACGAACTTCAGACCACTGACCGAGAGGCATTCCGGAGTCTGAGCGAGGACCCCGACTTTTTCGGAGTCCTCGTTCCGCCGCGGGACTCTGTTTGGCCGGTCAAGTCCGTATCGCGCGACGCAGCGCTACTGTTCATGACACTGCGCGAACCTGCCTGCCTGCCGCACCTCCTCGACGGACTGTTCGGCGGCCGCGCTGGCGAGCGGCTCGAGCCGCTGATCCTGGATGGCGTGTTCGAGGTCGAGCAGTCTGGGTCGTTCGTGTCCGGCGCCGCGGCGCTGGCGCAGTTCGGCGATCGCGTTGTTGCGACAGCGGCTTCAAGGCTGACGCAGCTGAGCACGGATGCGGTCGCGTACGCCGCTGCGCTCGAGGGGCTGTCGGCGCACGACGTGGCGATGCGGTTGTACCTGTTCAACGCGGCACCGGTGACTCTGGGGCTGCGTCGTCGATTCGCCGATGACGCCCGGCTGCTCTCGTTCGTGGCCGACGGCGACGATGTCGGCCGTCGATTGCGATCCCGCTGGCACAGCGAGACGCTCGGCGATTCCTGGATGGCATGGCAGAGCGCGGCCCTCGAAGAGGCGCCGGGCTACAAGCTGTACATCAGCCCGGTACTGGAGCATTTGCCCCGCGTCTTTGAAGCGGCAGTCGAGGCTTTCGCCAGGGTTCAGTGCACACGATTCAAGCTCGGGCGCGGCGCCTACGGGGTCCTGCGGCCGGACAAGCTGGTGGCTTATTTTTCCAGTCTCGACGCGCTGCTGCAGGCCGCTGAGCTGATCCGGCTCGCGGTGCCCGGCGAGGAGGCCCAGGGCGTGCCGTTCACGGCGCCGATCGATCCGGCGGGCCTGTTGTCGTGGGGTATGGATCCGCCCCGCTTCGAGCAGGTTCTGGCATGGCAGCAGATCCAGAGCTGGCGCCAGTGGCTGACGGGACGGATCGCCGTCTACACGCTGGCAGCGAAGCAGGCCGGCTCGGACGCGCACTCGTTTGTCCGTCAGCGCATCCAAATGGATGGCGTTGACCCGCAGACCTGGAACCCGGACCTGGCGATATGGCGCGGACCGGTCGGAACGGAGCAGGAGACACCGTGAGCATCGACACCGAACTGGTACTTCCCCCGGACGTGCAGATCGTGTCGGTCCCGGATCTGGCGCCCGACGTTCGCGCCAGGCTCGAGGCATCGGACCAGGACTTTACGGTCACGCGGCCCCGGCTGCGCCAACCGTCCAGCGTGGTGGACAAGGACAGTGCCGAGCTGCTGGAGAGCTTTCGAACGCCGACGCGGATCGTCGATGCGATTCTTTCGTTCGCCGGCAAGCGGGGGCTGGACCCGGAACCGACGCTCGAGCAGGCGTATCCGGTACTGAGCCGCCTGTATCGGGCCAAGATGCTGGTGCCGGCCGGAAACTCCGCGGCCGGGCCGATCGAAGGCGAGCTGCAGTCAGGATTGGTGATCGAGGGATTCCGCCTGATCCGGAGCGTCCAGGTCTTAGACGACAACGAGGTTTTTCTGGCGCGGGACGACGCAGGTCGCCACGTGGCGGTCAAGTTCTACCGGTCGCCGGATCAGAACGCGATCCGCGCGCTGGAGCGCGAGGCCGAGGTGTTGGAGCGGGTCGGAAGTGCGCGAGCTCCTCAAGTGTTCAGTCTGTTCCGGCGCGGTGCCGGCATCGGGCTGGCGACCGAATGGGTGTTCGGCAGCGATGCGCTGGCCGCGGCCGAAGCGCTGCGCGGTCGCAACGAGCCGTGCAGGGAGCGGAGTTTACTGACACTTTGTTGCGAGGTGGCGGCCGCGTTTGCCGACGTGCACGAGTCGGGACTGCTGCACGGGGATGTGCATCCGCTCAACGTGCTGGTCGAGCGATCGGGCTCGGTCCGGCTGATCGATTTCGGACTGGCGCGGGAAATTGAGACAGTGACGTCGCAGGATCCGCGTGGCGGGATTCCGTTCTACTTCGATCCGGAGTTCGCGCAGGCGCAGCGCGGGGGGCAACCGGTAGCGGCCAGCTTTGCGGCCGAACAGTACTCGGTGGCCGCCTTGCTGTACCAGCTGTGGACCGGCGTGCATTACCTGGATTGGAGGCTGGAACGCAACGAATTGCTGCGCCAGATCGTCGAGGACGAACCGGTGCCGTTCCAGGCGCGCCGCGTGCCGCCGTGGCCGGAACTGGAGCGCGTCCTGCGCCGCGCACTGCATAAGGATCCCGGTCAACGCTTTCCGGATCTGTGTTGCCTCGGTCGCGCTTTGAGTTCCTTGCATTCCGAGGCGGAGCGACGTGACCAGCGCGGACAGGCTGCATACCGTAAGCCGAGGCTCGAAGCCGACCTGCTCGATCGGTCGCTGAAGCGCTACGCGCTGGGGGGCGACGTCTTGCGCGATGGGCCGCCCGAGGCGCCGCGCGCATCGATCAACTACGGCGCCGCCGGCATCTCCTATGCGTTGCTGCGCATAGCGCAACGGCGCGGCGATCCGCGTTTGCTGGCGTTGGCAGACCTCTGGTCGCAGAAGGCGCAGGCCTTGGCAGCGGCGGGTGATGCGTTTTACAACGCCAAGTTGCAGATCGAGCTCAAAACGGTCGGCGAACGCTCCCTGTTTCTTTCGGCGGCAGGTCTTCATTGCGTACGGGCGTTGGTGTCGGCCGCGCAGGGCGATTGCGCCACCGCCAATTTGGCGATGCGCGCGTTTGTGGAACATTCGCGCGGGCCGAACGACAAAATCGATCCGTGCTTGCAACTCGACGCCGTAATGGGCAAGGCGAGCCTGCTGCTCGGATGCGCGGAACTGCTCGAATTCGTTCCGGACTCTCCGGTGTTCGAGCTTGCGAACGTGCGCACGCGGGGTGAGGAGCTGGCCCGCGACGTGCTGGATTTTGTCGAGTCCGGACCCATCGACTCATCGGAACAGCTGACGACGCTGGGCATCGCTCACGGCTGGGGTGGCCTTGCGTTCGCGGCGCTGCGCTGGGCGCGCGCGGCCGGGCAGGATCCGGGCCCCGTGGTTCGAACCCGACTCGACGAGCTGGCGATGCTGGCCGAGCCCTACGGTGCCGGCCTGCGCTGGCCGGTCGCCAATGGCCGCGCCGCGTTCATGGATGGATGGTGCAACGGCTCGGCCGGATACGCGATGATCTATGCACTGGCGTATGAAGTTCTCGGCACCAGTGCGTTGGGCGAGGTCGCGGAGCGTGCCGCGATCAGCGCGTACCAGAGCGACATCACGCTCGGAACCCTGTGCTGCGGCCAGGCTGGGATCGGTTATTCGCTGCTTGCCGTTCACCGGATCACGGGCTCGCCGCAGTGGCTCGAGCGCGCGCACTCGTGCGCGCGGCGCGCCGCGGCCGACCGCTCGCCGCACTTTCTGCGGGATGCGCTGTACAAGGGGGTGGTGGGTGCGGCGCTGTTGGTGGAAGACCTGCAGGCACCGGCAACGGCCGCGATGCCCCTGTTCGAGCCGCTGCGCTGATCAGCGCTCGGCGAGCTGGTTGCGGGCCAGCCGCCGCTCCAACTCGAGCAACGGCTTTTTGTAGAAGGCACTGACTCGAGCTTGGCTCGCGAACGCGCGTCGCGCGGCCGCCTGCATTTCGCGCGCACGCGAAGGCTGGCCGGCCTGCAAGGCGCAAAGCCCTCCCTGCGAACGCAGATAGGCAAGGGTCGGGTTGATGGATGAGAGCCGGTCTTTATGGGTGTTCACCAGGCTTGTCAGCCGGTCCAGCCCTTCGGCGGCATGACCCGTGCCGCAGTTGACGATGGCCTGCAGGGCGTCGAATCCCGCCGGCCACAGCGTGTAGATCAGCAGGTCGCTGAATGGATTTTTCGTCGCGCCATGCCACCGTTCGCCGATCAGGCGCTTGGCTTCCGGCATCTTGCCGGACTCGATGTCCAGCAGCAGCTCCAGCGCAAGTGCTTCCACGCCCGCGTCCCAGTGAATGTTGACGAGAGTGGGCTGACCCGCGCCAAGCTGTTGTTTGACACGGGCGAGCCGCTCCGAGGCGCCAGACAGGTCGGCACCCATGATGCGCGAGCGGATCGCGTCGAGCTCCGGGTCGATCACCTCGTCGTTGCGCACGCTCGCGGCGCCCAAAGAGGCTTTCCGCAATCGATAGATTTCGTCCCACAGGGCGGTGGATACGTCATGTTGGCCGGCTTCATCGGCCCATTGGGCGTAGAAGAACATGGCGACCTGCTTGACCGAGTACACCGGATTCTCACTTACATCGGCAGGGCCGGCATTCAACAACTGATAGGCTCGTTTCATCGGAGCCTCTGCCAGTTGGATGTCGCCATGCTGGGTATACGCAGCGCCGGTGACTAAGTCCGCATACAAGCGCAACGGCGGCGGCACCGCCGATCCGTGGTGATCGAGCGATAGCGCGATTTTCTCGAGGCGGCCGATGCCATCGTCGGGCAAGGCTCGCAGATCGTTCAGGCGGAAGACCAGATCCAACTCGAGCGAAATCCCTTCCAGATCGTCGTCACCGGAGGCGCGCCGGATGGCCGAGAGCAGTTCGTCGAACAGCGTCCGGCCCGAGTCGACGTCGCCGTACTGAACCAGATTGAGGGCGAAGCGCTTCTTCAAGGCAATCGATTCGGCGGACAGCGGACTGGACAGGTTCTCGGTGAGCTCGCGGGCACGCTTGAACATCGCGCGGGCAGCTGCCGGATCCCTACGATCCCACAGAAGCAGAAAGCTGCGCTCGCGCAGTACGGCAGCATACGAAAGCGATCGCCGGTCGTTGGCGGAATCGAGCAAGGCCTCGGCGCGGTCCAGATGCTCGTTGGCGGCCGCGTACTCTGATCGTACGAGTTGGATATGTGCCAGTGCAGTGTGTACGTCGCCCGCGTCCTGACCACGGTTCGCACCAATCTCGCGGATGGCCTGGTTCAGTGTCGTTTCGGCCAGCTCGTACTGCAACTGCTGAACCTGCGCCCGCGCCAGCACGCGGAGGGCGGCCACCCGCTCGTGCCAATTGTCAGGCGCCGCGTCCAGCGCGGCCAGTTGGCGCTGTGCCATATCGGCCGCGTGCTTCGGGTCCCCGATGTCGGCAAAGATCGTCCCCGCAATCCCCAGCATTTCGGCGCGCAGCGCGGGCTGGCGTTCGTACCGGGCAGCGACCCGGCGGGCGCCGCGCTCGACCAAGTCATGGGCCGTGAACTGCTGCCATTGCAGCTTGTTCGGATCGTCGCCGTGGTTCAGATCGAACAGCCCGACCACGAAGTCGCGCATCTCGTTGGCCCGCTCGGCCTGCGCCTGCGCTCGCTGCGCCTCACGCGCGGCACGCTTCGCCTGCTCGACCGCTACGCCGAATCCGATTAGCACCGCCACCAGCGCGAGCGACGCCGCTACCACGTACTCGCGATGGCGGCTGATGAAGCGGCTGGCCCGATACCAGCCACTGTCCGGACGCGCCAGCACCGGCTCCCCGTTCAGGTGACGGTCCAGGTCGTCGATCAGCGCATCGACGGTTCGATATCGCGACTCCGGCTCCCTGCGCAGCGCCTTGGCCAGGATCGTGTCCAGGTCGCCCCGCAGCGCACGCTGAGTGGGCCTGGCCGTCACGCGGGAGCTCGCAAGCGGCGCCAGCTCCTCGATGGCCGCCGCCTCCAGTTCCGTCAGCGAAGCGCCGGTGGTATGAAACGGGCGAGTCCCCGTCAGCATCTCGTACAGCAATACGCCCAGCGAATAGACGTCCGCTGCCACTGTCACTGGCTCGCCCCGGATCTGTTCGGGCGAGGCGTAGCCCGGTGTCAGCATCCGGCCGGCGGCCCCCGTTAACAGGGTCATTCCGTCCGCCTCGTCGCTGAGCAGCTTCGCGATGCCGAAGTCCAGCAGGTGGGCGGTCCCGTCGACGCCCACCAGCACGTTCGAAGGCTTCAAATCCCGGTGCACGACCAGGTGGCGATGCGCATAGGCCACCGCACCGGCGACCTGCTTGAACAGCATCAGCCGCTCGCGCAGGCCGAGCGAGTGCTGCCGCAGGTACTCGTCAATCGGCAGGCCCTCGACGTACTCCAGCGCCAGGTAGGGTCGACCCTGTTCGTCGGTGCCGGCGTCGTACAGGCGCGCGATATTCGGGTGTGCCAGTCGCGCCAGGATGTCACGCTCGCGCGCCAGGCGGGCGTTCAGTTCAGGCACCCAGCTCACATGCGGCAGCTTCAGCGCGACCGCGCGCTCCAGCCCACCGTCAACACGCTGAGCCAGCCAGACAGACCCCATGCCGCCCACGCCGATCTGCCGCTCCAGGCGGTATGGGCCGATCCGCATGCCGGCCTGCTCGTTCGGCGGACCGTGGGCAGAGCCCCGCGGGCGACCGAGCTTCGGGTGGGTCAGGAACCGGTCGTCCGGCCGGTCCGCCTCGGCCAGCAGTTGCGCCAGCGTGTTGCGGTGCCCGGCATCGGACCCGCCTAGGGAGGCAAGCCAGCGGCTGCGTTCGGACGCATCCAGCGCGAGCGCTTCGTCCAGCAGCCGGCTGAGCGTTCGGAGTTCTGCAGGACCGACAGCCATCGACGCGACGCGCTCTATTCGTTAACCGTTAAGGACGCGAAGCGGGTCCGAAAAACGACACGCGTTCCTGGGAAGCGCTTCGTATGATCGGAAGCAGCCGGCTCAGGGGCGCTGCAGCGCGGCCTTAAGCAAAAGGCGCGCCTTGTTCCAATCGCGCTGCACCGTGCGTTCCGTGACCCCCAGCGTTTCGGCGATCTCGGCTTCGGTGTAGCCGCCGTAGTAGCGCATTTCGACCAGCTGCGCGAGCCTCGGCTCGGCCTGTTCGAGCAGCAGCAGCGCCTCGTGAACATCCAGGATCGCTTCTTCGCCGCTGGACAGGTGCTCGAGCAGCTGGGTCGACAGCGTCAACTCGGGTGCGCCGCCGCCCCTGCGCTGCGCAAGCCGCGCACGGGCCGTGTCGACGATCACATTTCGCATCACCTGCGAGGCGAACGCGAAAAACGAACGTCGATCTTCGGAACGCAGCTCGGACGACTGGATGAAGCGGATATACGCTTCGTGCACCAGCGCCGTCGTATCGAGCATTTCGCTGCGTCCGCCCTGGTACAGCCGAACGTGGGCGAGTTTCTTCAGTTCCCCGTATGCCAGCGCAAACAGAGCATCACGAGCAACCTTGTCGCCGCCATTGACACGGCTCAGCAGCTCGGTGATCTGTCCCATCGGCTGCCCCCGAAGCCAGCAGATTGATTTTCAACGATATTTATTTGACCTCGACAAGGCGTATTTGACCACGCCTGGCTGACGCGATGGTACGCAGCTTACGCGCGCCCGATTCACCCGGCTCGGAATATTCCTATACACACCCGTGCACCGAGTTTTGGTACCGATGCCTTGATAGTTTATTGCAGTGCGATTATAGGTATATTTATATAACAATATGATTTTAACGTGAAAAATAGTCTTATTTATTAGACATCAGTTGTTATTCGCCATTCTATATTGCATCGCATCATGAGATAATCCCGACTATTCCACTCAAGGAAGGAGTCGACATGAAGCCGACCCGCGCCCTGAAACTGTCTGTACTACTTGCCATGGCGGCCGCGCTGCCGGCGGCGCGCGCCGAGGACAGTCGGCCGCAGCCGGCCGACCGGCTCGGCGAGCACCCCGCCGTGCTGGTGGCGCGCAGGGGGGTTCAACCCGATCCGAACGCGAATTTCTACCTGCATCCGGCCCGCCTGTCCTGGACCCTGGAGCGGCCGCTGTCCGAAGGCGAGCATCCGGCGGTTTTGGTGGCGCATCGCCACTCGGCCCCGAAGATCGATCCGAACCGATTCATCGTCGCGCACCCTGCGCGCGGCTCGCTCTCGAGCAAGATGCAGCGGGACTAAGAGCGGCCGCGGCGGCGGCCGCGATTCGGTAAGCTAGTCCGATGCTGCTGATGATCGACAACTACGACAGCTTTACCTACAACCTGGTGCAGTACTTCGGCGAGCTCGGTGAGGACGTTCGGGTCTGCCGAAACGATGAGATCAGCGTAGGCGCGATCGCCGAGCTCGCGCCCGCACGCATCTGCATTTCTCCCGGCCCCTGCACGCCGAACGAGGCCGGGGTGACCTTGGCGCTGATCGAGCGGTTCGCCGGCTCGATCCCGATTCTGGGCGTGTGCCTGGGGCACCAGGCGATCGGACAGGCCTTCGGCGGACACGTGATCCGTGCCAAGTCGCTGATGCACGGGAAGACGTCCGCGATCGAGCACACCGGCGTCGGCGTGTTCGCCGGCCTGCCGAACCCGTTCACCGCCACTCGCTACCATTCGCTGGCCGTGCGGCGCGAAACGCTGCCCGATTGCCTGGAGGTCAGCGCCTGGACCGCGGACGGCGAGATCATGGGGCTGCGCCATAAGTCGCTGCCGGTCGAGGGGGTACAGTTTCATCCGGAGTCCATTGCGACCGAGCACGGACACGATCTGCTGCGCAACTTCCTGACCCGCCACTGACTGACCTGCGCGGGCTCGCCAGCCCGCAAAAACGAGAAAGCCGGTCCTGTGTCGATCTTGCCGTCCGAGGCCCTGACCCGCTGCATCGAGCACCGGGAGATCTTTCACGACGAGATGCTCTCCCTGTGGCGGCGGCTGATGAGCGGCGAGCTGTCGCCGGTGCAGATCGCTGGACTGCTGATGGGTTTGCGCGTCAAGAAGGAGACGATCGGCGAGATCGCGGCCGCGGCGCGCATCATGCGCGAATTCGCCACCAAGGTCACGGTGACCGACCATCGGCATCTGATCGACATCGTCGGCACCGGCGGCGACGGATGCAGCACCTTTAACATCTCGACCGCCGCGATGTTCGTGTCGGCGGCTGCCGGGGCGCGCGTGGCCAAGCACGGCAACCGGGGCGTGTCGTCCGGTTCCGGCAGCGCCGATGTGCTGGAGGCGCTGGGCGCGCAGATCGCGCTGCCGCCCGAAAAAGTCGCGGCCTGCCTGGAGGAAACCGGGATCGGCTTCATGTTCGCGCCGAACCACCACGCCGCGATGAAGCACGCGGCGCCGGTGCGCAAGGAGCTGGGCGTGCGGACGATCTTCAACATCCTGGGGCCGCTGACCAATCCGGCCTCGGCTCCGAATCAGCTGATGGGCGTGTTTCATCCGGACCTGGTCGGAATCCAGGTGCGTGTGCTTCAGCAGCTTGGAAGCGATCATGTGCTGGTCGTGTACGGCAAGGACGGCATGGACGAGGTGTCGCTGGGAGCGGCCACGCTGGTCGGCGAGCTGAAGCATGGGCAGATCCGGGAGTACGAGATCCATCCGGAGGACTTCGGCCTGTCGATGGTGTCGAACCGGGGCATGAAGGTCGCCAACGCAAATGAGTCGCGCGCCATGGTGCTGGAGGCGCTGGACGGAACGCCGGGCACGCCGCGCGAGATCGTCACGCTCAATGCCGGCGTTGCGCTGTACACCTCGGGGGTTGTCGCGTCGATTGGGGAGGGCATCGCGCGGGCGCAAGAAGCGATCGCCAGCGGTGCCGCCCGTGCCAAGCTGGACCAGTTCGTCGGTGTCACGCGCAGGCTGGCCGCGAGCTGACCGGCCCCCGTACGAACCCTGGTGCGCGGCGCTCCGGCAGGTGACCTGACCCATGCCCGACATCCTGTCCCGGATCGTGCAGGTCAAGCGCGCCGAAGTGGCGCAGGCCAGGCAGCACGAAACGCTGGCGGCGCTGCGCGGGCGCGCCGAGGCCCGCAAGGACCTGCGTGACTTCACCGGTGCGCTGCGGTCGAAGATCGGTCAGAGCGTGCCGGCCGTGATCGCCGAGATCAAGCGCGCATCGCCGTCGCGCGGCGTGCTGCGCGAGGACTTCGACCCGGTCCAGATCGCAACCAGCTACGCGCGCGCCGGCGCCGCCTGCCTTTCAGTGCTGACCGATCGGCATTTCTTCCAGGGCGCGCCCGCTCACCTGCACGAGGCGCGCAAGGCGAGCGGCCTGCCGGCGCTGCAGAAGGATTTCATCGTGGACGAGTACCAGGTGGCCCTGGCGCGTGCCTGGGGCGCGGACTGCGTTCTGCTGATCGCGGCGGCGCTGGAGCTGGCGCTTCTGCGCGAGCTGGAGGCAGCCGCGCGCAGCCTCGGCATGGCGGTGCTGGTCGAGGTGCACGATGCCGATGAGCTGGAGCGGGCGCTTGCGCTTTCAACGCCGCTGATCGGCATCAACAACCGCAACCTGAAGAC
>Ga0137418_10001345_pt1 | contig 22620 bp, 20 predicted proteins | sample CZODoug3_1_2_16f_FD_122242 | JGI IMG/M metagenome (GOLD analysis project Ga0137418, IMG submission 122242) | Vadose zone soil fungal communities from Angelo Coast Range Reserve, California, USA - CZODoug3_1_2_16fungal (Hybrid Assembly) | ecosystem: Environmental > Terrestrial > Soil > Vadose...
AACCGCTGCAGGAGCTCCATCCGGTATTCCTTGCTACTTTGCGAAAAGGTGTTGAAGGCCTCTTTCGCAGCACCGATAGCTTTTCGGGTGTCGATTTCGTCTGCCATGGTGACCTTGCCGATAACCTTGTTGTCGGTCGGGTTCACCAGATCGACGACCTGGGTTCCATGGGGAGTGACGAACTGGCCGTTGATATAGGCGCGATCAAAGGCTCTTACTGGAGTCGTGGTTTCATGTGTTTTCATTTGTGTCACCCTGGCCTGCTACCGATTCCGATGACACCACCTTCAGCCTGATCTCCTCTGTTGTTCGTAGTCCAAAGGGCTCAGGTAATCCAATGTCGAGTGTCGTCGCCTGGGATTGTAGAAGCGTTCGATGTAATCGAACACATCGGCCCTGGCCTCGTCTCTCGTTCGATAGACCTTCCGGTTCGTCCGCTCGGTCTTGAGCGTCGAGAAGAAGCTTTCCATTGCGGCGTTATCCCAGCAGTTGCCCGAGCGACTCATGCTGCAGAGCACCCCGTGCTCGGCGAGCAGCTGCTGGAACTGCTCGCTGCTGTACTGGCTGCCACGATCCGAGTGATGCAGAAGATCAGCGCTCGGTCGGCGCCGCCAGATCGCCATCAGCATCGCATCGCTCACCAGTTGCGCCACCATGCTCGACTGCATCGACCAGCCGACCACCCGACGTGAATACAGATCCAGCACCACGGCCACGTATAACCAGCCTTCATCGGTCCACAGATAGGTAAAGTCTGCGACCCAGCGCTGGTTGGGCGCCGAGGCGACGAAGTCACGATCCAGAACGTTCTGCGCGATCGCATCCGCCGGTCGCTGACCCAGGTCGAACGGCACTCGACGTCGCTTGCGGCGGGCCTCGAGGCCCGCCGCAAGCATTAGCCGCTCCACACGATGGATACCGCACGGCTGGCCCCAGGCGCGCAGATCATGTCGGACCCGACGAGCACCATAGGTCTGGTCACTGTCGGTAAAACTGCGCCGGATCGAGCCCAATAGCTCATCGTCTCGGCGTGCACGTGCGCTCGGCGGTCGCTTGAGCCAGCCGTAGTAACCGCCTCGCGAGACATCGAGCGCCTCGCACAACCACCTCAACGGCCAAATCCCTCGATGCTTCGCCACGAAAGAGAATCTCAACCCGACTCTTTCGCAAAGTAGGCCGCGGCTTTTTTTAGAATGTCTTTCTCGGCCTTCAGCTTCACGATCTCGCGCTTCAATCGCTCGATCTCGGCCTGCTCAGCAGGCTGCTGGCCCTGGCCCGGAAATGCCTTCCTGATGTCCCCGCTGGCCTCGCGCACCCAACGGCTCACCACGTTCGCACCGATCCCCAAATCCCGCGCCACCTGGGCACTGGATACACCTCGTTCTCGCACCTGCTTGACCGCCTCGAGCTTGTACTCGCGGCTAAACCTCTGCCTCTTCATACTCCACCTCGTTAAGCATCATCGCTCTTAACCAGGTGTCAGTGAAACCGGTAGCAGGCCACCCTTCATGAGGTTTCGGCTCTACCAAGGTCGCTATGGCTCTCAGGACCCCAGCTCACAATTTCAGTCTGGCTCAAAAGCGGGTCGGCGTAACTAGCAAAAGACGCCAATGCTCTTGCAGAACGTGCCAAACGGTTTATTGCCGAGCTACCGCTCCTAGTTCCAACCTCCGGGTCGCGATCTCTCTGCCGCAAGGTGGGCCTGCCGGTGCCGTGGGAAGCCGCCGCGCGCAAGGTGGCCTAACTTTGTGGTTCGGCGGACGTCCGCTTCTTGCAATTTGACCGTCGGGTCTTGGGAATGCCGACAGGCAGCAACGGGTCGTCAGAAGCAGCCGGACCGCCCCGGACCTTGATTCTCACTTGATTGGTCGCGCGCCGGTAATGAGGATATCCACCAGCCTCCGGGCGCTTTGCTGCCAGCCAGGGCTGGTCGCCACATTAGCAACACCGACAAGGGCCCGAAGAAGATCGATCGGGTCAAGGTCCTTGCGTATGTCACCGCTCTTGATCGCGCGCTTCACGAGTGAGCGAATCGCTTCATGTATCTGGGCGTAGGAAGCTTCGAACACCTTCTTGGGGTCGCCGACCAGCGTATTCAGCACTGGAGCGATGATCTGTTTCGTTTCGACGCCATCAACGAACAACAGCAACCAGGCTCGCAAGGCTTCAACCGGGGACATGGTGTCGGCCAAGGTTCGCTCCGCCGCTGCCAGCTTTTCCATCTCAGACCGATAAACTGCCACAAGGAGTTCTTCGCGCGTCGGAAAGTGCCGATACAAGGTTCCCGGCCCGACAGCAGCCTTTCTGGAGATGTCTTCCAGACTCGCATTCGCGCCTGAGCGGGTGAACTCCCGCTTGGCCACTTCCAAGATACGTTCCCGGTTCCGCTGCGCGTCCGCGCGCGGTTTCCTGTCTGTAACTTCAGAGGTTTTCGTGGCCATCGAGAAAATCCTTGCAACCGGAGGCGGCCTCCGATAATCTGTGAAGTATGCGGAGGTGCCCTCCGCTTGTAGCAAGTTAGGGACGGATCGTCAATATCGCTGGGTACGCGTATCGAGCGTGCCAGAAGGAGAAATGAATATGCGTATTTTTGTCACCGGAGCTACCGGCTTTATCGGTTCAGCCATCGTTCCAGAACTCATTAATGCTGGTCATCAGGTGCTCGGCCTTACGCGCTCGGAGGCCGGCGTCAAGTCGCTTATGGCCGCGGGCGCCCAAGTGCATCGCGGCGACCTTAGTGACCTCGAAAGCCTGCGCAAGGGCGCGGTCATGTCGGACGGGGTGATCCACACGGCTTTCACTCACGATTTCTCGAGGTTCCAGGAAGTTTGCGACCAGGACAGGCGCGTCATAGAGGCCTTGGGCTCGGTGCTGGCCGGCTCAAACCGGCCATTGCTCATCACCTCCGGGACTGGTATTGCAAATGCAGCACCGGGCCGCCCTGCGACAGAACAAGATGCCCCGGAGACTTCCCACCCGATTCCTCGGGTGGCCTCAGAGCAAGCGGCGGCCTCAGTTGCGGCAAAGGGCGTGCGCGTGGGGGTGATGCGCCTTCCCCAGGTTCACAACACCGTCAAGCAAGGGCTCATCACTTACGCAATCGAATTGGCTCGCCAGAAAGGTGTATCCGCCTATGTAGGCGACGGACGCAACCGCTGGCCGGCGGTGCATGTCCTCGATGCGGCCCGTCTCTACAGGCGGGCACTGGAGAAGCTGGAAACAGGGGCGCGATATCATGCGGTGGCCGAAGAGGGAGTTCCTCTGCGCGACATTGCGGAAGTCATCGGCCGAGGCCTGAGGGTGCCGGTCATTTCAGTGTCCCCGGAAGAGGCCCAGAGCCATTTCGGATGGCTGGCCGCGTTCGCCGGTCGAGACCTTCCGGCCTCAAGCGCGCTCACCCAGGAGCGTCTGGCATGGCGCCCGACCGGGCCTGGGCTGATCGCAGATCTCGAGCAAATGCGCTATTTCGATGCTGATGCAGGTGTGGCATTCGCAGCATCAGCGAGAACAACCCGCCGATTGATGGATATTGCTTGAATTGAAACCGGAGGACCGAACAATGCAAATCAAGGATCGCGTTTTCATTGTCACGGGCGCTTCGTCGGGGATCGGGCTGTCAACGGCAATCGCCCTGTCTGATCGCGGCGCGAAAGTTGCCCTGCTCGCTCGCAGCGCCGATGCGCTACAAAAATTGACGCAGCAGCTTCCAGGCAGCTTTCCCGTCACTGCAGACATGACGCAGTTTGACCGTGTACGGGAAGCCGTACGCGCTGTGCACCGGCACTACGGCCGCGTTGATGGGCTCGTAAACAATGCAGGGCGCAGCTATGCGGCCGCAGTAGAGGAGATCGAACCTGCAGTTTTTGACGAAATCTTCCATCTCAATGTGTTGGGGCCGATTGTCGCGATGCAAGCGGTGATTCCGCTGATGCGGGCGCAAGGCGGCGGAAGCATTGTGAACGTCAATTCGGGGACTGCGTTCATGACTGTCCCGCAATACAGCGTTTACTCAGCTTCAAAGCGTGCGCTTCTTGGATTCAGCCTCACGGCACGCACCGAGCTGGAAAAGGACAGCATCGTCGTCAGTGAAATCTACCCGTTTATCACCGCGACGAACTTTGGCAGGAACCGGATGGGGAATCCGGCCGGCGGCGGACCGTCAGCCAATTACGCCGATGGCGACAAGCCCGAATTCGTCGCCGGCCTCGTACTGCAAGCCATCGAAGAAGGCCAGGCTCAGTATTTCGCGAATGATCGTCTTCGCAAAATGGCCGGGGTTGCGGCCTAGCAGGCTGTTGAAAATTGCCACGCATACGTCAGAGTACGACCAACGCGGGCAAGCGATGGAAGAACGGCATGCGTGGAGCGGATATGGATCAAGGTGGCCTCTTCAGCTATGTCTCGATGGAGCAGCGGGTGCCGGCGACGCACCCGTTGCGCCGAGTGCGAGCGTTGCTGGATGAGGCGCTGGATTCGATGAGCCGGGACTTCGACAGTGTCTATGCCGAAGGCGGACGTGACTCGGTCGCCCCGGAGCGCCTGGTGCGTGCGCTGGTGCTGCAGGTACTGTACTCGATCCGCTCCGAGCGGCTCTTGTGTGAGCAGCTCGACTACAACCTGCTGTTCCGTTGGTTCGTGGGCCTGTCGATGGATGATCGGATTTGGGATCACTCGACCTTCACCAAGAACCGCGACCGGCTGATCGAGGCGGGAGTGGCGCGCAAGCTCCTGCGGCGCATCGGCCGGCGGGCACGGCGTGAAGGACTGCTGTCCTCGGAACACTTCAGCGTCGATGGCACCCTCATTGAGGCGTGGTCGGCGGTCAAGAGCATGCGCCGTCGCGATGGCAAGGATGATCCGCCGCCCCCGGGGCGCAACCCGCACGTGGACTTCCATGGCGAGCGGCGCACGAACGAGACGCACGTGGCCCCGCACGAGCCGCAGGCGAAGCTCTTTCGCAAGGGCAAGGGGCATCTGACTAAGCTCTATTACATGGCTCACCTGCTGATGGAGCACCGCCAGGGCCTGCCGATCGATGTGGAGTTCACCGAAGCGACGGGCTTCGCCGAGCGCGAGACGGGCATCCGGCTGATGAAACGTCACGCTCAGCGCACCGGCTGCACGCTGGCGGCAGACAAAGCCTACGACACCCGCGAGTTCGTCGCCCAGTGCCGCTCGCTGGGCGTCACCCCACACGTAGCACAGAACAGCGCCCGCCCCGGCGGTTCCGCGATCGATGCGCGCACCACGCGCCACGGGGGCTATCGGGCGAGCCAGCGTATCCGCAAACGCATCGAGGAAGCCTTTGGCTGGGGTAAGGACGGACGGCCGATGCGCAAGATGCGGGTGCGCGGCTATCGCAGCGCAGGCTTCATGACGGTGCTGACGATCGGCTGTCACAGTCTGCTGCGGGTAGCGAAGCTCTTGCCCGATCCGGCACCTGCGTAGGAGACGTGTCGATGCAATCCGCCGAATCGATCCAGGAGAGCCCGAGGGGCTGGTCCAACCCGGGTGCAAAGCCCGAGCTCGACCGCCAGATCTCTCAAAAATGAACCGCTCGATCATGACAACGTTCATCGATCAGCGCTTTTCAACAGCCTGCTAGAAGATGCCGCCCGTTTGCGCTCACGCCGCTCTCGCGCGGGCCACGGCGCGCTATGCTGCCCTATGAAGCCCGACGAAGCGGCCGCGCAGCGCATGGGCGTGCCGGCAAGCAGGCGCAGGGGCGAGTAAACGCGACGGCTTGGCAGGGCAGCGCGCTTGATGAAGCGCGCCTCAAGATCACCGCGCAGAGGTTCGGACGGGTGCCCAAGCCAACTCCCGTCGTAGGACGTGGCATTAGGGGCTGTTGATATTCACACCCAAGTCTGTGAGCCGGCGTGCGAGCGGTTCCAGGTGCTTCGAGTAGTGGCGCCACCGATCCACGGACGAAGTGTAGATTGCCCGCCGCACCTGCGACGCACTAGCAGTGAAAGAAGCCCCGGGATTGTTCTCGACCCGCGTGGCGGATGCTTGCCACGAAAGTCCACAGTGCTCTGCCACAGCGGCGCCTACCGTTTGAGGCTGCGTCACGAGGTCTTCGTACGCGACCTCACAAATATCGCCTCCCAGCGCCAACCGCCAATGGTTCATCAACCGGTCATAGGCCGCGTAGTAACGCGCTAGATCTTCGAAGTCATAGCTGAAGGGGTAGGCGTCGCCAAACAGTGTCCGGTACATGGCAAAGCAGCTAGCCAATGGCAAGCGTTTCATCCATACCAGCTTCGCCTCTGGCAGCGCCCGATGAATGGCTCCTATGTAGAGATAGTTGAGCGGTAACTTCTCTATGATGGCACCGCCGTCGCGCGGGGCGCCGGCACGCTGCGCGTAATTGCACGCAACCGCCATCGGATCAGCGTGCGTTGCTCTAGAAAAGATGTCTTCGCCTCCCGGTAGCATTTCACCCAGGAGCGCGCGGGAAAAATTATCCGTCTCCCCGTTCGTTCGTACAGCCTTAAGACCGGTCAGAATCCTCTCGAGTAGTGTTGTGCCTGAACGCGGGAGACCTACGATAAAAATGTGCCGAGCAGAATCGGTTGAGGATGTTGGTGTTCGCACATACTTTACGGGATGTGTTTCGATGATCCGCTGGATCTTCTTCTCGTCTACACTGACGTCGTACGAAAGACGCCGGCGTCTCGCTCCTGCCGCCTCCGAGAACCAGTGAAACGCGTCGTCGTAGCGCTCCAGATCATCGAGCTCCTTCGCTACGGCGTACCCCAGAGCTGCGCGTCCCCGATCATCTATGTTCCGGTCAGCGAGGAGGGATTCGAGCGCTGACACATGATTGGAATCGACGGTCTGGACGCGCAACTCAGACCGCAGTAGATAGCTGGAATACGCGTGGCGATCTAATGCAATTGACCGATTGCAAGCGGCTTCCGATTCAGCGATCCGGCCTAAACCCCTCGCACTCGAAGCGAGGTTGTACCAGAACCGTGAAGTGAGGGGCTCGCGTTCGGCGGCCTGGCGGTAGAGTGCATTTGCGCGTTCCGGCTGCCCGAGGGTGATGGACACATGTGCCAGCGCGTCGTAAGCGTCGGCGTTGCCTGCACCGAGCTGCAACGCTGAAACTACAACGCTCTCGGCCTCCTCGCGTCGACCCAACGCGCAGAGGATGGTTGCCAGCATGCCATGCATGGGCGTACAGACGGTGGCGCCAGTCACGGCCGCCCACGCATACGGCAGAGCGGGCTCAAGCCGCCCCTCGCACATCAGTTTGTACGCCGTAACAGCCGAGCTGGTTGGGGAAGACGTGCTCATTTATCAGGTAGCTGCCGCGCCCGGTTCTGCCTAGACTGAGCCCGCACGAGCGTCAGAAACGCATTCGGGTCAGGACCCACGCCATCACCCGCCGCATAAGGACTAAAAAAGCCGATCCACAAGAGCACACCAGACACAGCCGTCAGCACGACGACGGGCCATCGGACTGCAAGCACTCCATACTGATTGACTGCGAGACCACCGAGGGCTGGCCCCAACGCCCCGACGTAGATCGACAGCGTAAATTGGGCTGCAAGGCGACTGCTTGAAGAGCGTCGCATGAGTGCGCTGAACTGAGCGGAGGAATAGATCGGGATGGTAGCGTAAAACGCCGATATCGCAGTTACATATACCCAAGGGACGGGGGAACTGCTGGCGACGATGCCGATGATGTTTACAATCACACTGGCCGCGATCATTCGTCCCTTGATACGGTCCCCAAGGGCAATTACCAGAATCGCCCCCAACAAACCCACGCCAGTCGAGATCGATAGGCCCGTGGAGATATTGTCTTCCGCTATACCTGTTGCGGCGCCGATGCGCTCAATGTATGCCCAGAATACGGCGACCGCCACATTGAACAAGGCCGACGAGAGTAGTCCTAGCCATAGAACGACCGGCGGCGCAGCGGGACTGCCCGGCAAGTCGAGTGCTGCCGACTCCTCGTAGCCCGCCGAGAACTCTCGCGCGAGAAGGAAGCAGGGGATTAGGAGTACACCTAATCCTATAAACACTGACTGCCAGCCCCATGAGTGAGCCAGCTTCGGAATCGCCGTAATGACGACGACAGCCAGGGCAATCTGCGCAAGCACGGAGGCCGCCGCGTTGCGCTGTTGGTCCTCGAGACTGTACATGTAGTAGCAGGCACTCGCTGTCAGACCCGTACCGACGCCGCCCACAGCGCGCAACGGCACTAGCACGGTAGCCAAGCCTGAGATCGCGGAGCCGAAATCGGCGGCGAGCAACAGCACTAAGCCAATCCCGGCTGTTGTCCTCGGCGAGGTCTTGCGCATCACGGCTATCGCCGCCAGGGCACCCACTGCCATCCCGAGCAGATCGGCGGATCCAAAGGCTCCGAGCGTCCCCGGTTGGAATCCAAGCTGCCGAGCCAGCACGCCCGTAATTGCCGGGAGCGTGTTGTATACGAGCGCCGTGACTGCCGCGACAACTACTGGCGCGATCCGCGATATCGTCCAGCGGAGCGTCATGCCTTTGAGACGGACGGATGCCGCTCGCCCGCGTCAGCCGCGGCCCAACGCCCTTGATGCTCCCGCCTCCACAGTGAGTTCATCGTTTTGGAGTTGACGCGTCCCACTGCCATGGCTACTGCTCGAGAAAGCGCGTCACTGCATCGATGAACGCTGCATTTTGATCGACCATGATCATGTGTGCGCTGCGCTCAAGCTTGATCAGCGCCGAGCCCGCGAGCGCCGCGTGGGATTCCTGAGCCGTCGCGTCAGTAACCATGTCGTGGTCGCCATAGATCACGAGCGCCGGGATCGTAAGCTTCCGCAGCGCCTCCGTGAAGTCGAAGCCCATCAGGTTGCCGTCGATGTGAAAATCGCTCTTTGCACCCCACATTTGGTTTAGGACATCCCAGCCCATGGGTGATTGAGCGCTATCCCACGCCGGCTGCCGTATGAAATAGCTGTACGGCGCGTGTGCTTGATCGGCGAGCTTGCGATATTCGGCGAGCTGCGCTCCATCGGCACCAATGATGCCGCGCGCCTCTAGCGCTTCGATCCGCGCACGCACCTGTTCATCCGCGGAATTCTTGATTAGCGCGAAATCCGCGTTGAGGCGCGCCGCTGAAGATCCGGTAGCCGCGAGAATCAACCGACGAATGCCAGCCGGATAATGAATTGCCACCGCCTGGGCGAGAATGCCTCCGAAGGAGTGCCCCAGCAGATCGATCTTGCCGAGATCCAGGGCGACACGTACCGCTTCGATATCGCTCGCCATCGTGGGGAGATTGTATTGAGCGTGATCGTCAAGCCGCTGCGAGCGGCCACAGCCGCGCTCATCGATCAGCACCAGCTGGCGATGCTTCGCGAGCGGTAGTACATAAGGCAGGAAGTACTCGTGCGTCGTCCCGGGCCCTCCATGTAACAGCACCAAGGGTGGACCCGTCCCGATCGTCGCGTAGTAAATGATCGCCCCGCGGGTATCGACGTACCCCTCGCCGCTTTCGATGCGTGATGGACCCACGAGTGCCTCTCCTACCAGAAAAGCATTGGCGTCTTTTCCAGTAGCTCTGCGCCGGTGCCGGTGACAATGAGATTCCGCTCAAATCCTGCGAGCCCGACACCCTCGCGGGCGAGGAACGCTTCGACGCCGAGCACCATGCCCGGTTGGATGGGCTCTTCGAGGGTCGTCCACCCCAGCTCCCCGCCGTCCACATCCCCAAACGGAATGACGAGTGGTGGGACGGACACACCAAGGCCGTGACCGAGGAGCGGAAAGACATGTGCCGGAGGACCGTCGAAATATCCCACCTTTCGTGAAACCTCATAGCCCTTGCGTCCCAGGGCTTTCGCGGTGGTGCCTGGTACGACTGATTCCACGATTCCATTCACAATGGAGGCGCAGTCTTCTAGCAACGACCTTTGTGCGGGCGTCGGACGACTTGAGCAAATGCCTGTGCGGCCAGGATCCATGAAGTAACCCTCGAAAAGGGGGCCGTAGATCCACACCGTGAATACGTCACCTGGCGCGGGAGCGCTCCTGTTATGCCCATAAAGGTCTCGGCTCAAAAAGTATTTCTCGCTGAAACGCCCATGATTGATGTCGATGCGATGAAAGCCGCCACCGCCTCGCATGATGGCCGCGGCTGCTCGAGCGGCCGCCTCGCACTGCGGCTCGCCCGCGATCAGCGCCTCCACGGCCGCGGTCAAGCCCTCCGTCACGAGCTCGCCGCCAATTCGATAAGCCTCGAGCTCGCGAGGACTCTTGATCATCTGAGGTCCGACCAGCAACTGCTCTTCCGAGACCCACTCGATTTGCGGGGTGTGCTCTCGCAGGACCCGGTCGTACATTCCTGGGAGTACATCGTCGCCGACGATAGCCACCTGTCCTTCGATACCCGCGGTGCGCAAATACTCAGCCAGCGTCAACATCATGGGCGGCCGGTGACTCACCACATTGCCGCAGACCACTCTAGAAACATCGATGTCAGTCTGGGCAAGCCCGGTGTGCAGCTCGGGCTCGTGACCTTTGCGAATCAGCACCGCGGAGAAACAGAAGGGCTCGCCGAATTCCGGCCTCGTTGCGGGTCCCTGGCCCGTGCCGAAGGTTTGGAAGTTCGTCAGCCAGTACACATCTCCGATCTTGTCGTAAGTGCCGGCGGATCGCTGCCACACGAGCAGATTCTGGTAACCGGCGGCGGCCATCGCCGCTTGAACCCGCTCCCATCTCTGCTCGTATTCGGATCTCGTAAAGAACATCTTGTTCCAGTTCTTCAGGGGCCTCACAAGCGATGAGTGCCGATTCGAATCTCGATGCCGCGTCTGTTTGGGCAGCCGCACTGCCTGGAAGACTCGGCCGCTTTATGAAGGTTCGCCATTCCCTGAGGAGAGTTCACTCAGATAACGAGCGACAAACCGAGCGGGAAGACTTTCGAGCTTTGAATATGGCCCCGGTACATAGGCCAGTGAACGTATCCCCGCAGCATTGCGCTCGATCAACGCTTTGTCCTGAGTGGTCGTAACGTCCCACAGCCACATCATGCGCGCGACGTCGACTTTGGAGTCGTCCGCCGAAGAATCGACCAGCCACGACACGTCGACACGCGTCTGTTCGGCCGCTAGGGGCGAGAATTGAAACATGACAGCGTGATCATTAAGGGCCGCGAGGAAGATGAACGGCTCGCACCGGAACGTACTTACCCCTCCGTCGAAGCTCTTCAGCTCGCCCATCAAGGGCGCGACCGCGCGACCGTCCTCCGACTGAGTCAGCCGTCCACCCCCGATGGGGGCGCGAGCGGCACTGCAGATCGCAAACTGGTTGGCCGTCGGATTCATGGTCAACGGGGAGTCTGGACTTGCGTCCTTCGCGAGCCACGCGGCGGCGCTCTCCTCCCAGGCGATAGCCGCGTTCGAGGCTTCACGCGCTACCGCATCGACATGCCTCATCACGCGGCAGTACTCTGGATGCGCGGGGAAGCAGTGGTAACACTCGATGAAGTTTTCGAGGACAAGCTTCCAGTTACCTTGAGTCGGATAGCTGCGTCGCGCTGCGATCCGTGCGTTCGGCACGCCGTGGAACCTGAGCCCCGGTTCAAACGCATTGCTGAGTGCCGCGACAACCTGCGGGTCGCCCGAGAGACTGCCGATAACAAGTCCCCCGATTTCCCTCACGTGGATCGAACGCAGACTGAGTGCCGAGACATCGATTTCCTCGGGTAACGCGCTCGCTGCACGCAGCGAACCGTCCAGCCGGTAACTCCAAGCGTGATAGGGGCAAGTCAAGCTGTTTGAGCGACCGTCTCGTTCACAGATGCGAGAGCCCCGATGTCTGCAGACGTTGTAGAACCCGCGAAGGGTGCCTTCGCCATCACGGGCGAGAATGAGCGACTCTCCAAGCAATTCGCGAAGGATGTAGCAGCCAGCCTCGGGAACTTCGCTCCGATGGGCGACCAAGAACCATTGATTTGCTAGCCACCCCCGTCGCTCGATCTCGTAGATGCTCGGCGACGTATAAAACGGCTGTTCCAGGGACCACCCCGCCCGCTGGCGGCCGATGAGCTCCTTCAATCCTGAGGCTTGCGTATCAGCTCCCTGTAGGTTCGACCGGTCTCGGTCGCACTCAGAAGGCATAGCCGAGCCGGACGGCAATTTCACGGGGTAGGTTGATCGTGTTTTCAGAACTGAGATAGTTCACGTACGCTTGGGGGGGGCCGAGGACCCCCGGCGCCAGTATCACGCGCTTGTCCGTCACGTTGGTCACATAGACACCCACGCGCCAGGATCCGTGGCTCACCGAGGCAGAGGCGTTCGCGATGTTCATGCCCGAAACGCGCAGGGGAGCTGTACTACCGTAGTACGGGAACGTCGAAAGATACATACTACTTCGGTACGTGTCGTTCAGCGAAACCGTAAGCTTGTAGCTGGGTGCGAGATTGCGGTCGTAGTTAATTGTCGCGGCTGCGCTAACTTTTGCACTGCCCGGAAGTTGTTGCCCCGCCATGCCGAAGATATTGCCAAACGCATCGGCCGCATAGAAATAATTCTCGGTGAACTCTGCATCTGCATACGCTGCACTGGCTGTGATGGTCAGGCCGGGCAGGCCCAACGGACTAGTGAGATCGAATTCGAACCCTCTCGAGCGGGCTCTGGTGCCATTCCAGACTCCGACATCGCCGGACGGCAGGCTGCCCGAGATCTGCGGGTTACTCCATTCATCGTCAAACACATCGAACGTGTAATGTAGGCCACTGGCTAAGTGGCCCTTCAGGCCGAGTTCGTAGTTGTTGACCGAGTCGGGTCGATAACTCGTGAGCAACGGGTTCTCTGCGAAAAGGCCCGCCTGAGGAAATGCATTTGCGCCGCCTCGGCGGAAGCCTTGCGACCACAGCGCGTAGACATACTGATTGTTCGCGTACTCGTAGGACGGATTGATCTTAAAAGTGTTCTTCGATGCCCGCGCGCTGTTCGCGTGGGCCGGCAGGAAGACTCCGAACGTATAGAGCGTGTAGGACTGTAGATCCGTAAAGCTCTGTTGGAAGTGCCGCGCCCCGAACGTAATCTGGCCGTGGCTCAAGAAGTGCCAAGTGAGCTCTCCGAACTCCGACTTGTCCTCAAACTCTTGCCGGTCAAGCTGGTGGAAGTATAGGTCGCCGGGGCCGGTGACAACCAAGCAGTTTGGAAAGCTCGCGCCGATAAAATACGGTGCGGTGCAGCCCTGTGCCACGGACCGCTCAGGCGAGCCGGCATTCGAGACAGTCCACGATCCTTCGCGCGCTTGATTTTCATAAAACACTCCAAGGACGTAGTCGAGCTGCTTGTCGGGACCGGCTGTCGACACGAGCCGCACTTCCTGCGTGAACGTGTGGGCGGAATCGCCGAATTGCGCTGGGGCAATGAAGCGAGGATTTATGGGGTTCCCGGCATAATACTGAGGAAACCCCGCGATGACCGCGTTGGTACCGATGGTGAGGTACGTGTCATCCAAGACCGTCGAGCCGGTCGTGGTGTAGTAGGAGCTCGTCGAGGAGACTGTCGCGAACCCCAGGTCGTAGCTCAGATCCAAACTCTCGAGGGTTGTTCTCCGCGAGAATGGTTGATTGACTGCGGCGAAGTCCTGGTAATCCCCGCCACGGGGAAATGTGATCCTGGGATCGATCGGATAAGGCCCGCCGGGAAAGGCGAAATTGTCATTCGGGCCCCCATCACCATTGACGTTCGCGTATAAGAAGGCAAGTTCTGCGGTGAACTTGTCTGCCGGTTTCCACAGCAGGCTCGCTCGCCCCGTAAATGTGTTCTGATCGTTCCAGTCGTTTCTTCCAGTGATGATCCCCGGGCTGTTCACGGGATCGGCCGGGTCCGCTAGCGTTGGAACGGCACTGAGCGGCGATGACCCGCTACGCTCCAAGATGCCATAGATATTGCTGAATCCCGGCTCGTACGCATACTTTCCTGACACGCGCAGCGCAAGCGCGTCTCCGATCGGCACATTGAACATGGCGCTTGTGGTATAGCTCGCGCCGCTCGAATGCGCGACGGTGCCCCCGCCCGCCTCAATGTCCCCCGCGAACTTTCCCAGCTCCGGCGAGTTGGGAATGATCCGAAGCGCGCCACCGAGTGCCCCTGCGCCGTAGAGCGTGCCCTGCGGACCCCTCAGAACCTCGATGCGTTGAACATCATCCAGCTCAAAGTAGCCGTCAATCGGCGAGTTGCCGATGTAAGTGCCAACGGGACTCTGCTCGAAGGTGCGAAACCCACTTGGTGCACCGGACGCGTTGAGCCCGCGAATGATAGGAGTCGTTGCACCGCTAAATCGTGCGCCCAAATCATAGAGGCTGAGGCCAGGAACCTGGTTCGCCAGCGAGGCGACGTCCGTCACACCGGCGCGAGCGATCTGGTCTGCGCTCACCACGGAGAGACTGTATGGAACAGCCTCGGGCGCCTGCTCGCGTCGGCTTGCCGTCACAACGACTTCTTGGAGCGGACCGGCCTGCGCATCTCGCTGCTGGGCGCTCGCAGCGTACGGCATACCGTAGAGGGCCAAGAACACTGCCGCACTGATGGAGACCTTCGCCGGCGGGAGCCCGTCTTTTACACACAGACAGGCCACGCGCGATTCGCCGTTGCTCAATTGCTTCATGGCGAGCCCTCAACACCTCAAAGGCGATTAAGCACGTTGGCTATCGCCCACGCTAACGCCATGTACACAGGGTAGAGGAACTGATGAGTACCGACTCCACGTCGATTTTGACTTTAGTGCCTGATCAGCGGCTTTGCACCAAGCTGAGGGTATGGGGACCATTAAGGGATTGCGTTGGAGGTCGGAAGCAAAATGGAGGAGATAGGGAATGGGATCGTCCGCAGGTGCCCAGCCCTGCGAATCAGGGACACGATTTTCCTGCACTGGCGCCGGAAACGAGTGTGAGCGCGGCGTCTTACTGTCGTTTATGAATCACACCGTGCTTCATCACGAAACTCACGTTGGCAAACAGATCGATATCCGACACCGGATCACCACGGATCGCGATGATGTCGGCCTGCTTTCCCGGTGCTAGCGCACCGATGTCGGTCTTCCCCAGCAACTCGGCTGCGTGCGTGGTCGCGGCCTGAATCGCTGCCATCGGAGCCATTCCGTAGCGAACCATGTGGTGAAGCTCTCGAGTACCGGTGTCGTGGGGGCACACCACGCTGTCCGAGCCCAAGGCGATCTTGACGCCGCTGCGCAAGGCGCACTGAAAGGCGGCGCCGTGTCTGGAACCAATTATCTTACCCTTGGCGATGAACTCCGGAGAACGGTGACTCCCGTCATGCATGCAGTCCCATACCGAGAGCGTGGGGACAAGGTACGTACCCCGTTCCTTCATGAGATGGGCGGTCTCCTCATCGAGCATGCTTCCATGCTCGATCGATGCCGCGCCCGCGAGTACGGCGTTCTTGATACCCCCAGCCGCGTGTGCATGCGCCATTACCTTCAAACCGAGATTTCTGGCCTCGTCGACTGCAGCTTCGAGTTCCTCCAGAGTGAACTCCGTGGAAGTCGGGAAATTGTTGCCGTGACTCATGACCGCACCGGTTGCAAAGATCTTGATCACGTCTGCGCCATGTGCGACGACTTCCCGTATGCGCTCGCGAATCCTGTAAGGACCATTCGCTTGCCCGTAACGCAGTTGCCGAGGCAATTCAACCTCCGGTGCCACTCCCGTCACTGCGCCCGCGCCTCCCGTCATCGTGATAAATGCCCCTGGCACCAGCATCGTCGGCCCGACGACATCGCCGCGTGCAATCGCATCACGCATCGCGACGTCGACAAAAGCCCAATAGGATCCGGCCTCACGGACCGTCGTGAACCCGGAAAGCAGCTTCATGCGCACGTTCGGGATTGCCTCCAAGGCGCACCGCGCCGGCGAACGTCGTAGCTCATCGACGATGTCCTTCATTTCGTGCGGCAGTGTGAGATGCGTATGGCAATCGATTAAACCGGGTAAGACCGTCATGTCCGAAAGATCGATAACCTCAGGGCTTGATACCCGCGACGGCGCCGGCTCAATTGATTCAATCTTGCCGTCCCTTACCACGAGCCGCTGATCCTCGGCGATCGTGCCCTTATCTGTAAGGACCAGTCGGCCCGCATGAATCACTAAGTCAGCGGACATGGCAGAGAAATCCTCGATTGGAGCGCGGGGGCAGCAGCTGGTCATGTCATCGTACGCGCTCTGGCAACGAACGTTCGCGCCGACTCGCCGAACAGCCGAAAAGTACCAAGTTTTCTATTGGAGCGCGGACGGAAGATGGAAGAGTTCGGGCGCGTTGATTGCTTTATGGTGGCGTGAGAGATCGCGTCTTTGCCTGCTCAACGGGGGTGGTGGCCGGTCAGCGGGGTCGCAAAGGGCGCACCTCGCGCGGCCTGACCCCGAAATGCCTACGAAAGGCGGTTGCAAAAGTTGTCTGATGTGCGTACCCGACTGCGTCGGCTACACGAGCGACAGGCATACGCCGCTCACGCAACAGCGACAGAGCATGCTGCATGCGGCAGCGGACCGAGAACTCGAAAATTGTTTCGCCGAATATGGCCTTGAAGCCGTGCTTCAGGGAGGTCTCGTTCATGCCGGCAGCTCGGGCTACTTGACGAATAGTTGGAACGGGTGACAGCTGTGTCATCAGAAGGTTTCGAGCGGTTTTAAGGCATCGTAAGTCGCGTTCGCTGTATTCCTCAATGGGAGCCTGGGCAAGATGTGTGAACCCGCGAACCGCGGCACAGAGCAACTCAAGTGTGACGGCTTCGGTGTATATGAGTCTCAAGATATCGGCGTACGGGTTCTCCACGAGCTTTGTCGCAAGCTCGAACATCTCGGCCGTGAGTGGTAATTGCACGTATTTGAACTGACCCGGCTCTCCGACGGCCAGCGCCTGCAGTTGCGGCGGCGCATCGACGCCGACGGTCATAAAGTGCTCCACCAGGTATCGAGCCTTGAGGGTCACGCCCACGCAGCGCTCCAGAGCCCTTGGAGCGGTCCACTCCTGCAGGTCAACCCCCTTCGGTTGGCTGTAGACGAGGAGACTGGGACGATTGAGCCGCATCGCCTCCGCTCGGCTCACCCCCAGAGTCAGGTCGCCGGAGAGCTTGAAATAGAACTGGATCATTCCGTCTCCGGGAATGAGCTCGGCACGCGGATTCCTGTAGGCAAAGTTCCCCACGATCACATAAACGTCCTCGCCTATGCGCGTCAGGTCAAAGTACCCCTCACCCTCGTCCGGAGGGAGCGGCAGACGCGCTCCCGCCAAGTCTCTATTGCGATGACGGGTTAGAGTCGCAGCGCCGGGCCCACGCTCGAGGCTCGCAAACGCCTCCGCCAAGGTGGCTCCCGGCCCGCCCAGGACGGCGCGAATCAAGCCACTGCTGTGATCTGGCAGGCGCGTATGCGCGCCCTCCGCGTCGTCCGTCGTGGTCATTCCGCCGAGCCCCCGTCCGATTTCCTAAGAAAACCGCCGCCTGGATCAATCTAGGATCATGGAGTCACGAGAGCAACCAGCCGCGGCTTGACCGGAGATTCCGCACCAGGGCCGGGCACCTCACGGTTTCTCGCGCCGGCCTGTTCAGCGCCGGATTTCCTAGCAAATACCTCTGCAGCACCAAAGCTTTGGGCTCAGCCGCCCCGGATCGTTCCTTATCATGCCCGCCATGAAGTCTCACGCACGGGTGGTCGTGGTTGGTGGTGGGGTGGTCGGCTGCAGCGTCCTGTACCACCTCACGAAGATGGGCTGGAAGGATGTGGTGCTTTGTGAGCGCAAGGAACTGACGGCGGGCTCAAGCTGGCACGCTGCCGGCGGCTTTCATGCACTCAATAGCGATCCGAATATCTCGCGGCTCCAGGCGTACACGATCAAGCTGTATCGAGAGATCGAGAAGCTCTCCGGCCAGAACATCGGGCTCCACTTCACCGGCGGCCTCAATATTGCTGCCACTCGCGAGAGATGGGACTTCTTGCGGGCCGATTGGGCACGTCACCGGGTGCTCGGCCTGTCAACCGAGCTGCTCGGTCCGGCACAGATTCGCAAGCTCTGTCCGATCATCGACACCTCCGACGTGATTGGCGCGATCTATGACCCGATGGAAGGTCATCTTGACCCGTCCGGGGCGACCCACGCCTTCGCCAAGGCAGCGCGCAGTGCGGGCGCCGAAATCTACCGGCACACGCGGGTCATCGAGATCCTGCCCACCGGCCATGGATCGTGGCACATCGTCACGGACGCCGGAACGCTCGAAGCCGAGCATGTCGTGAATGCCGCAGGACTCTGGGCCCGCGAAGTCGGGCAGATGGTCGGGGTGCAATTGCCGATCGTGGCCATGGAGCACCACTACCTCCTCACCGAGGACTTGCCCGAGCTGCAGCAGCTTCCCGGCGAAATTCCCTTGGTGTTGGACCTCGACGGCGAGATTTACCTACGGCAGGAGCGTAAGGGCATATTGCTCGGGGTCTATGAGAAAGAGGCGACCCCCTGGGCGCTGAACGGCACTCCGTGGGAGTACGGCGAGAATGAGCTCCTCCCGCCAAGTCTGGATCGCCTCACGGACGCCCTTGACAAGGGCTTCCGACGCTTCCCCACCTTGAGTGCCGCCGGGATCCGTCGCGTAGTGAACGGTCCCTTTACCTTTACTCCCGACGGCAACCCGTTGGTCGGGCCGGTACCGGGAGTCCGTAACTACTGGGCGGCCTGCGGGGTCATGGCGGGGTTTGCGCAAGCCGGCGGTGTGGGACTCGCGCTGTCACACTGGATGACGCAGGGTGAGCCCGACAGCGACATCTACGCGATGGACGTTGCGCGCTTCGGCGCCTACGCATCTCGTAACTACACCATTGCCAAGGGGCGCGAATTCTACGCACGGCGCTTTCAGATTGCTTATCCGAATGAATTTTGGCCGGCCGGGCGCCCCGCGAAGACCCCCGCCACTTACCCGACGCTCAAGGCGGCCAACGGCGTCTTCGGTGTGAGCTTCGGGACGGAAGTGCCGCTGTACTTCGCGACAGACGGCGAGCTCTCCGAGGAGACGCCAAGTCTGAGACGCTCCAACGCATTCGCATCGGTAGCAGAAGAGTGTCGCGTCGCGCGAAACGGCGTTGGGATATTGGACATCTCGTCCTTTGGCAAGTATCTCATTGGCGGCCCGAGGGCTGAACAAGCGTTGGAGCGCCTCCTTGCCGGACGCATACCCGGCCTCGGGAAAATACGCTTAACTCCCATGCTTTCGCACTCAGGCCGCCTGATGGGTGATTTGACGACGATGCGTCTTGAAAGCGATCGCTTTCTGCTTGGCGGTTCCGGATACCTTCAAACGTGGCACATGCGGTGGTTTTCACATCATCTTGCCGCCGAAGGTGTCACTGTGAAGAACGTCTCCGAGGAATATGGCGGCGTCGCTATCTTTGGCCCACAGTCCCGCGAACTGCTAGCGCGTCTTTCACAAGCGAACGTTTCAAATGAAGCGTTCCCTTTCTTAACTGTGCTTCAACGAGACTTGGGATTCGCGCCTGCGCTGACCGCCCGTTTATCCGTGACCGGCGAGCTGGGCTACGAGATCTACACCCCCACGCCGTACATGCACGCGTTGCTCGGATCGGTGATCCAGGCAGCGGAGGAATTGGATGCGCGGCACGTCGGCTTTTACGCGCTCAATGCGCTGCGTCTGGAGAAAAGCTTTGGTATTTGGTCGCGCGAATTTTCCCCGGACTATACGCCGCGGATGGCCGGTCTTGACCGCTTTATCGCGTACGATCGGCCGAACTTCATTGGGCGGGAGGCGGCAATTCGCGACCGAGAAACAGCTCCAAAGCGCCGTCTCGTGACGCTAGCGGTCTCATCGACGGACGCCGACGCGGCGGGCTATGAACCCATCGTGCTTCGGGGAGACTTGGTTGGTTTTGTGACCTCCGGCGGCTACGCGCACTCGGTGCGGACGAGTCTTGCAATGGCCTACGTCAACGCGGAAGTTTCGGACACGGAGCAAGAGCTGTCGGTAACTATCCTTGGTGAACCCTGCTCATGTCGGATTCTGACCGAACCGTCGATCGACGCCAGCGGATCCCGCATGAAGAGCTAACCGTAGTTGGGCATGAGATCCACCCAAGAGCGGACGTTCAGCTAGGGCGGATCGAAACGTCTCTCCTTGCGAGCAATCGTGCTGCCTTGGATTCTAGTGGGGAAAGTCAAATGATGAATTCGTACGAGCTTGCAGAATACCTGAGTATTGAGAGAACAATCCCGGCGGCGGTACGGAAGGTATGGCCTGTATTCTTGGATATGAACCGATGGTACACAGACTATCACTGGGAGTGGATTTCAGGGCCTCCGTATGAGGGCGTAGGACTGCAAGAAGGACAAGTCCTCAGGGCAAATCCTCTGTATGGAGTGGGCTTACAAGATTCAACGCTGTACTACTTTCAGGAACAGTTGAAGGTCACAACCGATAGAGAAATAGTCGTGAAGCTCACCGCTTTTGACCCTAAATCCGTGTCGGCAGAATACGGCACTGAGGTGCATGATATCGTCGCGTTCTATCACTGGCAATTTATTGGCGCACGGGATTCGACGACGATCGCAATTCGTTCCTATTCGAACATAAGAACCGATAAGCGCCCTAGCGAGACTGTGATCTCGGACCTGATAGCGTTATTCCATCGATCTTGGAACAAGTGTCTCGACAATCTTGAGATCCTCGTCTGCGGTTCATCAGCAGGGCAAACTACTCAGCATCCAAAATAAACCAACGGATTGCGTATCCGTCAGTTCGACGGCCAAGTGCCCGTGCTGAGAGGCTTCTTGAGATGGTCAACTTAATTTAATGCTCAACGCGTGCCACGCGCCATCAACACGTATCACCCCAGCGCTGGAAACATCTGGGTAAGTTTGCGGGTAACTCGAGAAATCACACCACGCTAAGAATTTGATTCGCTTGGAATTAACGGTCAAGGTTCGAGTCCTCTCCCGGGCACTATTTCATTAGTTTTCATTAATATAAGCGACATTATTACAGTTGATTCTATCTAGTTACGCGCTGCCATTTCCGCCCGGCACTATAGTGTATTAGTGCGTCTGCTTCGCCACTGATCACGCGCCCACTCTCTTAGCGACTTTCACTGCCGAGGGGCCGTGTCTCCTTTCGATCTACTTCGCATTCGTGCGCTTAGATGACCAGTAGAAAAGCGAACATGGACTTCACCAACTTCGATCAACGCCAATACCCAACGGTTACGCCAAAGGTTGGCTATCCCGAGTGGGCGAACACCTATGAAACGTCCGTGCCCAGTTTGTTGGACATGGGAATCCTCGAGCGAATCCAGTCGATACGGTGGTCAGAGACGCGGCCGTGTCTCGATCTCGCGTGCGGTACCGGAAGAACCGGAAGTTGGCTCGCTGCGAAGGTGTGGCGCAAATCGATGGGGTAGATCTCACACCGGAAATGCTTGCGCAGGCCGGGATGAAGAAGGTCTATCGGCGCTTACAAGAAGCCTCCGTCGAATATACGGGACTTCCGGGTGCCAGAAAGCGGACTTTCCTTTCCTTCCTTGGCACTGAAACCGGAGACGAGCTCACTCAGCGTAGTGCGTGGGCGGCCGCTCCGATGATCGGGGCCTGCCCGGACGGCTGAACGAGAACCGCAACGTTGGTGGCGTCCGGCGGCAGCGATGACACTGACACGTGAAAGGTCTCTACCTGACCCTTCCACAGACCCAGAGTGCGGATATCGCGCACGATGTTGAACTCGTCGAGGGTGCGGCCAGCGTTTTCCCCGCGACCGATAGCCGAAACCGCATGGCGCAGGTAGGCAACGAGCATCACATCGCTGGGTGGGACGCCCGGTTGCGCACCGATTTCTACGAGTACCTCTGCGTCGCGCACCGAGACTCCGACTGGCACGCCATCCCGATTCTCGCTCAGGGCTGTCGCAACCGCCCTTCCGTCCGAACCGACATAATCATCGCGTCCGTCAACGACAAGCTGCGGAGTGTACACGGACGAACGGCGTAGGTTTCGAGCGTAAATGTTCTGCCTCTCAGCCGACTGGGCCAAGGCAAACCGATCACGCCAGCCAAGATCATCCCAGTAGTCCACGTGAAACGACAAGGCAAGGACGTCGGACCGTGCGCTCAATTTCCCGACGTACGCATCAGCGGGGGGACATGAGCTGCAGCCTTGGGAGGTAAAGAGCTCAACGACCACGGGGCGAGGTTGCGCGTTCGTCGCTGCCACGCAGCACAGCATTGCCCCGGCAGCCATGCATTCTCGAAGTGAGCGTGTCATCGGAAGCCTTCGCGCAGCATCGCCATGATACGTAGACCGGGCAAGCCATCCGAATATTGTGTTCCCGTCACAAGATTACGGGCTATATCCAGGACCGCCCTACTCCGCCCGCTGGGTTGCGGATCTAGCCTGCGCTGAAGACGCGATCGAAACCACGGACGTCAAGTATTACGGCCGAACCACGATCGTGCGGAATCAGGTGTCGCAGTGAGCGCGGGCGTCCGTGAAAACGGGCGCCCGCCCAGACCCTCATCGGCTCCTGATCAACCGGCCGGGAGTTTCGCTGCCAAAACATCGACCATTTCGATCTTGGGCGTCTCCGCCAACAATCGAGGTGCCT
>Ga0137418_10001346_pt1 | contig 22607 bp, 24 predicted proteins | sample CZODoug3_1_2_16f_FD_122242 | JGI IMG/M metagenome (GOLD analysis project Ga0137418, IMG submission 122242) | Vadose zone soil fungal communities from Angelo Coast Range Reserve, California, USA - CZODoug3_1_2_16fungal (Hybrid Assembly) | ecosystem: Environmental > Terrestrial > Soil > Vadose...
TCACACTGGAGGCCAGCAGGGCACAAGCACGGCATTTCTGATCGCGCCGGAACAACGGGCCGGAGTCGTGGTGTTGACCAACATGGAAGGGGTGCCTGCCGACAACCTGGCTCGGCAGATTCTCACGATTGTTGTTGGTGTGCCGGGGACGAAACCGCGGCCCTGAGACGGGTCGGTTTTTGGCCACTGACGCCCCGGTACGGAGAGCCGCCGGCAACAGATTTCATCCTGTGGTCGGGGCGGGGTCAACCACCGCCAGTTTGGAGTGAACTAGAGATCGAACTGGGTGCGGTCCTAAGGCAGTTCCACGGTTTTCCGCGGCATCTCCAGCGGAAGGTGTGGAGGCGCGGCGGACTCCCCTTCCAGCAAAGGCAGGGTAATGCGCAGCGCCTCGATTTCCTTCTTAACCCGCACCAGATCCTGCTCTTTCACTCTTAGCACCTCGAAGGGACTCTTCATCGCGACTCCTTTTTTGTTTGCTGGATGTAGGACTCGGCTGGCGCGACCGAACATGTACAATGAGTGTACCTAAAAACATATCACGAAGGGGCACGTGGAAAATATTTGTTTGTTTCAATGCCCGGAATGGTAGGGGTGACCCTTCAGTATGGTGAGCGCTCGATAGACTTGCTCGAGTAAAACCACCCTGGCCAAACCATGCGGCAGCGTAATCTTTCCTAAAGATATCGTGTGCTGCGCCATAGCTCTTGTCGCCTCACTGAATCCGTCCGCGGGTCCGACGGCAAAGACCAGGGGCCGCGGATTACGGTCCTGGTAATCGCGCAAAAAACGTGCAAATTGCTCCGACGAAAATTCCTGGCCTCGCGAATCCACCAGCACCAGCGTGGAATTCGCAGCACTTGCCATTCGGCCCCGTCCAGAAGATGCGACCCGCCCACGAAACTCGAGCAGCGGCTCCTCGTCTCGCAGTGCCACCCCCTCCACGGCAACATAGCGTGAAATTCGCTTGAGATATTCCGCGGTGAGCGCTTCGATCGCCGGTTCCTTGGTCTTGCCGATCCATGCAATCTTGATCTTCACGGGGTGATTCAATCACGGCCCTCGGCGCAACCCACTGCGCGACCGAGTGCCTCGCGGTGAACGTTTCTCTCTTTCGCGCTCAAAGGGCGTTGGGGCTTACGCTCTCTTCCGCCGCGCGATGGTTGTCGCGGTACGCGGGCGACGCACAGCCACCGGCTTCAGTTGGGCAGGTTCCAACCGCTTCGCCGATTTCCACAGGCGTTCCAAATCGTAAAATTTACGCGCCTTTTCTGAGAACACGTGTACGACGAAGTCCACATAATCAATCAATATCCACTCGCCCTGGTTGTAGCCCTCGACATGGGTCGGCGGAACGGCCGCTGCCTTGAGTCGCATCTCGACTTCGTCGGCAATGGCCTGCACCTGGCGGGGATTGGTCCCGCTGCATAGCACAAAGTAGTCGGTGAAGGCGCCCGACCCTTTTTCCATTTCCAGGATGGTGAGCTCCTCGGCTTTCTTGTCAAGGCAGGCGTTGATGGCTGCGGCCACTTGCTTCTTCAGATCATTCTTCTTCATGCTGTGATGAGGTTGTCCTTGGTCGTTGGTCCTTGGTGGTCGTTGGTCGTTAGCGGCGTTGCATGCTGGCTTGAATTCCATTGTAAATGACTGCGATGTTCCGCGTTGTTTAACTTGCCCAATGCTTTTCTCATGGCGTCCATAAAGGTTGACCACGCAGTGGTCATCAACCGGCAACGTCGAATGGCTATTTATAGAGGCCCGTCTTCTTGATGTACTCGGCCACGAGCGGGTCGAGGAAGCGTCCCAGCGGTTTGCCCGCGGAAACGGCCTGGCGGATCGACGTCGCCGAAACCGATTGGTGAACGTCGTCCAGCAGATGGATCGCGGCTCCATGCAAAACCAGATCTCCGGTGGCGGCTTGCTTGCGAAACGGGCGCGTGACTTCCGGCTTGGGACGAAGGCTCTCCGGCAGCGCGTTGGCCACGTCGGCCAACGAATATCCAGGGCGGCTGGCGACGACGAACTCGCACTCGCGGAACAACGCCTCAGCGTGGTGCCACTGGGCAATATCGGCGAAAGCATCGATACCGAGCAAAAGCAGGAGGCTGTCGCTTTTCTTGAGCGACTGCTTTAGCCGCCTAATCGTATCAATCGTGTAATTCGGTTTTGGCGGCCGCTCTCTGCCGCTCGCGCCGGTAGCCCGCTCGTCCGGCGCCTCCAGCAGGGACGGAATAAAAGCCCTTTCCTGAGCGGTGGCCATTGCCAGCATGGCGTAACGGTGGGCGAATGGCGAAAGCGCCTGCTGTTGCTTGTGCGGCGGAACGCTCGCAGGCACGAAATAAATCCGATTCAGGTGGCATCGCTCAAGCGCTGCGCGTGCCAGTGCCATGTGTCCGCGATGAATGGGATCGAACGTCCCCCCGAACAGGCCGATCTTCATGCCCGCCTAGTGTCTTGATTTGGGGTGCGATATGCAAGGGGTCAGTGGCGCAAGCTCACGCATGCGCGGTTGGTGGCCACAAAGCCTTTCTGGAGCGCTACCAGAGTTCGCGATGATGAGGGTCATTGTCCGACCGGCCAATGACCTAGCGCTAAGGCCCATCCGCTGAATACCTGATGAACTCCTGTAACTCGATTGTTTCCCATTTTGGACATAGCATCGTTCTGGTATGCGAGTGACCCTTCCCCTACTTCGCTCGGTTCCGCCTACTCGCGCCCCGATTTTGCGCTACGGCGTGGCGGTGCTGAGCACGACGCTGGCCCTAATTCCTTCCCTTTTACTGACCAACGTTGCGGAAAGCCGCCTCACCGTATTCGCTGTCGCGGTTATGGTGAGCGCGTGGTATGGCGGCTGGAAGCCCGGTCTGGTGGCCACTTCGTTTGCCCTCACCGTCAGCGCATATTTTTCCCTCTCCGGACCCCACACACCGGCACAGTACCGCACGGCAGTCGTCCGGCTGGCGTTGTTCGTTTTTATTGCGCTTCTCATCTGCTGGTTCAATGGCGCGCTTCGGGCCGCGCAAGAAAGCCTCCGCCGGTCAGAGGTCAATTTTCGCTCGCTGGTGACCAACGCTCCTTACGGTATTTGCCGCTGCGATTTCATGGGCGAGGTGCGGGATGCGAACCCGGCGCTGTTGACGATGCTCGGCTACTCAAACGCATCGGAGCTTGTGGGTCGGCATCTCGGAGGACTGTACGTTGATACACAGCAATGGTTCGCTCTGGCGGACTGTCTCCGCTCAACCGCGGTATTCAACGGCGTGAGCGCTGAATGGCAGCGCAAGGACGGCAGCACGGTGGGAGTGCGAGTTTCCGGGCGAGCAGTCGCCGACGGCGATCGCGGGAGGGTGTTCGAGCTCTTTGCCGAGGACGTGACCGAGCGGCGCGCGTTGGAACAGCAACTGCGCCAGTCGCAAAAGATGGAAGCCGTGGGCCGTCTGGCCGGCGGCATTGCCCACGACTTCAACAACCTCCTGATGGTGATCTCTGGTTATTCGGAATTCTTGTTGGAGCACGTGGGACCTGACCCCACTCTGCGCAACCCAACACAAGAAATTGCCAGCGCGGCTGAGAGGGCATCGTCGCTGACGCGGCAGCTTCTTGCCTTCAGCCGAAAGCAAATGTTGGTGCCCAAAGTGCTTGATCTGAATGCCGTGGTCACGGAAAACCTAAAGATGCTGACGCGCATGATTGGCGAGGATATCGACTTGGTAATGATTCCCGCCTCGAACCTGGGAGCGGTGAAGGCCGACGCGGGCCAGATTGAACAAGTCATCATGAATCTGGCGGTGAACGCCCGGGACGCCATGCCTTCTGGCGGGAAGCTCACGATTGAAACCGCCAGCGTCACTCTGGACGAAGACTATGCCCGCTTTCATGCGCCACTAAAGCCCGGCGAATACATCATGTTAGCCATCAGCGATACCGGTGAGGGCATGGACGCGGAGACCCAGTCTCACCTCTTCGAACCTTTCTTTACCACCAAGGGGCTAAAGGGAACGGGGCTCGGTTTGTCCACAGTGTACGGGATCGTCAAACAAAGCGGGGGTTACATCTGGGTGTACAGCGAGCCTGGCAAGGGGACGGCGTTCAAGATCTATCTGCCGCGCGTGGCCGAGCCGAGCGAGAGTGCAGCAGTAGTGGCTACGTCCCGCGAAATTCCCAAGGCTGAAAGTGGCAAGGAGACAATTCTCCTGGTTGAGGATGAAGACAATCTGCGGCGCTTGGCCCGGCAATATCTCGAAAAGCAGGGATACAACGTGGTTGATGCTGCCGACGGCGCGATGGCGCTGCAGATTGCGGTCGCGCACGAAGGCGTCGTTCACTTGCTGCTCACCGATGTCATCATGCCCGGGATGAATGGCCGGGAACTGGCTCAACGGATGCTGGAGATACGCCCCAACGTGAAAGTGTTGTACATGTCGGGGTACACGGAAAACGTCATAGCCCACAACGGCACACTGGATGCGGGTGTAAGCCTGCTGCAGAAGCCCTTCAACCTTCGCGACCTGAAAGACAGAGTGCGCGAAGTGCTCGATTCAACTCCAATCCCCCGGGAGGTTGCAATGTCCACTCAAAGAGTACAGACTAAGCACGCGGCGCAAGGAAAGGGGCAGTTTCCCCCTTTCCGCGCGCAACGATTCCAACTCCATTTGCCTTTGCGTTACCGCCGGCTCGGCGAAGAGAACTGGCACGAGGGCACAACCGAAAACATCAGCCGCTCCGGCTTGCTCTTCGAAGCAGAAGAATTGCTGCAGCCCAGCGCGCAGTTGGAAATCAACCTAGTGTTGCCAGCAGAAATTGCCGGCCTCTCGCCGACGGAGGTTGTTTGTCGCGGTGAGGTGGTGCGTAGCGTTCAACCCAAGGGTGACGCGGTGACTCCAGCGCTGGCGGCGAAGATCTTGCAGTATCGCTTCCAGCACGGATCGAAGACTGCGCACGCTTAGTCCTTCTTAACTTCCTTTCATACGGCCTGCCTTCTGAAAGGTGGGCCCTTTTTCTTTACACCGAAGCTTTGATACTAGGAGCTTTTCTCCGCCTGTTCGCCAGCCGCTTCGCGAGCCGATTCCCTTAAGTTCTCAACCTCCTCGGCGATCGCGTATTGCAACGGTTCGATGCCTTCGCCCGTGACGGCGGAAATCTGGTATAGCTTCAGCTTTTGTCTCTTGCAGTACCGTTTTAGCTTGACGACCTTATCTTTGTTGGCCACGTCAATTTTCGATGCGATCATGATCATGGGCTTTTCCTCCAGATGCGCTCCGAAGCTGGCAAGTTCGCCGAGAATAACCTCTACGTCCTTCACCACATCGGGACGGCCACTCGCATCCGAAACGTCTACCAGATGCACCAGCAGGCGCGTCCGTTCGATATGGCGCAAGAACTGCGTGCCCAGACCCGCTCCCGTATGCGCACCCTCGATCAGGCCGGGGATATCGGCCACCACAAAGCTGACTTCATTGCTGGCATCCCCCACCGCGACTACTCCCAGGTTGGGCTCCAAAGTAGTGAAAGGGTAGTCCGCGATCTTGGGGCGCGCGGCGGAGATGCGAGAGATTAACGTGGACTTGCCCGCGTTAGGAAATCCTACCAGGCCCACGTCGGCCAGCAGCTTGAGTTCGAGACGATAAGTGTGCTCTTCGCCAGGACGTCCAGCCTCGTGTTCGCGAGGAGCCTGGTGCACGGACGTGGCGAAGCGGGCATTGCCGCGTCCACCGCGTCCGCCGCGAGCGATTACGATGCGTTGGTCGGGGCCGGTGAAATCAAACACTTTCTCGCCGGTGTCGTCGTCATAGACAATGGTTCCTACCGGTACTTTGAGGAGAACATCCTCGCCTTCGCGCCCCGTCTTGTTCGAGCCTTCACCGTGACGTCCGCGCTGGGCTTTGTATTCAGGATTAAAGCGAAAGTGCACCAACGTGTTGTGGCGTTCGCTGGACTCCATGATGATGTCTCCGCCCCTGCCGCCGTCGCCACCCGAGGGTCCGCCGCGCGGAACAAACTTCTCCCTGCGGAACGCCATGCAGCCGTTGCCACCGTCCCCCGCCTTCACCCGAATTTTGGCTTCGTCGATAAACATAAAGCAGTTTGGTTCAGCGCCGCCGGATAGCCGAGCAAACAAAAAAGCCTCGTCCCGAAGACGAAGCTGTGGGTCGTAGATAATTCGCCGGCAGCCGCTGCACAGAGTTGGTCTACGTCAGTTTGTCCGAGTTAGGCTTGCGACGGCGGCGAGTTCGCGGAGGGGATTACTCCGCTTCAAGAGGCTCAACCGTCACGAACTTACCCATCGAGCCTTTGTTCAGGAACTTGATGCGGCCGGTGATCTTGGCAAACAGCGTGTCGTCTTTGCCTCGGCCAACATTCAGCCCCGCCTTTACCCGCGTTCCGCGCTGCCGCACGATGATCGTTCCTCCGGGGACTACTTGTCCGCCGAATGCTTTGAAGCCCAGCCGCTGCGCGTTAGAGTCGCGGCCGTTTCGTGAAGTGCCTTGTCCTTTTTTGTGTGCCATAGAAAGTCATTTGCCTGTGGCTAGTTGCCTATAAGTTTTCTCGGGCGGGCGTCTCGCCCATCCTACGGGATCAAACTTCCAAGCTGCATCTCTACTTCTTTTTCTTCGGAGCAGCCTTCTTGGCCGCCACCTTCTTGGGAGCAGCTTTCTTCTGCGCCGGGCCCTTTGCCGATTTGGCATGAGCCTTGGGCGATTCGTCGGGCTCTACGTGGGCGGCCGTTACTTTCTTGGGCTTCGCCTCCCTCTTCGGCTGCTCAGGCGCCTTGAAGCTCTGCCCGTCGAAGGCGATTTCCGTGATGCGCACGGCGGTGAAGGCCTGGCGATGTCCGCGCAGCTTCTTGTACTGCTTCTTGCGCTTGTAATGAAAGACCAGAATTTTGGGAGAGCGGCCCTGTTCCACCACCTCGCCAACTACACGAGCCTGTGACTGCGGTTTGCCGATCTGGCCCGCCTCACCAGATACAGCGAGCACGTCGGGGAATTCGACCGGGCCGTCGGTGCTAGTGAACTTCTCCACTCGAATTACGTCGCCGGGCGCCACCCGGTATTGCTTGCCACCGGCGCGGATGACCGCGTACATGCGTCTGCCTCCATCAATATCGGTCGTAAAAGTCAGCCCACACAGTCTTAAAGACCGAACCTCCGCGCACACGAGCGCGCTGGGGCAGCCCTGACTTTCTCTTGCTTGCTGTGTTTCCACCAAGGCGTTTCAGCAGCCACGGCAGGCGTTCCCAGAACGGGTCGGCAAGTACAGGCAAACTCAACCATTCTAGCGTGCTGTGCGGAAGATGGTCAATGAGCACTTTACGGAGCACTTTACGGACTTTATGGAGTGTCACTTTACGGAGCCACAGAGTCTATGCGAGAATCCCCGGCGTAAGTCAGCAGCCTGCTCCGGAGGAATCCCATGACGAATCGGTATCGTACCGTTTTGCTATGCTTGTGTGCTCTTAGGCTTTGCTGTCTGGCGCAAACCACCAAGCCAACCACGAAGACATCCGCCACCACCGGCGCGCCTGACAAAGCTTACATGCAAAAGATCTGGGACGGCTGGGGCACCCTGGACCCCGCCAATGTGGCGAACTTTTACGCATCTGGCCCGCATACATTTTTTGATATCGCCCCGCTGAAATATGGCAGCTGGGACGAGTATCAAGCAGGCGTAAAAAATGTCCTTGCCGGCTACAAGAGCGCAAAGTTCACCGTCAATGATGACGCCGCCCTGCAGCAGCATGGAGATCTGGCATGGGGCACCGCCACAGTAAAAGAGGAGATGACCACGAACGCCGGGAAGGTTGAGATGGGAAACTTCCGCTGGACGGTGATCTGGCAAAAGGAAGACGGCAAGTGGGTGATCGTGCACGAGCACGTTTCGGCCCCGATGGGGTAATTCGGCCGAGGGGGTCTCCCCCCGATGTGGCGGGCGAGCCTCCGTTCTCCTTGCTCGTGACTGCTCTTTCGTGACGCAGGCAGCGTACTCGCTGATAACATCTCTAACATTTTGTCTCGGTGTCACTCACAAAAGTACTTTAATTCCTTCGACTCTACGCCACCCAAGAGAATCACCACTGTCACGAAATTAAAACGGACAGAAATCATCTTCTTGCTAACCCAGGCATGCAGCGCTCGTCCAAGGCATATATGAAGGGTGCTGAAGAAGCTTCGGGAACTTTCAGCGCGAGCAGTGCGTAGTCAGGAATGAGTCGAGTGGCGAGCCACCCAGGCGCAAGCTCGATCTAGTACCGGAAATTTTGCGGGGTTCAGGGGATCTTCCCACGCTCGGTTTGGCGGCCCAGGTGAGAAAACCCCACTCGAAGCAGAACAGGCCTTGCGGCTTGTTTGCCGAACCCCAGCGGCTGCATTGTAGGCGATTCGCGAGGAAACACAAGAGTTTTCTCACGATGGTCGTGAACGGGGCCGCCCAACCGCTTCCCGACGTACATTCGGGAAAGAAAAAGGAGCAGTCATGAAGTTCGCGACAGTGTCGAAGAGTCTGTTGATGGGCTCGGCGTTGTTTTTGGCGGCCAGCGCTTTTGCGGCCAACAAAGCCAGCATGCAGGTGCAATCCCCAATAACAATCAACGGGGCAACGTTGAAGCCGGGAGACTACACGGTCGAGTGGAATGGCAGCGGTTCCAATATTGAACTCAGCATCACGAAGGGTAAAAAGGTGCTGGCGAAGCTACCCGCACATGTGGTCGATCTCGAGACCACATCCAACAGCAATGCGACAGTCATCAGGAGAAACGACGACGGAACCAATTCTCTTACTGGGGTTCGCTTCGGCGGCAAGAAGTTTGCCCTGGAAGTGGGCGAGGCCAGCGACGGCATGCAGAGCGGTTCGAGTAAGTAAATGCAGTTGAGAGAACTAAAGAAGAGGGAAGCACCCAAGGGGCTTCCCTCTTGCTCGTCGCACAATACAGACGACCGAAAAAGCCTTCAATACTTCGGCATCTTCGGGTCCACGCGCTCGGCCCAGGCGTTAATTCCCCCGGCGAGATTATGGACTTTCGTGAATCCCGCCTGGCGCAGGAAATCAACCGCCTTGGCGCTGCGCCCGCCCATCTTGCAGTGGGCGACGATCTCGCGGCTGGAGTCGAGTTCGTGCACGCGACTGGGTAGATCATTCAGCGGAATCAGATGTCCCCCGATGTTGCAGATCTGGTATTCGTGTGGCTCGCGCACATCGAGAACAAATATGTCGTCGCCCGCATCCAGCCTGCGCTTGAGCTCTTCAACCTGCATGTCTGTAGGCGCGTTGGCCACCGATTTTTCCTCCCCGCGAATGCCGCAAAACTCGTCGTAGTCTATCAGCTTGGTCACCGTGGGGTGTGTGCCGCACACCGGACAGTCGCGGTTCTTGCGCAGCTTGAGTTCGCGGAACTTCATGTTGAGCGCATCAATCAGCAGCAGTCGTCCAATCAACGGTTCGCCTTTGCCCAGGATGAGTTTGATGACTTCCGTGGCCTGCATCACGCCCACCAGTCCAGGCAGGATGCCAAGCACACCGCCCTCGGCGCAGGAGGGAACCAGGCCCGGCGGTGGCGGTTCGGGATACAGGCAGCGATAGCATGGACCTTCTTCGGTAGCAAACACGCTGGCCTGACCTTCGAAGCGGAAGATGGATCCATAAACATTCGGCTTACCCGTCAGCACGCAAGCATCATTGACCAGGTAGCGGGTGGGGAAGTTGTCGGTGCCGTCGGCGATGATGTCGAAATCACGAAAGAGTTCCAGAGCGTTCGCGCTGCTGAGCCGCGTATCAAACGTCCGTAGATTCAGAAACGGATTGATCGCCTTGAGCTTGTCAGCCGCGGAGTCGAGTTTCTTGCGCCCCACATCGGGGGTGGAGTGAATGATCTGCCGCTGCAGGTTGGTGTAATCAACGACATCAAAGTCGACCAGGCCCAGCGTACCCACGCCCGCGGCCGCCAGATACAGAGCCAACGGTGAGCCTAACCCTCCGGTGCCGATACACAACACGCGCGCCGCCTTCAGCTTCAACTGCCCATCCATGCCGACCTCCGGCATGATCAGGTGGCGTGAATAGCGCAGGATCTCTTCGTTGCTCAGAGTAGCGCTTGCGGGTTGGGTTTCAAGTGTAGTGGCCATGGAATCCTCAGGTGACGAATCGCGAGTTGTACGAGTTCGAACCAACGAATGAAACAGGTTACCAGTAGCGGCGACAACAGCGGCGATTTGTGGGGGTGGTTTTCAATTTCTACAATCCGTAAATCGAGCCGTTGGTGACAGTAATCCCGCCTCCGGCGATCGAAGGCACAATTGAAATGCTATCACTGTCAGTCACTGCCGTCGCTTCTTTCTGCATGTAACGGATGTCTTCATCGTTCAGGTAAAGGTTCACGAACGCGCGCAGCTTGCCATCGTCAGTGTAGAGATGCCGCTTCAGGTCCGGATGCCGCGCTACCAACGTATTCATGGCCTCGCCCACGGTCGCTGCCTTCACTTCAACGGTAGCCTGCTTGCTCGCGTACTGCCTCAAGGGCGTAGGAATATGGATCTTGCTCATAAGTTTAACAATATAGAGATGCCCCGCCCACAGCGCAAGATTCAGCCTCCTCCCCTGTCCTGAAGCCCAATGCCTGATTTCGCCCCAGCCTCTCCCAAGTCACTTATGCCCTGCCTGATCCCGTCCTATGATCATCTCGGGGAGAACTGTCATGACCATCTTTGATTCAGCTCGGGGACGAATTATCGAAGGCGGAGGGGGGATCGGTTTGTTTCGCCTGGTAGCGCTGGGAGTTGCTGCATTCCTGCTTGTGATCCTTATGTTCGGTTCCGTGACCAGGGTGGGCACGGGTCACGTCGGCGTTCTCACTCTGTTCGGAAGAGTCACGGGCGAGACTCTGGCTGAGGGCATCCATCTTATCAATCCGCTGAAAACCAACAACGAAATGTCCATCCAGACGCAAACCATCAAGGAATCGGCGAATGTTCCTTCCAGTGAGGGCCTGATGATGAGCCTGGATACCTCGCTCATCTATCATCTTAATCCCGACCGTTCCGCAGAAGTCTTCCAAAAAATCGGCGCTGACTACGAGAACGTAGTGGTAGAACCCACGTTGCGCGCAGCCATTCGCGAAGCCACCGCTTCGCACACGGCGAACGCGCTCTACACCGGTGAGCGGGAAATGGTCGCCAAGCAGATTTACGATCAGCTGGTTTCTGAGTTGAACAAGCGTGGGCTTACGGTGGAGAACGTTCTGCTCCGTGACATTCAATTACCCGCCACGCTGAAAGCCGCCATTGAAGCCAAACAGCAAGCCGAGCAGGAATCGCTGGCCATGAACTTCCGCCTGCAAAAGGAGACGCAGGAAGCCCAGCGCAAGCGTATCGAAGCGGCTGGGGTCCGCGACTTCCAGCAGATCGTAGCCCAGGGCATCACGCCGTCACTGCTTGAGTGGAAAGGAATCGAGGCCACGGAGAATCTCGCCAAGAGTGCCAACTCCAAGGTTGTCGTGATCGGTAACAATAAGAACGGCTTGCCCCTGATCTTAGGCCAATAAATGCTCACGGGGAGACAGCCGCCCCCGGCTGTCCATCCCCCGCAGGGCGAAGGTTTTGCGGCGCTGCTACCATGCCATCGTGGGCCCGCTTCTCGACATCCGACACCTAAGCATTGAGTTTCCTACTGCCGCCCTGCGGGCGGCTGGACAGGCGAGGACGGCTGTTCGCGCACCAACACTTCCCGCGGTCCGCGACCTCAGCTTCTCCACCGCCCCCGGCGAAGTTCTGGGCCTGGTCGGTGAGTCCGGCTCCGGCAAATCGATCTCTTCCCTGGCCATCATGCGCCTGCTTCCGCCGCAAGCTCGGGCGTCGGGCGAAATTCTCTTCACCGAGAGCCCCGCGAAGAGCGACAACCACTCGGTTCCCCGCGACCTACTCGCTGTTTCCGGCGAAAGCATGCGTTGGTTGCGCGGCTCGCGCATGGCCATGATCTTCCAGGAGCCGATGACTGCGCTCAACCCCGTGATGCGCATTGGCGATCAAATCGCCGAAGCCGTATTGGCTCATACCTCCCTCTCAACAAACGAAGCCCGGCAGCGCGCCGTCCAAGCCATGAAGGAGGTCGCCATCCCTGACCCCGATCGGCGCGCCCGTGATTATCCTCACCAACTCTCCGGCGGCATGCGCCAGCGCATCGTAATCGCCATGGCCATCGTCAATCGCCCGCAGTTGCTGATTGCCGACGAGCCCACTACCGCGCTCGATGTCACCATCCAGGCTCAGATTCTCGACTTGCTGGCAGAACTCCGCGCCAAGTTCGGCCTGGCTATGCTTTTCATCTCGCACGATCTCGCGGTAGTTTCGCAGATCGCCGACCGGGTTGCGGTGATGTATGCCGGCAATCTGGTGGAACTTGGGTCCAAGCAAGACATTTTTCAATCGCCCGCGCATCCCTACACTCGCGGCCTGCTGCGCGCCGTCCCCGACCTTAGGACCGACCGCGCCCGACCTCTCCAAACGATCGAGGGAACCGTACCCCCCCTCGAAGCCATGCCGCCGGGCTGCGCCTTCGAGCCGCGCTGCGAATTTCGAATCGCGGATTGCGTGCGCGAACTGCCGCCCTTGATCGAAGTCGCGGCCAACCACTGGGCTCGATGCCCGGTGGTGAATGCAAACTGAGGATTGCCTGGCTCAAAATGTTCCTGCCTTCCCCCTGTCACGGACAAACAATCGACAATCGCCACCCGCCACCGTCGCGCTTTCCAGGTCTATAATCGGCAACTTGTCCGGTGACTCGTGCGCATACTTCTACTTAGCGACATTCATGCCAATCTGGAAGCGCTGGAAGCCTCGCTGGCCGCTGCTCCATCTTTCGATTTGGTGGCGAATCTGGGGGACGTTGTGGGTTACGGCGCGAGTCCTAACGAAGTGGCGGACCGCTCTCGTGGTCTTGGCGAAATCTTCGTCCGCGGCAATCACGACAAAGCCGCCACCGGCCTGATCGATTTGCAGGATTTTAATCCCGTGGCCGCCCTGGCCGCGCTTTGGACTCGGGACCATCTAAGCGAGCAAAATCTGCAATGGCTGCACGCTTTGCCGCAAGGGCCACTTGCGCTGAAAGATCACCCTGAGGTGCAGTTGGTCCACGGATCTCCCCTCGATGAAGATGAATATGTTGTTTCGCTGGGGGATGCGCTCACGCCCCTAATGGCGTCTTCTGTGCTGATTACGTTTTTTGGCCATACCCATCTCCAGAGCGGATTTTTTTTGCATGACTCTGCCGACGGGTTTCGCCCCGAATACCGCACTGTAGGCCAGGCTGAGTCTGTCGGTCTGCAACTAAAGCCTGGCACTCGTTACATGATCAATCCCGGCTCCGTCGGCCAGCCGCGCGACGGAGACTGGCGTGCCGCCTGTGCACTGTTCGACACCGCAACGCAGATCGTCCACTTTCTACGGGCACCGTATAACCTGAAAGCCGCCCAAGACCGTATCTTCGCCGCCAATTTACCAGCGCGCCTAGCCACCCGCCTCGCGGCTGGACGATGACCAACCGAGAGCCATTTCCCTTCCGTCTGTTCCCCCAGTTCCCTCGGCGTGCTCTGCGGCCCTGGTTCGCCCCTCCGCGATTCAAGGTTTTTTGTCTGCCGGTTTACGGGAGGCATCGGACTCCACCTCTCCGTTGTAAACTTCTTTCGTGCCCTCTTCTCGCCAGCCTGCAGAGACCGATTTATTCACAGCGCGGCGCCCCACGACGCCCGCCTCGTATCTGATAGCACACATCGACGGCGGCGCTCGCGGAAACCCCGGACCGGCCGGCTACGGCGTCGTCATCGAGGATCAGTCTGGCCGCAAAGTGGGCGCGCGGAGCGAGTACTTAGGCCACCAGACGAACAACTTCGCTGAGTATCAAGGATTAATCGCCGCGCTCGAATACGCGCTCGCTCATGGCCCGAAAGCGCTCAAGGTGATCAGCGATTCCGAACTGCTCGTACGCCAGATCAAGGGCATCTACAAAGTGAAGAACGCCGTGCTAAAAGATCTTCATGCCCGCGCCAAAGAGTTGATCTCCCAACTGGATTGGTTTTCCATCGACCACGCCCTGCGAGAGCACAACCGCGAGGCCGACGAATTGGCAAACCAAGCCATGGACAAAGGCACGGGACGTAGCTCCGAGCGCGCGGCGCGGGCACTATCGCCCCCGGGCTCCGCCCAGCGCGTATCGCAAAACGCGCAAGAGTTCGAAGGCATCGTTCGGGGGGGAGTCGTGGAGCTGCGGGATGGGGACCTGCCCGAAGGAACAAGAGTCCAAGTGCGGATAAAAAAGTGAACGCGCCGACCTGAACCATAACGAAAGACCCCAAGGCTAAGAGCTGACGTTCTCACTCCGCCGCCGAAGTATGATCATGCACAATCCTCCATCCATCGGGAAACTTGCGAAACACCAGCGTGAAAAGCCCATGCGGCGTCTTCCCATCCGACATGGTCAGATGCCACGCGCCGCGGACAAAGACCGCGTCACTGCCTAGCATCTCAATACGCAGTCCGGAGAACTCCAGCGTTCCCATCTCATGACCCGGGCTTGCGTAGGCAGCGCGATAGCGGTCAAGCGTGGCCTGCCAGCCCTTGTGTTCGCTCGCACCGGAGAAAAAAGTCAGCTCCGGCGAATTCCAGTAGCCAGCCATAAAAGCTTCGAGGTCGTGCCGATTCCACGCATCCTCCTGAGTTCGCAACAGGCGCTCGACCGCACCCCCGCCAACGTCCGCCTCATTCGTGGATCGCTGTTTCGCGCCTGCCGGGAAAGGGGAGAGCGGCTGGGCCGAAGCCCAGAACACCAAAAAGAAAAGAACCCGCGCGCGCATGAAAATCCTCCAGGCGCATTAGTGTCGCACAGCAAGGGGAATTGGAAGGGGTGTTGGATGACAGGCGCTGGAATGATGCAAGTGGGAACGATGATTTGGACTCAGGGGGGAACCGAGGATGTGGCCTCGCGGGGGAACTGGACACTCCTAGGCTCGCCCTTTTTTCGCCGCGAGCACAGCCGCTGCTCCCGCCACTTCCCAAGGCCGCTTCGGCCGATCAGTTGGCTTTTTGTCGCGATCTTCGACGCGGTCGTATTGATAGGACTCGCTCACCGTTCCTAGCGATTCGTTGTACAGGCTGGGTAGGCCAAGCGCGACCTTGAGCTCTTCCGCAAATGAATGCAGCGCCTTCAGATGATCGGCAGTCGCTGGCACTTCCGCCTTGGACGTCTTAAGAAACTGCTGGTAGCCGCGGTTCACCAACTTTGAGATCTCGCTCCCTATCAGGTAGCCGGGGTAAGCGAAGATTTTCACTCCATCGTCGGGAGTCTTCTGAATGGCGGCAGATACATTGTATTTTCTGAGAAACACCCGCCCACTCATGCCGGGGGCTTCGGTGACGTCAAATCCGTGGTCCCGCAACCAAGCCAGCGCTTCTTCATACGACCGTGCTTCAATCGTTTTGGCCATTTCTTTCTACTTAAACCCTTTCTTGCTTCCTGCCGTGTTTGATGCAGACTTTGCCCGCAACGCTCCGTGCTTTGTATCATCTAAAGCAACATACTTAGATACCGCGTTTCCGCCTTTGTAGCACATTACGATGGTCACGATGGTCCGGTTGGTGTAGTTGCTCGGCGTTACAATGCCGCTTTGCATGGCAAAGACTTCAAGCAAACTTGCTGAGAAGCATGCCGCGTCGCCTGCGCGCAGGCCGGAAGCTGCAACACCGCCGCTCGGCCAGAGCGCGCTGCAGCGGATCGGCAACACTCCGCTTCTCCGGCTCGACCGCCTGACGCGCCACTTGCCCGGTGTTGAGATTCTGGGGAAGGCCGAGTGGTATAACCCTGGAGGCTCGGTTAAAGACCGCGCCGCCTCCAACATCGTCGCGGAAGGGCGCCGCAGCGGAAAATTCCCCCTCGGCAAGACTCTGCTCGATTCCACCAGCGGCAATACTGGCATAGCCTACGCCATGTTGGGAGCGGCAGAAGGCTTCCTGGTGACGCTGTGCATGCCGGAAAATGTCTCCCTCGAGCGCAAACACATTCTGCATGCCTATGGGGCCAACATTATTTATACCGATCCCGCCGACGGTTCCGACGGCGCCATCCTCCAGGCCCGCGAACTAGTGGCGAGCCACCCGGACACATATTTCTACGCCGACCAGTATTCCAACGACGCGAATTGGAAAGCGCACTATCACAGCACGGCCAACGAAATCTGGCAACAAACGGAAGGACGCATCACGCACTTCGTCGCGATGCTCGGTACAAGTGGCACCTTCGTCGGTACCACGCGGCGGCTTAAAGAACTGAATCCCGCGATTCAGTGCATCTCGCTGCAGCCCGATTCACCGTTTCATGGCATCGAGGGTGCCAAGCACATGGCCAGCGCCATCATCCCGAAGATTTACGACTCCCGCCTCGCCGACCAGGACATGGGCATCCCGACAGAAGAGGCCTATGGGATGGCAAAGCGGCTTGCCCGTGAGGCAGGACTCCTGGTGGGAATTTCAGCCGCAGCCGCCGTCGCCGGGTGCCTGAAAATCGCCGAAGGGCTGCGGCTGAAAGAGGCAGAGCGAGCTGTGATCGTCACTATCCTCTGCGACTCCGGTGACAAATACCTGAGCGAAAGATTCTGGACAGAAGAATGAATGCTCGAGTTGTGTTTCTCAATGACCGATAGAAGATGGCATCCAAGGCTTTTCCATCAAAACATCAACCGGCAACAATTCATTCATGCTAAAGATTAAGCTGACAGACCACGCCTCCATCCGACGCCATGGCGAAGAAGCCTATCCTCATGAATGCTGTGGCGTGCTGCTCGGCCGCGTCACTGACGACGGCACGCGCATCGTGACCTCCACTGCGCGCTGCGCCAACACCCGTATCGACTCGGCCCACAATCGTTACCACATTGACCCCCGCGATCTGGTCCGCATCCAGCGCGAGGGTCGCGAACGCGGCGAGGACATCATCGGCTTTTACCACTCCCACCCCGACCATCCTGCCCGCTGGTCGCCGACCGATCTTGCCGAGGCTCATTGGTTCGGTTGCTCCTACGTGATCACCAGCGTGGAGAAGGGCAGGGCCGTTCTCACCAACTCCTTCGAGCTCACCGGAAACGACGAGAGCGACAAGCAACTTTCGGATGAAACGATCGAAATCAGCTGACTCGGGAGAACTACAATCGCCCTACGTGACGCTGGAACTGCTCGATTTTCACAACCTCTCCAGTGATTTTGGGTACGCGCCCACAAATTAGCAGGAACCGGAAATCGCCGGGAACTCCGCGCCGGTCGCGGGTTTTTGCGGAAAGGTTGGGCGGGGCTCTGCACCAAATCCGGTCACAGCCCTGTGGACGGGCTGCACTCGATTGAAAACAAACGCGATAAATTCGCATGGATTTTGTTGACTCCAGAAGCGAAAAGAGTAGAACTGAATCGTTCTTTGACAGCTTCTTAAGTTTTTCCGGTTGGCAGTGCGTCCGGGGCTCAAGCGAGGTCACTCTCACTCATTGCAAAATGAAGTGAGAGAGGGTTAGCGAGGGTCTATAGCAAAGCGCTGGTCGAGGAGAACGAGAAGTAAAGTCGAAGGCAGGATAGAGTTCCGAGGCGTTGGGTAGGTTTATCCGGTTGGCGGTGAGCCCGGAGCCCGAGCGAAGATCGCGCGCAGCGGCCCCGCAAGGGAAGCAGCGAGAGCAGGTCAAGCAAGGGTCTAAACGCGAGCTACTGGCTGAGACGAACGGACCCAACACCACCTCGGAACTCTCTATTTTTGCGCGTACACTTCCCTCCACCTCCCGGCATCGGCTGGGGCCGCATAATCATCCGGAAATCTCGATGCACACCCATCCCTTCGCGGAGTTATGCGAAGTGGATTTGCGCCAACGACTGGGCGGGTGTGGCCGAACTGTGACCCTCCTCCTCATCAGAGCCGTAGAAGACTGAACCTTTAATGGAGGATCACCGCCTCGCCGGTAGAGCCAAGCGCGGTCTCGGAGTGTCATGAAACAGGACAAGAAAATGCCCGTAGCGCACGACGAAGGCAAAAACCTCCAACACCCCGCTCGCCAACAAATCAAGTTCCGCTGGCTTGCTGGCGCGTACGCCATCGTGCGCATGGATGCAGAGTCAACCGTTCCGGAATGGGCCACCAAAGGGGTCTTTTCTTCCGTCACTCGCACCGCCGATGAACTGTCAATCGTGTGCCCGGCCGACAATCTTCCCGCTAACCTAAGCTCCGAATGCCACTGGATTTGCTTCAAGCTCGAAGGGCCATTCCCGTTCTCGCAAACTGGAGTGTTGCTCTCTTTCATCGAGCCGCTCTCCAACAACGGCATTCCAATCTTCGCCATTTCGACTTACGACACCGACTACGTGCTGGTGCAAGAACAGTTTATGGGCGTAGCTCAGCAAGCTCTCGGCAGCGCAGGCCACGCCCTGATCTCCGACGATGACAGTCCTCGAGCCAGCTGATCGAGTAGTGGCACATCGGAAGCAACTGCCGGGATTCCCCATTCACCTCCCGATTTCCCCCGAATGCTGTGCCAACAATGCACTTAGTCCTCCTCTATGCTGTAATACCCAAGGACAATTCCAGTTCATGCCCGCCCGCCCGACATCTCTGCGCCGCCGTCTGAACTCGCTCCACCGCAACCTGCGGGGAGCGAGCATGGTGGTGCGTGCATTCGCTTCCACCGATCACCCGTTGCTGGCGCATATTATTCCCATTCGTCGCTGCAACCTGGCATGTACCTACTGCAATGAATTTGATGCCTTCTCCCAACCTGTGCCCATCGGCGAAATGTTCCAACGAGTGGACAAGCTCGCCGAGCTGGGCACGTCGGTTGTCACCATCTCCGGTGGCGAGCCACTGCTGCATCCTCAACTCGACGACGTGATTGGCCGCATCCGCCACAACGGCATGATCGCCGGCCTTATCACCAACGGCTATCTGTTGGTTGCGGACCGCATCAAGCGATTGAACCGGGCCGGCCTCGAGTGGCTGCAGATTTCCATCGACAACGTCAATCCCGACGACGTTTCCAAGAAGAGTCTGAAAGTTCTGGACAAGAAACTCCAACTGCTGGCCGAGCACGCCGATTTTCATGTGAACATCAACTCAGTGGTCGGCGGCGGGATTCCGAATCCTCAGGACGCGCTCACCATTGGCAAGCGCGCGGTCGCACTAGGGTTCAGTTCAACTATTGGCATCATTCACGATGGCACAGGCCACTTGCAGCCGCTCAACCACGAAGAGCGCCGCATCTACCACGAAATGAAGGCGCTGGAAAAGAGCAGCTTCACCCGCATCAACGCCTTCCAGGACAACATCGCCCAAGGCCTGCCCAATGATTGGCGCTGCCGCGCTGGCGGGCGTTACCTCTATATCTGCGAAAACGGTTTGGTCCATTACTGTTCACAGCAGCGAGGCTATCCTGCGATCCCGCTCGCGGAATACACCCGTGATGACATACGTCGCGAGTACCTGACCGAAAAATTGTGCGCCCCCCATTGCACCGTTTCCTGCGTGCACCAGGTTTCAATCCTCGACTCCTGGCGAGCCCCGCAACATCCCGCATCGCCGGCAGTAAACCCGGTTAGTGGCGACCTGGTTCAAATCAAGTGAGGCGTCTCTGCGTTCTCCGCGGAAATTCCTCCCTGAACTCTGCCATGGCAGTGCAGGCTTCACAACTATGAGCGCGCATGCGGAGAGACATTTCCGCAGAGCGCACCCATCGACGAGAGCCACCTATTTTTTTGGTTGTGCCGACGGTGGCAGGATGTTATTCAAGCGCAAATACATGGCGGCAGCCGCGTAATGGTCGGCCCAGCCGCTGGCCAATCCCAGCGCCGCCATCGCGCGAGGAAACTGCCGGCCTCCAAATAGTTCGACGCTATCACCCAGTTTGGAGTCGTCCATTTTGGCCAGCGACTCGCCGCAGAAATCGAAAGAAGCTTTGGCGGTCGCCAGCAGCTTTTCTTTGGAATCCGTGTCTTTCGCCGCTTCAGCCTTCGGCTCCGGCACATCCGCCGCCTTGGCGCAAAGAAAATAGTTCGATTCGATGATGTGCGTGATCAGGTGGCCAAAGCTCATCTGCTCGGCAGTGGGCTTGAACCCGAACTTGTCACCGGGCATGGCCTCAATCGCTCCCAGAATATTGTTCTGCGACCGCGGCAAGAGCATGCGCACCGAGGTCGCAACGGGATCTTTCGTTGTAGCCGCGGGGCTCGGCATGACGGCCGATTTTGGCGCGGCAGTCGGACTGGCGGGTTTTGCCGCAGGCATATCCTGTGCGGGCAGCAGGGGGAATAGACCGGAAGCTAGAAGAACAAAAAGCGCGAGAGCGTGTTTCATGGCAAAGTCTCCAAGGGTAGTCCCCAGCATACCTCTCCAACGGTCGCGGTTGTGGCTTGACGATGGAAATGTCGCAGCCAAGGATCAGTGCAGCCAGAGGGCGGGCGAAACCGGGCCGGAGCCGGGACTTGAGCCAAGTATGGCATGGCGTTTGCCGGCATGAACATCGGGAGGTTCCTGTTCCGATGCCATCGACATTGCAAAAGGGTCATCTGCCACCGGGCGCTTTGGGCGCATAAGACAGCGGTTTTCCAGACGCTAGACCTCCAGTTGGGGAGTAGCTTCCAGCAGGCTGCGGGTGTAAGGATGAGCAGGACGTTCAGTGATCTGCTCGGTCGATCCTATTTCAACAATCTTTCCGCGGTACATTACGGCAATACGGGTAGCCAGATAGCGCACGACCGGCATGGAGTGCGAAATGAATAGATACGTCAGACCGAAGTCGCGCTGTAGTTTCGCAAGCAGGTTGACGATCTGCGCGCCGACGCTGACGTCGAGCGCGGAGACCGGTTCGTCGGCCACGACGAACTTGGGCCGCAACGCCAGGGCGCGGGCAATGCCGATGCGCTGGCGCTGTCCGCCGCTGAATTCGTGGGGATAACGGCGGAGCGCGGATTCATCGAGGCCAACCGCGCGCAGCAACTCGATCACCCGAGTGCGGATGTCGAGCTTCGCTCGACCGGACAGCCGGGAGCGGCTGTCCCCACATGACTCTGCTGGTGCATCCTGTTGCTCGCCGTGGATGACCAGGGGCTCGGCGATGATGTCCTCTACGCGATAACGGGGATCGAGTGAGGCGAATGGGTCCTGGAAAATAATCTGCATGTCGCGGCGGAGACGGCGCATTTCGCCGCGGCCAGCGGCAAGCAGGTCCTGCCCCTCGAAGCGGATGCTTCCTGATGTCGGCTCAATGAGACGAAGCGTCAGGCGTCCCAGCGTGCTCTTGCCTGATCCCGATTCGCCGACAAGACCCAGCGTTTCTCCGGCATGGATGTCGAGCGACACATCGTCGACGGCACGCACGTCATACCGGGAAGCGCGCGTCTTTCCCGCGAAAACAGACTCGGCGTGCGGAAAGATTTTTGTCAGGTTGCGGATTTCAAGCAGGGGCACTGAGCGGATAGTAGCAGAGCCAGCAGAAATCAAGCGACGGATTCATGCGACCTTCACGAATCCTCGGCTGACCCGGGACGACTGCTGGGGGCGCGAGTCGAGAAACGCTCCGCCCCAAGGATCTGTCAAACGCGAAGAATCCAGTTGCTCCATCGAAATGTACCCTGCTTTACCCGGCTGCGATCAGGGGCACGGATGCCAACGCCGCGACCAAGCCCACGAACTTCCATCGAGTGAAGTGCTCTTTGAGGAAGAAGCGCGCCAAAAGCACAGTAATAGCAGGATAAAGCGATGACATCACCACGGCCTCATCGAGGCGTCCGGACTGGCTGGCGAGGATGAAGAGCACGGTGCCGACTTAATCGATGCCACCGGTAAGCACTCCCCAGCGCAAGCCGGCGGGGGTGATGTCTTGAAATCTCCGCTGCAACAGAACGATGAGCCCGGTAATCAGCAACCCGCCAGTCCGCGTCAGTGTAGCGATCCATAAAGGTGACGCCTGGCCAGCTTGTCGGATGCAAAGGTAAAAACCAGCGAAACCAATTCCAGCGAGAACCGCCAGTCCAACCCCTTCAGGGCGGCTGCCATCTTCACTGCGAGTGATGAGCCAGAGTCCGGTGCCGGCGAAGAGGAAGCCGGCGATGGGAAGGCGGCCGGGCAAACCCTCGGTGGCTAGCGAATACAAGGTTGGGATCGCGGCGCCAATAACGGCCGCCACGGGCGCCGTAATTCCCATTCTGCCGGCCGCGAGCGCGCGATAGAAGATGGCGAGCGAACCGCCTCCCGAGATTCCGCCTGCCAAAACCCAGATCATGCTGCGGGCAGAGGGGAACGGAGCGTGGCTCGCCCCCGCCAACGTGATCATCAGGAGCAGTCCACCGCCATTCACGATGCTGGTGAACAAGAATGGGTTCGCGCGCCGAGTCGCATAGCCGCCCAGAAAGTCACTGGTCCCCCAAGCCAAGACTGCGGCCAAACTATAGGCAGCAGCTCCGAATTGTGCTGTGGCGGACATGAACGTCGAGGGTAGCATGACGAGAATGCAACCACGACCGCGCGACTCTTTGCACTGAAGTTGAAAGCACCTCCAGCACTGCGGGATACCGCGCTTCCGCATTCGCAACTCGGTACGCAGCAACGCG
>Ga0137418_10001226_pt2 | contig 22606 bp, 26 predicted proteins | sample CZODoug3_1_2_16f_FD_122242 | JGI IMG/M metagenome (GOLD analysis project Ga0137418, IMG submission 122242) | Vadose zone soil fungal communities from Angelo Coast Range Reserve, California, USA - CZODoug3_1_2_16fungal (Hybrid Assembly) | ecosystem: Environmental > Terrestrial > Soil > Vadose...
TCGCTACTGGCACTGGGGCTCAACCACTCCGAACTGGTAAAAGTGTTTCGCGATGAGAGCCTAGTCGGAAACTTGGACGAGTTCTGCGCGCCGCCGCCGAAAGTCACCGAAGATGACCTGGACAGCCTGCCGTGCAGCGCCGGTCACACGGCGTGCTACGTCTCTCCGTACGGTGAAGTTTACCCCTGCGTACAATTTCCCCTCCCGACCGGCAACGTGAGGAAATCGAAGTTTTTGGATATCTGGCACCATTCTCCTCGGTTCAATGAGGTGCGGTCGATCAAGCTACGGGATATGCCGGCCTGCGCTCAGTGCTCGCATGGAGGGACCTGCACGCGGTGCCCCGGACTTGCCTATATGGAAGGGAACATGCGCGGGCCATCCTCGCAGGATTGTGAAAAGTCTTTCGCCCGCACTGGAATCCCGTCAGCTAGTCTGCTTTCTCGGAAGCCGAGTCTGCCGGGACTCGTTCAGATCCAGAGACCACCGACCGACCCTTTGGTTCGATAGGAGTCACTCTCTGATGTAGCGATCGAGTTCGACGAGTTCTTCGCTTTTTAGTTGACCTAAATTCACTATTATGTATTTAAACACAACCTCATATAAATACATGAGTGATGACAGACAAGTATCGTTAGTGTAGAGGTGTTTACGATAGTGGAAATATCTCGCGGAAACGCATCAGGCCAAGCTTAGATGAGGAAACATCGTACCCTCGGGATTGCCTTACCGACCCTGTCGTTCTTGGCCGGGGCCTACCTTCTGCACGAATCGATTGCCAACTCTGATTGGTACGTGGATTTTTACTTGATCACCGGTGCAGTTTTATCGGTGATCGGCCTCATGACAGCGTCCTGGACCATCAAGCGACAGGTGTGGATCAGTAGAATGGAGTAACATGCCGGCGGAAATCACCAAATCGAGATCAGACGGCAATGCTAGTACCACAGAGGAAAGAAACCGCCGCGGAAGCGAACGCGTCGTTCTGCGTGTTCCCGTCGAGCTGACAGCCATGATGCCCCATGGCGCGCGAATTAACATTCAGGCCCGCACGCCCGTGGCGAACGCTCATGGCGGATTGCTGGACGAGGGGATAGAACTGGTTCGCGGACAGCGAATTCGTCTCAACAACTTAAAGACAGAAATCGTTGCAAGTGGCCGGATCTTGCGTGAGGAGGCATCGGAACAAGGGCGCTTTTCGGTTGCGTTTGAATTTGCGTCTCCTGCTCCCCACTTCCGGCCGATAACGTGTCCACCCACAGATTGGTTCTCTCCCGTCGGGAACGCAGATTGAGCCTGGCGTTTGCGTATGAAATTAGCCGCCTTCTGGGATGCATGGTGACTGGAGAGCTAGTATTCGAAGTATCTGACCATTGCAACGGCAGCAAGGGACAAATGAGCTTGCTCTTGGCAATTGCTGCGACCAACGCTAACGGTAGTCTTCATCGTTTCGTGACGACCATATGAGAGTTATCGGACAACAGACGAAGGTCTTGGTAGCCGACGATTCGGCTGTCTCCCGAAAGCTCGTTGAACTCACACTGTCTGACAAACGGTATTCCCTGATCTTCGCGAAAAGCGGACGGGAGGCACTCCTGCTCTTCGCCGAGCATCATCCCGACGTTGTTATTGCCGATTGGATGATGCCCGATTGCACTGGCGTCGAAATCTGCCGGCAGATTCGGTCCAGACCACATGAATCCTACTCGTACATCATCCTGCTGACTGGAAGGGCAGAAAAGAAGAGTGTGGTGGAAGGATTGGCGGCAGGGGCCAACGACTACCTTACAAAACCATTTCACCACGGAGAACTTATAGCTCGCGTCGAAGTGGGCCTCAGAATCATCGATCTGCAACGCGAGATCGAAGGCAAGAATATTCTGTTGAAAGAGCTGGCCCTTACCGATGCTCTGACCAGCCTCCCGAATCGGCGCGCCATTGAAGACTGGGCGACGCGGCAACTGAGCGGAGCGGCTAGGTACGGTTTCTCCTTCTGGGTCACGCTTGCTGACTTGGACCATTTTAAGAACGTGAATGACACTCATGGACACGATGCCGGCGATACCGTGTTAAAGGCATTTTCCGGGATTCTGAAAAGCCACTCAAGGCAAAGCGACATTTGCGGTCGTATCGGTGGCGAGGAATTTCTTCTAGTACTAACCCACACAACCGAAGAGGACGCCAAGCGCGTGATCGACCGTATCCGCATACAGCTTGAGACCATGCAATTCAATTTTGATGGCAAGATTTTTAAGGTGACCGCAAGCTTTGGCCTCGCAGGCTTCGTTGGCACCAGCGCTCCCGATTTCAGCCGCTTGGTCGCCCAAGCCGATGCGGCGCTTTATTCGGCGAAGCGTCAGGGGCGCAATCGGCTTGCGCTGGCGTAAAAATATGGAAAGGGAATTCTCATCCGTTGAGCGGAAGCAAAAGGATGTCCTTTACGCAGCCGCATTCATTAGACACAGTGTCCGAGAGGCGCAAGGTCAATCAACCTCCAGCTCTGCATCCATTCTGGGGCGAGCACACCAATTTCCAAGTATATCGCATTAATTATTATCATTAAGTGATTAATAAGCAGCGAGAGGTTGGAGTCTGCTTCGCGTGCGAAGCACACCATCCTTGAGTCACGCACCGCCCCGCATTTTTCCTAACCTGAATTCGCAGTTCAGCACCTGAACTAGCCCAATTTCACAACATGGAGGGTATAAATGTATTCGAAAACGGAAGTTTGTTTCACAGTGATCGTTGCAATCGCCGCTGCGTGGTATTTCAATTCGCATCGAGCCACGGATCTTGCGGGATTTCAAGGGCCTGTTCTTAGCGCCGTTGATGGTACCCACCCACCACCGCCGCCCTGGTTCGATGGTACACACCCACCACCGCCGCCGTGGCCCACGAGCGCAGAGCTGCTGCGGTTGGATGGTACCCACCCACCACCACCGCCCTGGTTCATGAGCATATAACAGGGTAGTTAGTCGGTCAGGAATGGGAAGGCTTTGAAGCCTTCCCATTCCCATGCTACGATCCCTTTTCCAACGAACAAAATGATGTCTTCCCACAGATTACAGTTGTCTTTATGGCTCGCGGGTGTGGTCCTTGAGGGTCTTTTGTTATTGCGGGCGTTGGCATCGGGGTGGTTCAAGAAATATCCCATTTTCTTTGCATACCTGGCTTCGGTGTTGGCTCAGGAGTCGTTTCTGTTGGCTATTTACCGCTTCCGATTTACGTACTACACGCAGGTTTATTGGTTTGAAGAATTTGTCAGCCTGGTTATGGGCTGCGGGGTCACCTGGGAGATTTTTCGGGTAACACTCGAGCGTTATCCCGGAGCAGGCAAAATGGCACGCAATGTGCTATTGATTGCACTAAGCTTGGTAGTTTCCAAGGGCTTGGTGAACGCGTGGAACAGTGACGTACCTTGGCCGACTACCGGAATTGAACTCGAAGGCAATCTACGGGCGATCCAGGCGCTAGCGCTCATCGTGTTGGCCGTACTTATTGTTTATTACGAGGTTCCGATGGGACGGAACATTAAGGGAATTTTCGTGGGCTATGGCCTATTCATCGCGACGAGTGTGGTAACGCTTACTTTGCGTGGTTCGATCGGCAAGACATTTCAAATTGCGTGGGTCTTTCTCCAGCCTGTGTGCTATTTGACGGTGCTGTTCATTTGGTGCGGGTCCCTTTGGAAGTGCGACGCCGCTCCGCTAGCGGAGTCGCAACTTAAAATTGAAGAGGATTACCGACTGCTAGCGCTGGCGACTCGAAAGGGCCTTAGTCAGGTTCGTACGTTGGCGGGCAAGGTCATGCGTCCATGAGCGGAACCGTTGGTCTACTCGGTATAGGGTTCCTGCTGCTGGTAGTAATGGTTTTTCTTCTGCGTAAATCCGAATCCGGGTCAGGCGATCTCCAGTGGTCAGCATCTTATAACTCGACGCAGTTTGAGGACCGCCGTAACGCACTGCTGGACTGCATCTTTGGTCCTGACGACTGGACCTTTGTTCTGAACCAGGCCTCAAAGGATGTTCGGCGATTGTTCCTCCGGGAGCGCAAGGAGATTGCCTTGTACTGGCTTTCCGAAATACGAGGCCAAGCAAGGGCTGCCATGCGCTTTCATCTAGCTAACGCCAGGAAATCGCAGAAACTTCAACCGATGTCGGAGCTCAAGCTGGCAGTCGATTACCTTTCGATCCGGGTAAAGTGTGCATTGATTGGCGCTATTCTCTTAGTGCAAGGTCCGGTCGGGCTGCGCTGGCTGGTACGCCAGGCAGGTGGTCTTTCCGATCAGCTTCGCGGCTTGCTCGAGGTAGTCACCAAGATGGGCACGCTCCAGGAGAAGGCAAGCGTTCCCGACTAGGTGGAAGGCGCCAGCTTAATGAAAAAAAACCGCGGACATCTCACGCCTGTCGATGTTGAGGACGCGCTTCGGGACCTGCAAAGCAGAACCTTAGCGAAACTGGACGGTGATTTTGCCAGACTGATTTACTTAGCCTCGACTCGCGACTATAACTCGGGCCGATACGAGCACGACGGACTAAAGTTTCATTTTACGAGCCTGGTGGCAGATCAAGCCTTGGCCGTGGCACACCGCGAGGTCTTCGTTCGGTTGGCGCTCAGTTCGCTCAAGATTCTGGTACGCGAACTCGATCACTACATTCGTTCCGGATACGCCCGACCGGACGAACTGTTGAAAAACTGGAACGACTTAGAGGCTTATCGGATTCTCTCGCCGGCGCAGGATGACCCGTTGACCATAAAGCTTTTCATATCAAACGTCAAAATCGCTTTGGCAATTGTGGGGTCGACTTGGAAGGACGCCCCGCCGAATCCGGATCCACAATGCGCATCGCAACTGCCGTCACCTGCCCGATAACTTCGGCATCTCGCACCGGAAAGCGGCGATGCGGACGAGACGAAAGAGGGTGAGGTATCAGTAAAATTTCGTCTCCCCTGGTCTCGCACCAGCAACAAGCGTATCCCTCGCGGAGCTCAAGAAAGTAGATCGGACGGTCGTATTCGGTCCGCCACTGGCTTGCGTGAATATCGCGCAAGTGTTCGTCGATCAAAACAAAACTTCCCGGCCGCAACAGCGGATACATCGTAAGGTCTTCTAAGCCGATATAGCCGTACTGACCCTTCCGGATATTCAACTGTTGGATCAGGGATATTGGAACCTCTCCCCAAACCTGGACCATCCGCGACAACAAATTCGTTTCTTCGACTTGAAAGCCCGGATCAAACCGAACCGGGAAAGTGACCGTTTTCGCCGTATCGATTTCTTCGAGATTAACCAGGTGGGTGCGCGGTGGAGCAGTTTCAATCTGGTATTTCTCAAGCAATCCTAGGTCTATACCGAACATCGGAAGCAGCTCGGAGACCCGTACCCGGTAGACGGTGCATAGGCTGAAAAGTTTATGAATGCTGGGTACTGCGTTTGTGTTTTCGAGTCTGGTGAGCCAGTTGTTGGAAACAAAAAATTCAGGATTTCCTTGTACCTCGGCGATTTTTTGGCTCTGTTCTTCAACTTCGCGCACCGTAACACCCAACCGTGCACGCAGTTCCTTCAAAGTCTTGTTCAGCGGCATAGCATCATTCATCGAATATTACCCTACTGAGGAGCAACCAGTCTATACAGGAATCAGGATATAACCAACGCCGCGATTCGGCAAAGGTCATCGGGCTCACAACTCGGCCACACAGGGCGCTTCCGATAGGAAGCAGGAATGCATATTTTGTCCAAGTAGGCAACAGACACTGGCAGGATTTCCACTCGCCGCGTGCTGCTGCCAGTTGGCAAGAGACGCGGGTCGTTCATTTTAAGGCGGACGACTAGAAAACGACATGACCCTATGCCGTCCTGGGGTTTCAGGGCCAGTCAGAAGGGAATCGCCGTATGACCATGCGAGAGGGAGAGCGTTGGATTTGCTCCAATCCGAAATGCAGATGCGAGATTCATGTAGCGATCTCAGCCGGCACTGTGGACGGAACAAATCCACAATGCTCTTGTGGATGCCGTATGAGAAAGGCTTACACAGCGCCGATTCTGAGGCTTATACATTTTCCGGATGAGTTGAAAGTCCATAAGGAAAAGTTTTTCTCGAACGCTCGGTGAACTGCTTCTGTCGAGGCGGCCTAGCACCTCGTCAGGGCGATTGCACCCAAGAATACGCGAGGGCCAAATGGCAGGCTATTTTTTGAACATTTCGATTTCGGCAGTTCTCTTTCTTCTCGGATCTGGAGGATTCCTTCTATACGACTCAGTAGCGCAATCCGGACCGTCTCAGCTTCCGGAAGTCCTGGGCGGCGCGACGTTGCTCGCGTTGGGACTGATTCTGGTTTCTCTTCCCGCGAAACTGGCCGTGAGTTGGATGCGGGCCGAGCGGGCAGCACGTCACCGGAGTTCTTCGTGGTGAGCGCCTTACTGCTCCTTGGGGAGAGATAGTCCTTGCACCTCGTGGCGGCCGGCCAGTCTTCGAGCGTGGCGTGCAGCTGAATTTACGATTCGCGGGGTTGGAGTTGCGGGGCGCCAGAGTGCTTTTAGTGCAAGATAGCCTTCAGGTCCCCAAGCAGGCGTTTTGCGCTCTCGAGCCTGCGCAAAAATGTTCTTGCGGCTCCTTCCTGATCTAAATTGAACTGCGCCTGCAGCTTCTCGTCTGTGCGTCTAAATCGAGCTGCTATTGTGAAGTAGCATTCACGGCACAGGGAATTGGACCAGTATTGGACGTTCTTGCGTTTACAAGAAATGCAACCATACTTATCGAAATACAGTCTGAGGCGATAGTAGTAGTACCGAGGAAGCAGCTTTTGAACGCGTTTCCTCAGGGACACTGTCAGAAACCAAGGAAGATATGCCTGCTCTTCCCATGTCAACGAGCGTTTTTTCTTCGCGGTCTTATGCATGTTGTACCTCAGCAAGGATCTGAACTTATTTCCAGGGGTGAGCCTTTTGGAATGAGGCCTCAGCCTGCTTCCGGCTTGTGTGCAGATAGACCATGGTGGTCTTCAATTGTGAATGCCCGAGACAGGCCGAGACCGTGCGCAGATCGGCGCCGTTATCCAAGAGATGGGTGGCAAGCGAGTGTCTTAAGATGTAAGGAAAAGCCCGAATTCCCGCGCGCGCTCCGATTCTGCTAACTATCATGTGCAGATGACAGATGGACATCCTCTTCAACCCTTGCGGACGTTCAAGCCGGTCTTCCTTGAACCGTCGCCGAATCTCTTCCGCTGCGCTGCTTGGGGATTTGCATAGTCCTGCCGGAATGTATCGATGGACCACGCCTAGGTTGTGACCATTTTCGTCATATTTTCGATAGTGCGCGGTCCAGGCTCCGCTCGGCGTCGGATGTGGGCGAATTTTTTGCGGTGCTCGACCATCTCCTAAAAGGTATCCGGTCCGACGTTGCCCCAAGTAATTGCGGAGGAGTCTGACCAAGCGAGGTGTCAACATTAAAAAACGGAATCCCGGTCCTTTGGCCTTTACCCGGACCCGGCGTTGGATGTGGTCGATATCCTCGACTCGCATCGAGCAAAGCTCGCAGGACCTGCACCCTGTTCCATAGAGCACTTCCAAGATCATCCGATCACGCGGTGACTTAGCCGCGCTAAACAACTTTTTTACTTTATCCTTCGACAAGTAGGGAGGACATCGCCGCCCGCTTGAACGCATCACCACCATTCTGGGAGGAACCCAAGTAATTAGTCCCCCAAGACTTAGGAAGTCGAAGAGCGCCCGTAGTCCATGAAGTTCGATTTGCAGCATCTGCTGCGAACATCCCCGCTTCGCGCGTACGCTCAGGTGATCTTGTACGTCAGCGTGAGTCGTAGCGGTCAACAAGCGGTCGCCTAGAAACTCCGAAAATCTGCGAGCCGCGGCGAGATGCCTGGTGTGGGTCATGACCGAGTAGTGCTGGGCAAGAAGCCACGCATCGAAGCGTCCAATCAAAATCCGGTTGATCTCGGTCGGGGACTTCCTGCGCATGGCGAGGAGTAAACCTTCCTTTGTGGGTGCTGTCAATCCGGCTGACCTGTGAAAATAGGTGGAAAACTATGTATATCTTATGTTATATTATGTTTATATAGTTGCCTGCTGTGTATCGTGCACAGCATAGAGAACGACAAGGAGGCTTTCAATGTATTTAGCAGACCGACTCCGGAATTTCAGAGAGGCGAAGAACCTATCTCAAGGCGACATTGAAAGGCGCACCGGATTGCTCCGATGCTATATTTCCCGCGTGGAAAATGGCCACACGGTTCCCTCGCTGGAGACACTCGAAAAAATCGCGCACGCGTATCAAGTTCCTTTGTACCAACTATTTTATGACGGAAATGAGCTTCCACCGACTCCGGTAGCTGGCGCCGGAGCAAACGGCCAAGCAGACTGGGCATCAAACGGCAAGGGTTCGCGTATGTTCACGAAGATTCGACACGCCGTTAGCCGGCTCACGACGGAAGACCGGGAGCTAGTTCTCCATGTGGCTCGCAAGATCGTAAGCAGGAAAAAGTCTAAGTCATAGCGTCACAGAAGCCAGCGAATAGCAATTGTCCACTTTGCGAGTGACGCCAGAATATTTTACATCAGCTGGCAGGGCGGCGACGAATTCGTGACCCTGATTTTCGAGATCGCCCATCCGCCGCCACTAGCAGTGCAAAAAAAATGCTTCTTTCACTCCATGCACCCCGCTCACCGGTTAAAAGAAGCTAGCGAGTCGGCCGAGACAGAGGGCGAACCTGCAACCAGCGCTTCAACTCTTCTTGAAGGCGTTTAAAATTGATAGGTTTCGAGAGGCACGCTCGGCAACCCGCCTGCAGGACGCCTTGCTGTTCAGCCACCAGGGCGTGCGCGGTCACGGCAATCACCGGAATATGCCCCAGTTCTGGTTTTTGGCGCATCCAGACAAGGAGGTCCAGGCCGTTTTCGGAACCAAGATTGATGTCGAGTAAGATGGCATCGGGAAGCCGCTTCGAGAAAAAGTCATAACTGGCCTTGAGGTTTGCCGCAGACCAGACTTCGTAACCTTCCACTTCGAGCCAGTCAGCGAGGAGTTCCCGGTTGAGCTGATTGTCTTCGACGACGAGGATGCGATGTTTCAAGTTTTCTCCCAAGACAGCGCTGTCGCCACGCGCTCCAGCTGCTTGATCAATGGCTCCCGCCATGCATGCTGTTTCCGGAAAAGGGATTCAGCATGCGCGTGAATGTACTTTTCCTCTTCCTTAGTCAGATCCTTGTTGGTCAGTACGAACACGGAAAGATCAGCCGTCCGAGGATTGGAACGCCATTCCGCAAGCAATTCAAAACCGCTCAGCTTGGGGAGGACTAAGTCAAGAATAACCAACTCGGGCAGGAACTGAGCCACACTCGCCCGGGCCTGTTCACCGTCCGTCGCAGTACTCACAGCGTAGCCGTATGCCTCCAGCAGTTCGACGATCACCTCAAGAGTGGATACATCGTCTTCCACTACCAGAATGGCCCTTGCAGGGGCCGCACCTCCGCGAGATAGAAGGCAACGCTCCACAGCTCCCAGTAGCGTCGCTTTGTCTACGGGTTTGATCAAATATTCGTCGGCACCGAGAGCTGTTCCAACGCCGGGCTGGTCTACGACGGTCACGACGATAACCGGAATCTTGGACGTGCGAGGGTCGTTTTTCAACTCTAGAAGAACCTCTAGCCCATGGACCGGCTGCATGATGAGATCCAAAGTGATGGCATCCGGTTGCTGTTCCGCGGCAATTTCCATCGCGCGTTCCGGCTTGTCACATCTCAGCGTTTCATAGCCTGAAGAAGTGAGTTGCGATTGAATGAGTTGCCCTGTTGCCGCATTGTCTTCAATGATCAGAATGCGCGGAGCTTTACGCGCCCTGGACACGGATACGGACGGCTGAGGAGCTTCAACCGGAATGATCGCTGCGAGGGGAAGTGAAAAATAGAAACAGGAACCCTCGCCGGACTGGCTCTCGATCCCTAGTTTGCCGCCATGCAGCTCGACGAGGCGCGCGGTGATGGCTAGTCCCAGGCCGGTGCCCTCGCTGGCGGTACCAGTTTGCGCCAGGCGAACGAATGCTTCAAAGATCCTTTGCTGCTGGTCGAGTGGAATTCCCGCGCCATTGTCGCGCACTTCTACCCTGACTTGGTCATCCACCTGACGTGCGGCCAGCTCGATCCGGCCACCCTCCGGTGTGAATTTGATCGCGTTGCCAGCGAGATTCATGAGTATTTGCTTGAATCGCAGCGCGTCGGCGTAAAGATGGAGATTGGGCGCGACGTGTTGAAGTAATGCTTGGGATTTCTTTTCCGCCAATGGGTAAAGGGCGCTGATCACTTCGGCGAACGAAGAGGTGACAGTCACATCTTCGCGGGTAAGCTCCATTCTGCCGGCTTCGATTTTGGAAAGGTCAAGGATATCGCTGATTAGTCTAAGAAGGTGTTTCCCGCCGGTGTGGATGTGAGCGACGTAGCGTTGCTGCCGATCATTCAGCGGGCCATAACGCTCATCGGCGAGTAAGTCGGAAAATCCCAGAACGGCGTTCAACGGTGTGCGCAGCTCGTGGCTCATGGTAGACAGAAACTGATCCTTGAACTTGCTGCCGCGCTCAACTTGCTCTTTAGCAAGAACGACGGAATGAGAAAACTCTTCAACCTCTTTCTTGGCAGCTTCAAGCTCCGCAGTGCGTTCGAGGACGCGTTGCTCCATCTCATCACGAGCTATCCGCAAAGCTCTCTCGCTCTGCTGGATCTGAGCCAACATCTCGTTGAAGGCATCGATAAGGATAGCCAACTCGGCGAAGCTGCGGATGGGCGTTGCGCGGACCGAATAATTCTTATCTTGAGAAACAATTCTCGCAAGTTTGCTCAAATCCACGATGGGGTCAGCAACGGCTTTGCGAAAGACCGAGGAGATCAATAGGGCCGCCAACATGCATGCCGAGAGGACGACGGCCGCGATTGCTGCGTACCGCAGGAAGCGGCCATACAACTCCTGCAAATCAGATCGGATGTACACGGCCCCAATCGGCTTGCCGTCCAAGAGTATCGAGCGTACTAAGGCGATCTGATTGTCCTCGATCCAATGAGTCTCTGTTTGCCCCGGGGGAATTGGTGGCAGCACCGGAGCGTGACGACCAGGGTCGCGCGAGTACGAGGCAAAGGGCTGACCATCCGGCAGGTACACCTGGGCGTATAAGATATTGTGCGCAGGCTTGAGGGCTAACAGCGTATTCTCCGCCGATTGCGGATCGTTGAAGAGCAATGCGGAAACGGAATTGGAACCAACGATCTGCGCTTGCGCGGAAAGATTCCGGACCATCGCCTGCCGGAAGGTGATCATGTCAAAGGCAATAAACGCGGTACACGCCAACAGAAGTGCCACGCCGCTGACCAGCATGTTCATCCACGTGAGTCTGCGAGAGATCGAATGTTCCTGCTGCGTGGCCATGTGCGTCAATCTCCCGACCGGCCGCTTCGCTTTACGCTGGCGGCAACTTTCAGCAGTTCGGAACTCAGGACCAGTTTGGCGCTTTCAGCGCTGGCCAGGTTGATCTCGAAGCGTACCCTGTCTCCCTCCAGAAGGAACTGGATCATGCCGCCCCGGCGCGTGAAGCCGGGCATATCGCTGACCGTTAGAACTCCACTTTCATCAAGCGCGGTGAGAATTTCTTTCAGACGTTTTTCTTCCGTCGAACTTATAAAAAGGATCCGGCATTCCCCGGCGTCGTGCGGCTTTGAGATCCTCCGCAATACCACGGGCTTGCCGTCCAACGCTTCGCCCCCAAGGGTGGAATCCAGAATCGCGCCAAAAGGATCCTGGCCAATTACACAAACCGGGAAGGAGTCGCCCTTGGCGGGACCAGCGGCGTCAGGCCACTTAACGAATCTGCCAAAATTGTAAAGATAAGTGGCTTTGACCTGGTATTCGTTGGGTTTTGCCTGCTGGGCCAGGAGACCGGTCGCCGTAAAGAACGTCAAGGCAATGACGATTGTCAGGAATTGAAGAAAGCTGCATTGAGAACGTGGACACACCTGACGCTGGACGCTTGGTCGGCTGCCGAATGTCTCGTTGGCGCTAAGCATGGTGGTCGGTTCCCGTCACCTTCTCCAAACAATTTTTGCGTATACGCTTCTCTTGATCCCGACCAGGGTGTCCACGTCGCTTCCAAATTCGGCGTGATGTGGTTGCAACAGATTCTGTCCGACAATGGACAATTCCCAGCTCGGTACGGGGCGCCAGCCGAGGCGAATATCCGCAGTCCCATATGCATTTACCAATTGGGAGGGTAGCGCGCTGACATAGCGATAAGTCGCATCAAACTGGAAATTCTTGGGAAAGTTGAATAGGGACTGGATGACGACTTGGTGGTGTGGGCTCGAACCGTTGTCGGAAACCGTATTTAGATTATCTGTGAAGCCGGCCTTATCGTGCACGTAAAGATGAAGGTAGGAATAAGATCCCTTGAGTTCCCACCATTCCACGGGCTTCCAGTCCGGGGCAATTTCAAACCCTGTTGTGTCGCCCTTCAAGGCATTAGCCAGAGGCAGCTGAAGAACCACGCGCGGTGGCGGGGGCGAATTCTCCACAAATATTGTTCCCGTTCCGTATCCGTAGAGATCGTCGTATGTATTTTGGAAGAAAGCGAAGTCCACGTACAATTTCTTGGCTATCAAAGTACGATAGCCAAATTCCGTGCCGAGCAACTGTTCCGAAGAGAAATTCTTGCTTCCGACTACGCGCAGATAAATTGCCGGGTTCGCCTGCAACAGAAGTGTAAGTTGGAGGTCTTGATCCAAACGCGAAGGCGTGCGGACAGCCCTCGTAACCGCTGCCCAGAAGGTTTGATGCGGCGTTGGCGTCCACAGCAGCCGTGCGTCGGGCTGGATTTCGAAACCGGAGTAATTATTGTGTTCGAACTTCGAACCCAAGGTCAGGGCTAGCTTATCTGGGACGATCGTGATCTGGTCCTGAAGAAACCCGCTATAAATGCTGTCCGTTTCCCGATGTGGTTGGAAGTCGAGGGTGGCGAATTTCTGAACGATCTCATCGGGACTCCATCGGCCTCCGATTCCCATAAGGACATTCTGACCGCCCCCCAGGGTTAGGTGGTAAAGGAGGTCGATGTCGAAGGTATTACGAATTTCGTCGAGCTGCGGGCTATACCTAGAGGTGCGATCATAATAGCCCTGGATCTGAATGTCGGAATCCTTGCTAAATTGCCGCCGCCAGCGTCCCAGGATATTGCCTCCCGCGACGTCGTGCGGCCCGTTAAAGACCTGTCTTGACGGTGGGGTATAGAACGAGATGGCCACCCTTTCTCCGTCGAGCCCACGATACATGTCACCTTGCAAAGTGAACGCATCGCGAGCATTGAGGTTCCAATCCGTCCTGAAGCCAAGTTGACCCGTTTTCCAATAATCAAAGTTTGATCCATCGGGATGGAACTCTGGCCCCCTCAGGAATCCCTTGCCATACAAGCGGTAGTCGAGGCCCTTGCCGTTTGTGCCTCCCACGCGGACTTGGCCGATTCCCTGATCGACATTTCCCCCACTCATGGACACCAGCGTTCCATGAGTGTCTTTCGTGTTTTTGGTGATGATATTGATGACGCCGTTGACTGCGTTCGCGCCCCAAATCGTTCCGCCGGGGCCTCGAATCACTTCGATACGTTCAATGTCTTCAAGCAGGGTATCCTCGACCTGCCAGTACACACCGGCAAAAAGGGGTGAATAGACGCTGCGGCCGTCAATCAACACCAGAAGCGATTTTGAGAACTGGCCCCCAAACCCGCGCACGCCCACGGCCCAGTGATCAGAATCGGCTCGCGCTACTTCCAATCCGGGTGCGAGCCGCAAGATCTCAGGAATGCTCGAGGCCCCGGAGCGCCGTATATCTTCCTGGGTGATCACGTAAATCGCCGCAGGCGTCCGCCAAACCTGCTCTGGCTCCTTGGAGGCAGAGGTCACCTCCACGTTGCCAAGCTGTTCCAGGCTCAGTTGTTTTAAACTCTCAAGGGGGTTTTGTTTGCTCTGCGTGGCCTGGGCCCGTGTCATCTGAACGATGGCCGTGAGCCCAAGCAGAAGGGCGAGAGTGCCTGCGGTCGCGATCCCACGAATAGACGAGAGGCATGGCCGGTGGAAATCGATCTTTTTGCTTGGCCGATACGGAAAGCACCTAACTCGCATTGTTGGCTCCTACGCCGGCCAACTTCGGTACTAATTCGAGCACCAGCAGTTCAAGTTGATCGACCAAGGAGGCATCCCACCAGCCGCGGTTTACTTCTTCGCGCATGATGGCAAAGGCTCTTTGGGAGGACACAGCCTTGTGATAGGGCCGGTCCGTAGTAAGCGCGTCATAAATGTCCGTCACTTGAAGGATGCGCGCCGTGAGTGGAACTTCTTGACCCTTAAGCCCGTCCGGGTACCCGGAGCCATCCTGCTTTTCGTGGTGATGGCGAATGATCGGAAGCACATTGCGGAAAGATCGGAGTGGTGCGCAAATTCGTTCGCCTATCACGGTGTGTTGTTCCATGATTTTTCGTTCCTCTGGAGTCAACGGCCCGGGTTTCAGCAGGATGCTCTCTGGCACGGACAGCTTGCCGATATCGTGGATTAGGCCGCCCCGGCGCAGCGCGAGGCGTAAATCCTGGGGCAATGCGAGTTTTTCTCCCAGCGCCACGGAATATTTCGACAGCCGGTCACAATGGCCTTCGGTATAGGGATCCTTCGCTTCGATACTCAGTGCGAGGCTGAACAGTACGGTCTCAGCGTTGTCTAGCTCATCGGTGAACTGCTTTAGGCGCAACAGGGAATCCACGCGGGCGAGTAATTCGTGCTTATTCACGGGCTTGTTGAGGAAATCATCGGCGCCGCACATGATTCCATGGATGCGGTCAGCTTCACTGTTCAGGCTAGTGAGCAATACGATGGGAACCAGGCGGGTTTCCGGCTTGGACTTCATCTCCTGACAAATCTCGAATCCCGTCGGACGGGGCATCACCACATCCAGCAACGCGAGATCAATCGAACCGCCGGCCAATGCCTGTCGTGCATGCTGGCCGTCCGCCACGCAAACGACCCGGTAACCTTCCGGGCTCAGCCAAGAAGTAAGTAGTTCTCGATTGGCTTCATTGTCATCAGCTACAAGGATGGTTTCCTTGTGGGTTTGCGAAGTCGACATGTCGCCTCCTTAACGATCCTCTCGACGGGACAAGACGCGGAGCGTCAGTTCCTCTCGAGAGATAGAACGGAGATTGTCCGGCCCAGGCGACGAACAGCCGTCGCGTAGACGCATTCGAAAGTAGCGCAAAACGGTGCAATTATTTGCACTAACTTCTACGGTCAGCAACCAAGAAGTAAATAGAGTAGTCAGAATACTCATACATTCCGCAAAGGTGGAGGCGCTCCGCAACACGCTTCCGATAGGAAGCAAGAATTCGAATTTGCCCAAGGATGCAACGAGCGCTGCCAAGATTGCTGCGGGCAGCATGCGGTTGCCAGTTCGCAAGAAGCGCGTGTTCTTCTAAAGCCGGGATGGTGGTGCGCGGCGCGTAGAGCTCGCTTCCGACTTCGCATGCGAAGCAAGGTTAAGGTGCTCGAGTCAACGGCAAGCAGTGACGGATTCCGCGGTGGTCCGCAAGGGAGTCGCCGCGCAGGACCTGTGAGACCAGTTCAGAAGGGAATACGGCTCTTGCTGAGAAACCAAAGTCGCGATATCAATTATGGCCGTTGAAGCAAGCAGCCCTAGTTACTCCCACCACGGATCAGACCAGGCTCGTTCTTCGCTGCTGCGTATCGAGCGACGCGAATGGTGGCTCTGGGCAACAGCAGTCATCATTACGCTGCTGCTGACCGCGGGGATTCTTTCCTTCCTACCGTTATTCCTGGCATCGAGCGAGAATTCCGAGTACGCGTTCGCTCTGCGCAGCGCCATGTGGGGGCTGCTGGGAATCGTACTGCTCTACGATCTCTATACCGTTTATCAGCAACTTCAGATTCACCGAATGCGCAGGCGGTTGTTTGAGCGAGAAGAACTGTTCCGGCTCATCAGCGATAATGCGGCAGATTTGATCGCCGTCGTAGACATGGGCGGAAAGCGTATTTACAACAGCCAATCCTACCAAAGAGTGCTGGGGTACGACGAAAGTGAGCTAAAGAGTTCTTCGGCATTTGAACAGATCCACGAAGATGACCGCGACCGGGTGCGAGAAGCTGCCGAGGAAGCCCGGCGGACCGGTTTTGGCAAAGCTCTCGAATATCGAATTCGACACAAAGACGGGACTTGGCGGGTTCTGGAGTCCACAGCCAGCGTGATACGAACCCCCAGCGGCGAACCTCAAAAACTGGTGATCGTGAACAGGGATATAACGGACCGGAAGGAGGCGGCAGAATCGCTTCGCCAATCAGAATCCGGATTCCGTTCTATGGTGGAGGACGCCCCTTTTGGAATCTTTCGTTGCCGCAGTGACGGCAAACTTTTCAGTACGAATCCCGCTTTCCAGCGGATGTTGGGGTACGAGGATCGGGAGGAGCTTCTACAGAGGAACTTCGTCGAGGATGTGTTTAGCAGTGCTTCCGAGTTTCAGAAGCTGAAGAGTCTTCTGGACAACGAGAAGGAGTTCAAGGATGTTGCAGTTGAATTGAAGCGGCGGGACGGTGCGCAAATTACGGTCCGCTGCACCGGGCGCAATATCAAGGAATCTGAAGGCTTGCCGAGTTTCGCCGTATTTGCCGAGGACGTCACAGAAAAGCGAATCCTAGAACGGCAACTGCAAATGGCCGGCAAGATGGAGGCGATCGGTCGGCTCTCTGGCGGTGTGGCGCACGACTTCAACAATTTGCTAGGAGTCATTATTGGATACAGCCAATTATTCAAACGGAAATTAGACCCGCAGAGTCCGTTACTTGAGCATGCGCGAGAAATTGAGAAAGCTGGCCAGCGCGCCGCGGCGCTAACCCGGCAGTTGCTTGCGTTCAGCCGCCAGCAGGTACTTACGCCGGCGATCTTGAACTTAAACGACCTCGTCGCCGATATGGAGAAAATGCTCCCGAGGCTCATCGGGGAAGACATTGCAGTAAGAACGTGGCTGGCTCCTGACCTTGGAAGTGTTAAGGCAGATCGTGGCCAAATCGAACAGGTAATTATGAATCTAGCAGTCAACGCGCGCGACGCCATGCCAGATGGCGGGAGGCTGAGCATAGTAACGTCGAATCAGAATCTCGATCAGATTTATGCACGACATCATCCCGGAGCCCGACCTGGTCAATACGTCATGTTGAGGATATCGGATTCCGGCATAGGAATCGATGCGGACACGCTGGCGCACATTTTTGAGCCGTTCTTCACCACGAAGGAGGTGGGCAAAGGAACGGGTTTGGGTTTGGCGACTGTTTATGGCGTTGTGAAACAGAGCGACGGATATATCTGGGTTGACAGCGAAGCAGGCAAAGGCACGTCATTCGAGATTTTTTTGCCGAAAGTGGACGAGGAGAAATCCGTAGAGCTGACCGTTGTAAAACAGCAACGCGAAGTCGCCAGAGGGTCGGAAACAATTCTATTGGTAGAGGATTCTGAGGCGCTCAGAGAGTTAACGCAATCGCTCCTCGACTCGCATGGCTTCCGGGTGCTGGTGGCGGAGAACGGCGAGGATGCCATGCAGGTTGCCGAGCGGCATTCTGGGGAAATCCATCTTTTGCTAACGGACGTAGTGATGCCCGGAATTAACGGAAGAGTTCTCGCTGGGAGGTTGCTAGCGAGCCGGCGCGGCTTGAAGGTGTTATTCATCTCCGGGTATACCGACAATTTCATTGCCGTTCACGGCGTGCTGGAACGCGGCATGGCGCTTCTGAACAAGCCTTATACCGAGGATGAGCTCATCGAGAGAGTGCGAGAAGTGCTTGATCGGGGTAACTCCGAACTTGTCGAGAACAGTCTTTCGGTTTTGAATGAACAACGGCCAGGCGGAGATCGGTAAGCCGGAGGGGGCATAGGGATGAACAAAGTGCTGGTTGTGGACGACGACGATGCTATCCGGCGCCTCATCCGGTTAAACCTGTCTGACGTTTACGAAGTACTGGATACCGCGGAACCGGAACACGCACTGGCATTGGCTCTCGAAAATAAACCGGACGCCATTTTACTGGACCTCAGGATGCCGAGATATTCGGGGTTTCAGCTATGCCAGACCTTCGCCACCTTCAGCTCCACCCAGTTGATACCGATTGTGGTCGTCAGCGGCGAAGCGGGCTCGAGAACCAAGGAGCTTTGCCGCGACTTGGGAGCGGCGGCTTATTTCGAGAAGCCGATTGATTTCGATTCGTTGCGCGCGAGGCTCGCGGAATTATTGCAGGGGCACCGAAAGGAACGCAGATCGGAAGTGCGGGTTCAATTGAGGATAGCGGTTCGGCTGACCGGCGTCGACCGAGCCGGAGGGCGCTTCGACGTCATTACGAGGACGGAAAATGTAGGCCGCGGAAGTTTTCTGTGCGCGTGCGGCGCGGAAATGAATGATGGTTCCTTCACAGACGTATCCCTGCGTCTGGTGGATGGTCAGGACGACTACATCGGTAAAGCAGAAATTATTCGTTCGGAATACAATGACACACATTACCCGCGCTACGGATGCCGATTCAAGGAAAAGCCCGAGCATTGGGTCTTGCAGTAGGAGCCGAGAGACGCTATTCCCGATGCGCGGCATTGAACGGGCTGCGGAAATCGATTCAGGACAGCAAGGGAGACGCAACTTCGACACGATTGCGCCCGGATCTCTTTGCTTGATACAGAGCTGCATCCGCCTGGCTGACCAAGGTAGCGAAACTTGGCTGGGGCTGCTTTGCTTCGAACCCCGCGATTCCGAAACTACATGTGGCCATCATGTAGCGGCCGTTGAAGGTGAACTGAGCCGCTTCGAATTCCAGACGAATGCGTTCCGCAACTCTTTCGACGCCATCTCGGGTAGCATGAGTCATGACGACCAGAAATTCTTCGCCTCCAAGCCGTCCGCTCAAATCGCTGCGTCGCGTGTGGGTCTTCAAAATGTCGGAGAATTTTTTCAGAACTTCATCGCCAGCATTGTGCCCAAAGGTGTCGTTGATGTGTTTAAAACGGTCCAAATCGGCAACGATCACCCAAACCGGAAAGCCGTTCCTGGCGGCACTGCTCAATTCACGAGTGGCCCACTCATCGATTGCCCGGCGATTTGGCAATCCGGTCATGGCATCGGTTAGCGCAAGCTTTTCGAGGGTTTTGTTTTTGGCCTGAATCTGGCGATGAAGTTCTACGGTGCGAAAGCCGACAGCTACGCGCGCGAGGAGTTCATCTTGGTTGAACGGCTTGGTGACATAGTCGTCGGCGCCGGCTTGAAGGCCCTCGACGACACTGGCTTTGTCCTTCTTGGCGGTCAGCATAATGATATGTGTATAAGAATCGAAGGAAATCGATCGCAGGCGGCGGCAGATTTCCAAGCCATTCAGATCAGGCATCATCCAGTCCATGAGCACTAGGGACGGTCTATGTCGTACATACAGGTCGACGGCCTCTCGCCCTGTTGCTGCAAAGATCAACGAGTAGGGCTGCCCGAACAGTGCCTGTTCGATGAGCTTGCGCGAGAACGGAGAATCTTCGGCCACCAACACCTTTAGCCCCGATCCGTCTACATTGGGAGATTTTCCCTGGAGAACGGAGGGTTCTCCGCCGCCGCAATCACTTAGGTAAGGAATCGCGAAGGTTGGAATTCTTGGTATCACCGTGGTTGCCATAATCTTAATCTCTCCTCAGATCGCTTGGGTCTTCAAGAGAGTAATAGCAATAACCACGCCAACCTACTGTTCTCAATATCTCCTTTGTTTACAGTGTTATACAGGTATTTCGCTCAAATCGGCACGTCTCCGGGCCTGACGAGAGTGCATCGAAATCAGCCACGGTGTTTGAAATCGAGGCAGAGCCTTCCGATACGACCGACGAAGAGCGAATGTCCCCGAAGTTCATTGAGTTGATTGAGATTACCAATGCGCGCAGAAGCGACCGAGCGGCATCCAGCGTGCCCCTCTCTGCCGTTCCAAAATGGAACTCTAAGGCCTTCTTACGTCACTCCGATCAGAGAGCTTCCGACGAGCAAATCCGCCCGACTCATGGATATTCCGACGTCAAGCATTGCGCTGAGACTGAGCGGCCTCGAGGGACAGATCGAGAATGAGCCGCAAATTCAAACAGTCAGTTCGCACGTCTCAATGCGAGCTAAGGTCGCCGTCGGGCGGGTCACTATCCGCCAGGATGCGATAGAGCTTCGCGCGGCTAATGCCAAGCAGTTCTGCGGCACGCATCTTGTTTCCGCCGAGGCTCTCAAGAACTCTCACAGTGTGTGACTTCTCGACTTCAAGCAATGTGGCAACGGCTGTTTCGCTGTCGGTCTCGGAGGGTTCTCTGCTGCGCAGGTACTCGGGGAGATCGCCGATGTCGACCGTCTCAGAATCCGTCATCATGCAAGCGTTTCCCAGGACATTTTCAAGCTCGCGAACATTCCCAGGCCATGCGTGTCGGGAAAGTACTGCTTGCGCGCGCCGAGTTATTCCGCGGATGTTTTTATTGTACTGCTCAGCGAAACGTTTAATGAAGTGCTGTTGAAGCAAATGGAGGTCCTCTTTTCTCTCGGCGAGGCTCGGAAGCTTGATATGTACCATGGAGAGCCGGTAGAAGAGATCCTCCCTGAAGCGCAGTTCCTTAATCATTGAGCGGAGGTCCCGGTGAGTTGCGGCAACGACTCTGATATCAACATGGCGGACGGCGGGAGATCCAACGCGTTGTATTTCCTGGTTTTGCAGCACGCGGAGAAGTTTGGCTTGGGCAGCAGGAGAGAGTTCGCCGACTTCGTCCAGAAGAACGGTCCCACCGTGGGCCGCTTCAAAGACTCCGATGCGATCTTGAACGGCTCCGGTGAAAGCGCCCTTTACATGACCGAAGAGTTCGCTCTCTGCGAGGGTCTCGACCAATGCAGAACAATTGCAGGCGACAAAAGGGCCGGATGCCACGGGACTCAAGTCATGAAGCGCTCTTGCGGCGAGCTCCTTTCCGGTCCCCGTTTCGCCGGTAATTAACACAGTTCTGAAGTGCTGCGCGACGCGCCGGATGCGGCGGACCGTCTCAAGCATCGGGGCGCTGCGTCCGACCATGGACGCAAACTGATACTTGTCGAGAAGTGCGTTCTCGAGTTCGAGACACTGCTGGCGGTTGCGGAATTCCGAGAGCAGCGACTCAATGCGGTCTTGCAGTTTTTCTCCTTGCACCGGTTTTGTCAGGTAGTCACAGGCGCCCTTCTGAATTGCTTCAACGGCCGATTCGGAGCTGTAGTGCCCGGTGAGCAAGATCACTTCCGTTGCGGGATCGAAATCGATAATCTTCTCCAGAATCTCCATTCCACCCATGCCAGGCATGATCAGGTCCACGATAACCAATTGGGGATGCTGCATTCGGACTAGGTCAAGGCCGGCCCGCGAGTCAGCGCTGGTGAAAACGACGACGCTGTCTTGGGAAATTAGAGTTGCGACGAATTTGAGATGTTGCTCGTCGTCGTCGATCACCACTACTCGAAGCGCAGGATCCGGCACGCGAGCCTTCTCAGCAGAAGTTGGATGCATTAGACGGTCCGCTATATCACAAACTCGCTTCGTATCTAAAAACGGTAGCTTGTGGGGCGAAATATCATGAAGCGTCCGCAGCCACACCAGACTAAGGCGTGCCACCCACCGATAGTTCCAAGCACCGCGCAAACCGTTGTCAAAGCTTGCCGGGAATAGCCGAAATTCGCACACTGAGCGTCACTTTGCTTCCAATCGGAAGCAAGAGTCATTTCTTCTTGGTGACAGCGTTACCGTCGGCGAAAGTCGACAAGACAAAATAGGTGTCCGCAGGGGACCGTGAAAATCCGAGCGAAATTACTTTTGGCGCTGGCGGCGGTTTCGCTCATTCCACCTATCGCGGCTTACGTCTCACTCATCAATAATCCCCGGATTTCCCTAGCGCTCCGCATGAATGAATACGAAGCGCAGCAGGGAAACACCGCTGAACAGCTTCAATCCGACCTCCGCGCAATTGAATCGGCCGTGGAAGAATCTCTCAGCGAGACCTATCGAATCCAGATCGATCCCAAGCAAACAAAAGACGCCGATCGTCAGCGCAGATTCGCGAATTCCGCGGTCCAGTCGGGAGTCGCGGCTTTTGAAAGGGATTTGGATACGCTCGGGCAGTCCACGGAACGACAAGCGCGAGAAACTTCCGCGGCGGGACAACCACCGGATGCCTTTGACTTGCACCAAACGGAACTCTTGAAAAATCTCCATGAGTCATTTCCAGACCTCAAGTCAAACGCAGACCAATTCCGCAAGTTGTCAGATGGCTTTTCCCCGGCGGAAGGAGAATTCGTCCAAGAGATTTTCGAGCCAAAGGAGAGAGAAAGACTGGGCAAAATCGTCCAGGAGTTAGCCAGCGAAACCAATCGGAGAGCGGAACGAGATCGACGTAACATCGAGCTAGCGTTGCAGCGTGCCTACAAGGATTCCCTACTGGTAGTTCTTCTCGGCGTAGTGGTGAGCGCCATCATGGCTGCGCTCATTTCTCGTGCGGTCATCGGC
>Ga0137418_10001347_pt1 | contig 22597 bp, 17 predicted proteins | sample CZODoug3_1_2_16f_FD_122242 | JGI IMG/M metagenome (GOLD analysis project Ga0137418, IMG submission 122242) | Vadose zone soil fungal communities from Angelo Coast Range Reserve, California, USA - CZODoug3_1_2_16fungal (Hybrid Assembly) | ecosystem: Environmental > Terrestrial > Soil > Vadose...
CCTCTCGAACACGCGCTCGCGATTGCAGCACCTGCATCCTGGGAAACATCAGATCTCCTTTACGAACGCGCCAGAAGGAGGCGCTTTAGTTACTTTGCGCATTCCGTTCCGTACCCAGGTTGCCGCGGACTCACCCGCCGACGAGGCGATCAATATCTGACGAACGCAACCGGGCGGCACGGCCATTGCGATTCTTAGGAAAGTCCCCAACGAGAGTCGCCACAAACAGCGAATACTGCACGCAACTCGGCTCTTGTTTCTTACATTCACTTGAGTTCTCAAAGAGAAGAGGGTCGATCTTCAAGATCGACCCTCAACTGCAACCAAGCCTTCGCTGATATCAGAAGGTAAGCTTCAGCGACAGGATCATGCTCCGAATACCGCCCCCGAATTGACCCGGTTGCAGGAAAGTAGGATCGAATGGCAAGACATAACCCTGCGTCGCGGTAGCCGCCGAGATCCCACTCGCATTGAAGATGTTGCCATTACTCAGAGCATAGTTTGGGTGATTGAGTATGTTAAAGACTTGCGCTCCAAACTGCAGGGATCGAGCCTCCGAAAAATAGACGCTCTTGTACATTGCGAAGTTAAAGGTCCAGAAACCCGGCGACCGGATACTGTTCCGGCCCAGATTGGTAACAGATCCAGGACCTGTAATTACGAACCGGTCGTTGGCATTGACAGGCGTATAACCAATCGCGGGATCAAAGACAGTTGCGGTGCCGTTACACCCGTTGGGCGAAGTGTTTGGCAAACTGCCAGCAGTCAGTATGGTCGTACCCGCAGACCCATCGGGCGTGGGAATATAGGTCGCCCCCCCTGCGCCCTCGCAGACGGGAGACAGGTCCCCCTGAAAGGGTTCTAAAAGAACATTCCCCGTGCCCGCACGGTTCACCGTTGCTCTATCGCCAGCCGTATCGCCGTTGCCATTCGAGTCAATAGCCGACTGAAGCGTAACCGGTTGGCCTGACTGCGCAAGCACCGACGAGCCGAGACTATATCCGTTCAGCAGGGCCTTAAGGAGCCGGCTATCAGTGCCCGATTTTGGAAGATCATAGGTCAGCGACAACGCAAACTTATGCCGCACATCCAAGTCTGAGCTGCTGCGGTCTTGCCTCAGATTATTGGTATCCTGCGACCGGCGCGGGTTCACAAGGCTCGTAAAGAACTCATTGTCGGAGTTCGAGATGGTGTGTGACCAAGTGTAGTTTGTATTCAGCGTGAAACCATGCCCGGCACGGTGGGTGAAATTCACAGACCCGGCGTGATAAACGCTGTTGCCCCGTGGTGGATCCGAGGTCACGTTGCCTTGGAATCCGTATGGCGCGTAAGTGTTGGAATCGAAGTTATAGTAGGCCGTGTCATCGGGCGTGGTTGCCGACCATGTCGTTGGGACGGTGGACGCCGACAAGAACATGGGCAATGGTGTGCCTCCCGCGTCGAAATAGCTGACGTGATTACGCCGGAACTGCACGGGCAACTCCGTTCCACGAGTGCCGAGATAACGGACTTCCACTGTCGTGCTTCGCGCCAGTTCGTGTTGCACGCCGAGACTCCAGGTCAGGATCTTCGGCATGACCGTGTCATCGATGTAGCTGGTTGTAAGGCTCCGCGCGTCCATCTGCGTTGCCGGCGGAATCAAAGTTCCCGGCAGTCCGCCAGCGGCAAGAAATCCGGAGCCTACGGGGGTGGCATTGCACCAAGCTGGTTTGTTCGAGAGGGTGCAGGCAGAATCCGGGTTGATTTCGCTCTGGACCTGGGGTGGCAAAGTAATCGACGCGAAGTTTTGGAACTTCACGTCGTACGAAACACCGAACCCTCCCCGAATTGCAGTCTTGCCGCTTCCCGTTGGGTCGTACGCGAAACCGACGCGGGGACCGATGTTGTTGCGATCCGTTTTGGGCACTCCAAAGGAAATTACGCCTGGAACGTTCGAAATGGCGTTGACGGACTGCTGGTTGCCTCCCACAGGATTGGTCCAAAATTCATAACGCGCACCAAGATTCAAGGTCAGCCTGGGAGTGACTTTGATGTCATCCTGCACATAGGCCGCAAACAGGCTCTGCGTTCCCAGGAAACTTCCGGAACCTGCACCACGCAGAGTCCTGCCCGGTTGGCTGGGAAGCTGGTCGTTAACGAATTCCTGCAAGTTCGTGTACCAGTAGTCACCGTAACTGCGCGAAAGAAAGAATGAGGGGTAGATGAAGTGCGTATATTGCCCTCCAACCTTCAGAGTGTGCTTCCCTTTCGCCCACGAGAGACTGTCTACAAGCTGGTAAGTATTCTGCTTCTGCCCTTGTTGATCGGCGGGGCCGATGGTTACGTTGCCTAAATCACCAAAGGTCACGTCGGGAACGCATGAGTTGCCGCATGGAGTCGCGAACAGCTGTCCAAAGTACGAGTACTGGAGCCGAGCTTCGTTGATCACGTTATCCCGGAGCTGCCAGACGTCCGTCAGGGCAATCTTGCGGTTGCGAGTTAGCACGTTTTGGTTAAAGAGCGATTGCGTGCTGTTGACCGGGAACAAGGAGGTCTCCTGGTTAAACAGGAATCGTGTTCCAATTTGATGACGTCCCCAGGTGTAGTCGGTATTGAATTGCGCATCGTGCTCCTTTTGAAGTACCGGGCTCACGATTGTTAGCTGTCCAACGGGGATCGTCTGACCGTTCACGGTCCGGGTACCCGTTCCCGTCGGGGCTACGGGGAAGTTGGTCAGAACGTCTGTCACGGAGGAGTTTACGGCCATCCCCTGCAAAGTGCTCAGGCCATCCGCAGTGGGAACAGTGATGTTGGTCGGCGTTCCTGAACCATGCAAGAAGGTGCGTTCATATGCCCCGAAGAAGAAGAGCTTGTTCTTGATCAGAGGACCGCCAAAGGTGCCGCCAAACCGACTATTGTCGTACGCGGGTTGCGTCGACAAACCCGGCGTATGATTCACGATCGCTGCTTTGGTGAGGTTGTCCAAAGAATTTAGATTACGATTCTGTAGATACCACTCACCGGTACCGTGATAGTTGTTGCTACCCGTTTTGGTAACGAGCGCGAACTGCCCGCCAGCTGAGTGTCCATATTCCGCGCTGAACTGGTTGGTTTGAAGGTGAAATTCACTGACCGCGTCGAAAATTACGGTCGAGTTGGGACCTGTCACATTCAGATTGTTGTCGTCGACCCCGTCAATCGTGAAGTTGTTGTCTCTTGGACGTGTCCCGCCAACTGCACCGCCTAAACCAGCTGTGCCGCCGGGCTGCGCAACCGTATTCGGGGCAAGGATCGCCAGATTCAATGCACTGAACACGACCCCACCCGCCACTGGAACATTCAGCACGTCCCGGGAGTTGAAGTTGTTGTTGATGGTAGAGGAGGTCGTTTCGACCTCGGCTGCTCCGGCCACGACCTCCATCACTTCCGTGCTGGCGCCAATTTCAAGTTTTGCGTCAGCGACGTTATCCTGGTCGGTCAAGACTCGTACATCTTTGCGAATGAACTTCTTAAAGCTCTTCGCTTCCACGGTGACTGTGTATAAACCCGGCAAGATACTCGGAAAGCTGTAGGTCCCCGCTGAACTCGTTGTGGCACTTTGTTCGACTCCAGTAGACCCGTTAAGCACGGTTACGCTCGCATCTCCCACCGTCGCTCCCTGCGGGTCCAGGACTTGCCCGCGCAGCGTTCCAGTAGTGCGCTGTCCCACGGCTGGTAGTGAAATAGCCGCTAACATGACAATTGTGCCGATCCAGCTCGGTATCTTCCGTGACATATCGACTTCCTCCAGTTCGTGGCGAGGTAACACCGGACGTCCTACCCGGAGACTCGCGTGCCCTGACCGTATTTCCGCGAGAGGAACCGGCAAATTGATTTGGTACGGAGCGTAGGAAAGCTGGGACGTGGGTCTCAGAGACGGGATGAAGTGCGGAAACTTCGAGGACTACGGGAAGGAACTTTCCTTTATTTCAAGACCGTTTTTTCCTTTGGCAAGTCTGGAACAACGCCCACGTTTGGCCTAAAGGACGATTTAGGGGAGACTTAAGAACGTTCACACGAACTATGCGGAGGCGTCGCAATACAGAACACCGCTCGATGCAAGTGTTATGCTTCGAGCAACTGCTGCACGCGGGCACGGTAAGTGCGGCTCAGGGTGAGCTTGCGGCCATCGCGAAGGACCACGACGTATTCTCCGCCGAACCAGGGTTGTAGTTCTTTGATGCGCTCCAGATTTACAATGGTCGAGCGATGAATCCGCAGGAAGCGTTCGGGATCGAGTCGCGATTCCAGACTCTGCATGGTCTCCCGGATGAGATGGGTCTCTTTGCCAACATACAAGTTCAGGTAGTTGCCCGCGGCCTCGACGTAGTCGATATCGGTAGTCTTTAGGAACAGAACGCGGCCACCCGACTTGATGACCAGCCTGTCGGCGGATTTCCTGCCGTTCTGCACATCTTTCAGGAGGGATAGGAGTTCGGCATTTACGTGCCCGCTGCCGGCTTTGCCGATTTTCTCTTTTGCACGGTGTAGCGCCTGCTGAAAGCGGCTTTCATTGAAGGGTTTGAGCAGATAGTCGACGGCTTGCGCGTCAAACGCACGAAGCGCGTATTTGTCATAGGCGGTGACAAAGATCACGGCTGGAACAGCGCCTTCGAGAGCATCCAGGAATTCGAAACCATCTACTTCCGGCATTTGGATGTCTAGGAAGAGTAGGTCGGGTTTGTTGCGCTCCAGCACTTCCATCGCAGCGCTGCCACTCCCGCACTCGCCGATCACTTCAATTTCTTTGTCCTGGCGCAGCAGATCATAAATTCGTTTTCGAGCGAGAGGTTCGTCGTCCACAATCAGTGCTCGAATCGGCATCACCTGGTCCCGGTTGGCAGACGGATCGGATGTCTCGACCGACATCTCGCTCGTTCTCACGTCTGGTGCACCGTTAGACGCAACTCGCGGGAAATCGTTTGAGGTCCCGCTCAGATCCCGAGTTTCATCACCGGATACCGTATTCATGATTTCTTCTCAATGATTCTTGTTTGATCCCCACTCGACTCACACTCGCTAGGAGACCGGTCGTCCCAAACCTGTTTCCAGATACGATTTTAGGCTTTTCCCGGCCAACACTGTCCAACGCAGATCCCATGCCGCAACGCACGCGTTGCGATTGCGCCATCCGCGGTGATGGATTTCCACCACGGTACCGCCACGATCATTTCGTGACAGGCGAAACCGAACTCGAGTTCCCACGCACTCATCGCCCGGCAAACAGCGACGGCGAGCCTCTGCGCATTTCCACTCCACCGATTGTCCGAGCTTGAGGCGTTCCACAACCATTAGGCAATCGTGCGGCACCCGTCCCAATTTCAGCCTGCCGCCGACAAAATCTTCCGCGGAGGCATCCGCCGACCACCAACGTTGAATGTGCCGCTGTTCCGTCAACGCCATGTAGACCAAGGAGGGCTCTACGTTAAAACGGAAAGCATGGGTGATGTATCGATTGCTGCTCGGCGGCATGCCGTTAGATAGGCAGTTCGCATGCCAATTCTGGCAGTGGTACCTCCAGCATCAAAGCAGGGACAGGACGTATTCCTTTTGGGATGGATAGCGCGGGTCACGGATGGAAGGCCGTCTCGGCGCACTTGGCGGCGATTCAACCTCCCGGGAACCGGATTCAATGAAGCCAGGGCATCCGGAATTTCATAAGTTAGGATTGCTTCGGAGCCTGGTGTTCCTCGCTGGCAATCCATTCCCAAGCCCGTTTGCCGTCGGCTTGGATGACTGGGCGTGCCTCGCCGTACTGGCCTAATCTCCGCAAAACAGTAGTAACCGTGGCCACTGGGTCGCGGTGATTTTCGAGAGAGAGTCCCTGGAAGCGGAGACGATCGCGGACCTGATGGGGCCGCAACGGCGTGCCGGCCTGCAACAGCGCCATCCGGCATGCGTTCGTCAAACCCGTGAGATGAGGACCGGAACCCTCCGCAAATACACTTCCCGTGAGATTGATCATTTGCGCGGAACAGTCAAAGATCGAGGTTAGCCCAACCAGAGTCTGCTTCACGGCTCCGATGCGTTTCATAATCTCTGAGCGTTGGCGTATCAGGGCATCGAGTTCTAGTTGAGCGGCGCGGACCACCTCCGCGGCATGGCGAGAAATCTGGGAGCCATCGCTTCCTTCGACTGCGGAGATCGAAAGGTCGTTCGAACTTTCGTTCAATTCGTGAAGCGCTCGGCTAACCATGTCTAGTGCCTCCTCGGGAAGATCTCTTTCCCTTAGTTAGACGAAGGCACCGGAAAAGGATAGGCGTTCGGGCTGACACTCCGAACAGCGTGACCAAACGCTGTCTTTCTGGGACCGATGACAGGTGGCGAACAACGGTGTTATGAGAGGAGCTGAGAGCTAAGGCTCACTGCAAGGCTAAGCGCATCTCGCGATTATTCTTCTCAAAATTGACGCGCAATACTTTCTCGCTGCCGGTCACGAAATCGGCAGTGATGGTCTTGGACTCGTCGAAATCATGAGATCCGGATTGTCCGTTGATGCGCAGCGTGTGCGGGCCGGCAGAAACTGTGACCTCCGCGGAGTCGCTTCCTTGGACCCCGTGGAAGACGGCGAGGCGCCGCTTGGTTTCACCGTGCAGGTCGGCGGAATATGCCAGCTTCTCGTCCACCCAGAGGGTGAGTTTCCCCTCGGCAAAGTGGTGTTGCACCTCAATCTTCAGCTTAGCGGGCGGCAGGACAGGCGCGGCGACGGCGGCGGATGGGAGAGTGCCGACGCTCGGGGCGGGCTGCCGAACGGTTTTCGCGGCTACTTTAGCAACTTGGATACGCTTCGCGGGAGCTTTCGCTGGCGGGCTGATTTCAGGAAAATCGATTATTGCGGGAGCAGGGTCAGTTTGAGGATTCGAAACGGTTCGCGGCGCTCGCGTAAGCGTTGCTGTCTCGAGTGGCGGATTTGCCGCCTGCGTGGGCTTATGGAACGGCACTCCGAAAAGGCCTAGGACGAGTCCGATCGCGAGGACGAGGGCCGCTGAAACCATATAAAGGTTGCCAGGCACCACAAGGGGAGAGGGCGGATGCGTGTTCGGAGGCAATGCCGACTTGCCACGGCTCGCGCCACCGGGTTTGTTGGCCTGTGGCGACGGTGGCTCTGGGGCGATTGCTGAAGGTCCACGAGACAATCGCTGCCGCAGTGCGCGAACCTCGCGCGCGAGCTCCACCCCGCGTTGGTAGCGACACGCGGGATCTTTGGCAAGCACCCTATTGATGATGGTATCGAGCTCTGGCGGCACGTCCATATCGAACGAAGTCGCGGGCAGCGGGTCCCAATTGGCGACTTTGTAGCAGACCGTAACAGCACTTGTGCCCTGAAACGGCCTATGTCCGGTCACCATGTTATACAGAATCACACCAAGCGAGAAGAGGTCGGAGCGGCCGTCCACTTGCCGGCCGTCGACCTGTTCCGGGGACATATAGGCAGGTGTGCCCAAGGCATGTCCTGGTAGCGTGACATTTGAGAGGTTGAGTTTCGCGATACCGAAATCGGCGATCTTGGCATGACCGTCGCCGGAGAGGAGGATGTTCGCAGGCTTGATGTCACGATGGACGACTCCCTGGGCGTGGGCGCAATCCAGGGCATCCGCGATCTCTTCCGTCAGCATAAGCGCGACATCGAGGGGTAGCTTGTTGGTCTCCGAGGAAAGCAGGCCACTCAGCGATTGCCCGCCCACGAATTCCATCACGATGTAGGGCGTTCTTGTCTCCGCTTCCTCGCCCACGTCGAAAATGGTGACGATCCCTGGATGAACGAGACGCCCGGCAGCCTGCGCCTCGTGGAAAAAGCGCTGTCGATAGTCTTGTTCCTCGTCGGGGCTTTGGGAGATCGCCGAGATAGCTTTGATGGCGACGAAACGATCGATTTTGGGGTCGCGTGCCTTGTAGACCGCGCCCATGGCGCCGCGGCCTATTTCGGAAACAACTTCATATCGTCCGAATCGTTTGTCGGGTCGGCTGCCCATGGCGTACAAGAGGCTCTCGGCGCTCGAAGAGCGCCCTTCTGGCACGGTGTCCGCACCTAGCTAACGCTAGCGTAGTTGTACTAAGAAATCGCCTTACCCAAGTAACGTTCGGGGTATAAGACTCGAGTTCACGCTTCGAGGAGACTGACTAGGAGGAGCGCGGGGAGGAACACTTTAAGAGAATGCCCGCCACGAACGAGGCGACCGAGGCGAGTAGCCACTCAATGCGCCAGGACTGGACCACTTGCCAGTCGAGAATCGTCTGCGGGTTGGAGAAAACGCCCGCTAGAAGAGCCGCCACGGCACAAGCCAAGCCCAGGAAAAACGCCACCAAGGGCGCCAGGGAGAGGCCGAACATCCCCTGTAAGCTGCTGATTTCAAAGCGCCCTAACCATCCCGCAGAAAACGAGACTTCGCCGCGTGCCTCACCGCAAGCGTGGCAAAAAGCGGCTCCTGGAACATATTCGGCGCCGCATTCGGGGCAAGCTGATGCGAAACCAGCGGGGGAGGGCTGGAAAGGAACGGTCTTCTCGGCGGGGGAGTGCCAGAATTCCTGGGTCGCGTTACGGACTGCTTCAGGCATAAAAGGCTGAGTTAGCGCTTATTGCCAAGCTGAGAGGCACGCCATCCGCCAAACACCTTGGCATTTAGAATTATTATTTACTTATACTTACGATGGAACCCGGGGAGGGTCCGATGGACAACGAGGCAAGTTTTACTGTCTGTCTGCATTTTCGCCTCTGTTTGTAATGCGACCTTACGATTCTCCTTAGTCCAACAAATCAAGGGAATAGCCAGTCTGGTTCCCGTCGGGCGGTTCGCTATACTGTGCCCCATGACTGTCCTCACCGTAGGACGCCGAGTAGCATTGGGAATCGCTTGGCTTGGCGTTTGGGTCCTTTCTGCGCCTGCGGACGCCGCGGCTTCGGACCTTCCTGTATTTCGTCCCAATGATCCAATTACCCGTAGCGGATTCGAGCGCTTTTACAACATGGACTACGAGCGGGCCATCGCAGACATGGAGAAGGTGGCGGCGCAGCACGGTGATGATCCCTATGCCATTAACAATCTGGCGAATACCTATCTGATCCGTGAGCTGTTCCGCATGGGAGCACTGGATCCCACGGACTATGCGAACGACAGCTTCATCGGGTCGCCGCGGCGGCCAGCCACGGAAGAGGCTAAGAAGAAGATTAAGGAATTTCTGGAGCGAGCGACCGGGCTCGAAGAGGACAGGCTGCGCGTCAATCCCAACGACGTAGAGGCTCTGTATGCGCGAGGCGTTACGCGGGGAATGCGTTCCAGCTACACGGGATTGATTGACCGGTCGTGGCTGACGGCGTTGCGTTCGGCAGTTGGGTCGCGGCATGATCACGAGCGAGTGCTGGAACTTTCTCCCACTTTTACCGACGCGAAACTGATTGTTGGCACGCACGATTATGTCGTGGGCAGTCTGCCGTGGGCGGTGAAAATGGCAGCGTCCTTGGTTGGGTTCAGTGGGAACAAGGAGCGCGGGATTGAGGAGCTGTATGCGGCGTCGAAGGGAGGAGGCGAAGCCAGCATCGATGCCAGGATTCTGCTAGCGCTCTTCTTGCGACGCGAGGGACGGTTTGATGAGGCATTGAACCTAGTGCGCGGGCTGACGCAGCAGTTTCCGCAAAACGTGATTGTGGGGCTGGAAGAAGGAGACTTGCTGCGGGCGGCGCATCGAGACAAGGAAGCCGTAGCGGCATACCGAAAAGTTTGGGATTCAGGCCATGCCGGACACTTCCCTTTCGGCAACTACGAACTGTCCTCGGTGAATATGGGAGACACGCAGCGGGCTTTGAAAGATGACGCTGGTGCGCTGGTCAGCTACAGCCTGATGGAGGACGTGGCACATCCCGCGACGGAGTTCCGCCAGCGGGCAGCTTTGGGCGCGGGTGAAATCTATGATTTGCAGCAGAAACGCGACCTGGCCGTGAAGAAATACAACTTGGTGGTGAGCGTGGATGGTTCCTCGAAGTGGGCAGAGTCGGCGCGGAAGTATTTACGGGAGCCTTACAGATAGCATCTGGTCTTTCAAAACTGAATCATGGATCATTGGGTCGCTTGGTTTGCCATCGACGGTGTCGCCCGGTAGGGCGCACGCCCAAACATGATGCCGGTTTCAACTTCAATCCGCTGCCCGTCTCGCTGGTATGGCCTGAACTTCCATCGTCTGAGTGCATCGGTGATGGCTTTTTCCTGATCGGGAAATGCGCTGATAAAGTGAATGTGCTTAACCATGCCTTCTTTGTCGATAATAATCCGGACCGGTACAGGATTGAACCTGTGCTCGGAGAAGATCGGGTCAACCCGCGTAGTCACGTTTTCGTCGCTGGCGTAATCTTTGATGCATGCAGGGACGGAGCCTCCGCCAGTTCCAGCTGTCGGGCTGGGTTCCTCGGGCAGCTTCATCTGGTTATCCATCTCCAGAATCGTAGTCTTGAGCAGCCTCGTATCCCGGCTGGTGAGCACCAGTTCCACCGCATGGCAGCGGATTTGGGTAGCAAGAACATACCAATGCAGCTGCGCGACAGGAGAGTTATAGGCAAAAAAGCTAAACGCGTGGCCGGCGACCTTGAGCACACTGGGCGGGACTTCGACTTTGTAGTCGGCCTGCAAATTGTCGCTCACGTAGTGAATGAACTCGCGCGCATTCGTCGCAGGCAGCTGCGTAAAGAACAGGTCCTGTGCGGTAATCAAGATGCTCCCTCGACTTGGTCCCTTGTATGTGTCCGCGGGCCGAAGGTGCGCGAGCACGTAGAGACCGCTATCGGACGGAGGTGGCCCTTCGTATTTTTCGGTCCAATCTTGGGGTAGGGCGTAAGTCATTCCAAAATACTGGTTGCTGAAGACATTCCCGGTAATGCTGCCGCCTTCCGGCCGCGGAGTCGCGGAATCACTCGCACTTGACCATGCGCCTTTTATCAGAATGACTCCCTTCGGTACCTTCGTGAGGGGTTGCGTGTTATTGGAAAAATCTCCACCGTTCTGGGGAACGTTTTTCTGTGCGGCCTTTTGGCTCCAGGCCACCAACGGCACGAACACGGCTAGAACGGCCACGTAACAAAACCATCGCGGATGCATGTTCCTCCTTCGAGACGAGTCGGTTAGTGTCTCCGTATATGGAACCAACTGGCGAGACGTCTTCGTGTCTCGCCAGCGAGCGCGTCGTCCATCGATTGCGGACCCCGCGATTACAGAGAGCGCAGGAAGTTGAGCAAGTCCTGCTGCTGGCTGGATGTCAGGTTGTCGAAATTGCTCTCGACGGCGTTGGCTTCGCTGCCCCTGCTGTCGTGCGCCTCGATCGCGGTAAGCAGGTTTGTGGTTCGGCCATCGTGCAGCAGGAAGATGCGTTGTCCCAAGCCCCACAAGGGGGCGGTGCGGAACTGATCACCTCCCGCACCGCCCTGCGAGACGTTGTCCGCTAGAACAGCGCCCATGTGATGGACCTCGATATCCGAAAATGCGTTCACGGGTGCACTACTCAAAGAGCCAGTGATTTTTGACTTCTGCGTGGTGCCGACCACGGAATTGTGGCAGGTCGCGCAGCCGATCGCGCTAAACAGGGCGCTCCCATTGGCGATCGACTGTGCGCTAACGCTCGTGCCATTCAGGACAACCCCACCGGGTGGCGGCGGGGCCAAGGTCCGCATGAAGTTGGAAAATCCCGAGGCATCATCGAGACCCGCCGCCGCCGTCGCTGCGCCGGGATTGTTCGTGTCCTCTGGGTAGCCGTTCCCGCTGAGGTTCAAGCATCCCGCTGGGAGGCCACGCAAAAGCTGGTCTTCCCCAGGCAACGGACGGTCTTGTGTGAACACCAGGTTGGAGATCCCCATCTCCACGTTGTAAGCCTCACCGGAAAAGATGTGCAGCGACTTGTTCTGCGCTTTCCAGCCAAAGCGGCTGATGGTGCCATCGTTGCCGTTGCGGTTGAATGCTCCGGAAATGCCAAAGTGGTTGTTGAGATTGGCTGCCTGATTGTTCAACAGAGTTGAGTCGTCCAAGTTCTCGATCAGGCCCGCGCCAAAGACCGGCGTGGGAATCCGGAAGATGATGTTATTTGCAGCCCGCGCCGCAGCGAAACCGGGTTGGGGCAGGCTGCAGGTACCAGCATCGGAACGGCCGGTAACCGTGAACAGATTTTCCACCCCACCGTTGGGAGCGTTGAGGTTGGCTGTGCCGTTGGCGTTAAAGAAGAACGGGAATCTGGCTTCACGGGTTGGGCCTGTGGACGTAATGAAGTATGGAGTGGTGTCGCTAGGCGCAACCCCATTGCTAGTGAATTGGGCTTGGGGATTGGCGGCTGAACCACTACCGCCGACCGCAGGTTGCGCGTGACAGGAACTGCAACTGTTGGAGTTAAACCGCGGTCCTAGTCCGTTGGAGACAGAGTCGACTTCCTGGAAGCGCAGAAGACCATCGTTGAAAAACGCCAGGATCCCAGGATTGTCATCCGTCAACACGGTAGGAAGTGCCACGCCGGTTCCCCGGTTGCCACTCTGAACTCCCGGGTCGATTTGAGCCAATGCCGTTCCTGCTAAGAACAGCGCCGCCATAGTTAGAACTGCCGCGAACCTGGTTGCCTTGATCACGATTCCTCCTCGTAATGTTCCATTTTAGGATTGGCCAGGGGTGCTGCCCAGAGAAGACACAGTTCCACCTTGCCCGCGCAAAGCAGGTGCATCGGAGACAGAGCTTTCCCCAAGTTTCAGACGGTGAGCGGCGAGGCTAGGGCCGACGTGCACTTCCCTCGAGGTCGGAGAATCGATCGGGGAAGTATAGCGCGCGTTGTCCTGAACATTCGTTCTGAACATTCGTCAAGGACACGCGACTCAAGTTTGTGTTGAACTACCGCATTGCCTGGCAGTCGAAACTGCCAACACTCCGGCTGCGGGTTGGCCGCTACGTGAAGAGTGGCCGCGCTTTGACGCCTGAAACGCATCATCGCGCGCTCAAGAGCGTTTGTGAAACTTGAGGACGGATGTTAGCAAATTCGCACGCGATGTCAATACCCATTTGGACGCTTTTCTGTGGGAACCCAGGCGCGGTGCGGTCTTTGACGGGCCCACGAGGCTCATCTTGAATATCGGGACCGAACTGCTGCTCTAGAAAAGGCCTTACATGGCACGGGTAATTGTGCGGCAGATTGTTCCGTTGGGCAAGGCTATGGAAGGGGCGGACCGCGGAACGTTTGCGATTGCACGCAATTTCCAGTTCGGCGCCTGGAATTTCGGGCTGGCAAGTTTGGGACAGCGGACTATTTTGATACGAACGGAATTGGGACGGACAGTCATTTCCAGTTTATGAACTGGACGGTGGATAACAACAGCCGCACGTAACCTGCATGTAACGCGTAGGCCACTTTGACTTGGGGCACGCCGCTACCCACAGCTCCCGGGACAAAATAGTGCAAGGCTAACCCGACAACTAGGCCGCCAAGAGCTGGAGTGAGGATGCACCAGTGAGCGCGCCGCTCAGGATGGTGAGGGCTAGGAGACGTTGACGCTCGGTCGGGATCAGGCGGCTTAAAAATAAGTCCAGTCGCTGCTGGATCGGCATCGACGCTACGTGCTCTGACAGAACCGCTCTCTCCCGATGGGGTAATTCCCCGCTTTTTAGTATAGGAGATGGTTGCCGCTTCTCATGTGAACTTTTTGCTAAGGGTTGACGTATCCTAGTCAGGGAAACAAAACCCTGGAAGCCTGTTGAGAGCAGGTTCCTAAATCTCACGCGAGGGAGTGCCATGTACTGTAACGCTTGTGGTAAGAACATTCCTGACGACGCGAATCTTTGCGCCTATTGCGGGCGCTCGGTGGGTTACCATGCGACGCAAAAGCGCCTGATGAGGCCAAGAGTTGGACGCAAAATCGCCGGCGTGTGTGCTGGATTTGCGAACTACTTCGACCTGGACGCGACGCTGGTGAGACTTGTGTGGCTGGTGATTGTGATCTTTGGCGGAACTGGGTTGCTGGCCTACATCATTGGCTGGATTGTGATGCCGGAAGAGCCGCAGGCGCTTCCCGTACCCGCTGGGTATCCCGCCACAAACACATAGGCAGAACGCGCCTCGGCGCTGATTAGGATCGCTGAACCCAAGCAAGAAACCCTCTACGGTTTCTTCTTGGGCTTCTTTTTTTCGCGGCGTGGTGTGTCTTTGCTTCCCATGAGCAAAAGTTTCTCACAGGCCCCGCGGCGGCGCTAGCCCTGCGGACCAAATTGTGCAATGGGCGGAATTCCCCGTCCTGTCGCTGCGCGACAAGGGCAGAGTACCCCTTCGGGTGAACTCTCTGGCCTGTTACAATTTTCCTTCTTCCAACTCCCATCACTTGAGCCGGGACCAGCCAGCATCCATGAGTGAAAAGACCACGGTCGTTATCCATCCAGCGAAGAACATTGAAGGCGGCATCCGGCTGCCTGGCGATAAGAGCATTTCGCACCGCTATGCAATGTTAGGCGCGCTCGCCGAAGGGACGACCCGGCTCGACAACTTCTCCACAGGAAAAGATTGCGCCAGCACTCTCGAATGCCTGCGCGAATTGGGCTGCCGTTGCGAGACGACGCGCAAGGGCGAAACACTGTCGGTGGAGATTCAGGGGATGGGCATGAACCTCAGAGCTCCGGGGAATCCGTTGAACTGCGGAAATAGCGGCTCGACGATTCGAATGATGAGCGGCATTCTTGCCGGGCAGCCGTTTGAGTCGGAGTTGATTGGCGACGAGTCGCTTTCGCGGCGACCGATGGCGCGTGTGATGCAGCCGTTGACCGAGATGGGGTCGTCGATTACGTCGGCGGAAGGAAACCGGCCGCCGTTGCACATCCATGGAGCGAAGCTGCACGGCGTCGACTACTCGATGCCCGTGGCCAGCGCTCAAGTGGAAGCATGCTTGCTGTTTGCGGGCCTGTTCGCGGAAGGCGAGACTGTCGTTCGTTCCTCTATAAGAACTCGCGATCATAGCGAACTCGCCCTGCGGGCGTTTGGCGTGGAGGTAACGCGCAATTTGGGCGAAGTGCGCATTCATGGTGGGCAGCGGTTGCGGGCAATTGAAGGCGGAGTGCCCGGCGACATTTCCAGCGCAGCTTTCTTTTTGTGCGCGGCAGCGTTGTTTCCTGGATCACAGTTGGCCATCGACAGCCTAGGCTTGAATCCGACACGGGCGCGGCTGCTGGATTTCCTTGTGCAACTCGGCGTGAAGATTCGCGTTACGCAACTGGAAGAGTTGAATGGGGAACTCGTCGGCACGGTGCAGGCCGAAGGTGGACCACTCAAGGGCTGCAAGATCAGCGGAGGGGATACAGCAGTACTCATTGATGAGATTCCGATCCTTGCGGCCATCGCGCCCTACACCTCCGACGGAATTGAAATTCGCAACGCCGGCGAACTGCGCGTGAAGGAATCGGACCGCATTACATCGATTGTGGGGAACCTGCGCGCCATGGGCGCGGAAGTGGAAGAATTCCCGGATGGTCTGCGCGTTCCCGGCGGTCAAACGCTGCATGGAGCGAACATCAATTCTTTCGACGACCATCGCATCGCTATGGCATTCGCCGTGGCGGGGCTGCGCGCACAAGGCGAGACGCAAATCGATGGAGCAGAGTGCGCCAGCGTTTCGTTTCCCGGATTCTTCGATTTATTGGAGAGTCTGGTCCGCCGCTAACCCCGAAGCGAAAAGTTTTTCTCCAAGATTTGTAAAGTTTGTTTGCGAACAACCCCGGCGTGTTCGCTGCCATCCAAGCAGTCAGAAGCAATACGCACCTCCTGCCCGAACTGCCACTTCGTCTTCGCGGGAGACGTGTGTTCCAACGGAGGAATCATGAAACGCGCCGTTATGTTGGCACTGGCAAGTTGTCTGCTGGCCGCTCCTTCGCTTTCTCCTGCGCTCTTCGGACAAGCCCTGGGCGGAGACCGTTTTGAGGCAGGCATTTTCACCGATTACTTTGGCCTGCAACGAACCACACCCAACATCAACTACTTTGGGCTGGGCGCGCGGGCTGCGTTCAACCTGCGTCCGAACTGGCAACTCGAAGGCGAAATGAACTATGACTTCAAACGCAACTTCACGAGCACTTTCACCAACGGCGTGACTACGCAGTTGGTCAACACGCGTTTGCGCAATCTGCATGGGCTGTTTGGTCCGAAGTACGACTTCGGTAGCGGGCCGGTTCGGTTTTTCGTAACGGGAAAAACCGGCTTTGTCAATTTTAGCGTCTCCGACCAGAACGCAGCTGCGGGATTCCAAGGAGCACTGGGCGGCGTCACTTCCGGCAACACGCGGGTCGCGTTCTATCCAGGCCTGGGAGTGGAGGGCTTCAAAGGACCTTTCGGCCTGCGCCTGGACGCGGGTGATGAGATGTACTTCGACGGTGGGGTTCGGCACAACATGCGGGTGACGTTTGGGCCGGAGTTGAGGTTCTAGGCGGCTTCTCCCCCGGAAACGGAGCGTCCGCGCGACGAACTACGGACGCTCTTTTAGTTGCGGGTGGCTGGCTGGTGGGAGCTGAAATGGAAATTCCACCAGCCAGGTGCCGACCGGAATCCGGAACACAAAATCTTCCGTCTTCTTCCAGTCGCCCACCCACTTGCCGCGAGATGGGAAGAAGATCCATCCCGACGCTTCCGGCGTGGCGGAGTCAACAATCGCATCCTTCAATCCCTTCGTGCTGAGGAAATCCAGCATCTCGCTCACCAGTTTCTGGTGCTCGCGCAGGCGGTCTTCGTTCTTCTCCACTTTCTCAGGCCGCTTTTCCAAGTCTTTGTCGGTCTGGTGCATCAAGTCATCCGTTTGGTTCTGAATGTGGTTCGCGAGGTTGTCAGGATCCCACGAGCTGAAGCGCCACTGTGAATGCCGAACGAATTCGAGACTGGCCTTGCTCTGTTGCACCGCGAAAGGTGCGCGGCTCGTATTGCGAACGCTCAGAAGCACGCTCACCACATGCCCCGCGCGGCGCTGCGATTGGGTCAGCTCACGAGGATCCACCGCCAGAGTCACCACGACCCCGTCTTGCGCGATGGTGTAGCGATCGAGATTGTCGGACGCGGCCTGTTCGAGAGAACAACCCACGGCACCCGGCTCCCAACGCAGCGTGGGTACGGTCGAGTCTTTCTTCTCGGCGAGGCCAGCCGGCGCCAGCAGCATGGTGACAAGCATGAAAACAAGAGTGCTCTTTTTCACTGGCACTTCACGATAAATTCTGGTTTCCGTATCGTTCCTCTCCGCCCAGAGTAATTCGTGCCGCCAGGTTCCGACAACCTTGCGGAATCGGAGGTACCTCATATATCTTCGAGGAGCCCTCGCCAGACCCTTTTTAGGAGAATTCCCCATGAAGCGCATTCTTGCCGTTTTCCTGCTGTTCACGGCCAACGCCGTGTTTTCCTCCGCTCAAACCCAAGCGGATCGCGACCGAGCGATTCAGTATTTAGAAAAGACCCGCCAAGGGGTCCTGGACTCGACCAAACGCCTTTCTCCTGAGCAATGGACCTTCAAGCCTGCGCCCGACCGCTGGTCGGTGGCTGAGGTGATGGAACATATTGCCGCCGCCGAGGACCTGCTGTACGGCATGATCCAGGAGCAGGCCATGAAAGCGCCTGCCCGGCCCGCTGGCGAGGATGTGAAGGCGATTGACGAACTAGTGCTGACCGCCATTCCTGACCGCACTCACAAAGCGCAGGCCCCGGAGCCGCTTAAGCCCACCAATCGATTTGGTTCTCCCGAAGCAGCCATCAAGCACTTCGAGGAGAGCCGTGCCAAGACGGAAGAGTTCGCCAAGACCGCACAGGGCTTGCGCGATCACGCCGCTGATAGTCCACTGGGCAAGAAGCTCGATCCCTACGAGTGGATTCTGTTCATCGCTGCCCACAGCGACCGCCATACCAAGCAGATCCTCGAAGTAAAAGCCGATCCGAACTTCCCCAAGAGCTAGCCGCACAGAGGACAGGGGGCGCGACCTGGGGCCCCCCGGCCTTCATTTCTCTTTATCTTCAATCTTTATCTCCAATAATCTTTATCTCCAATCTTTTTTCTCCCATCTCGTTTTCTCCAACTCCGGCCTCGCCCTTCCGCAAAGTCCAGTATGATGGTGCGGCACAATTGGGAGTTTCTGCAATGGCCAAACTGGAGCGAAAGTACAATGTTTTAACGCTTACCTTGCTGGCGGTATTTGTGTGCGTCCCTGCCGCCAGCGCACAGTTGCCGATCACGAACGACCCGCCTTTGTACGGCCCTTGGAACGGGACTTTTTTCTCTGACGGTGACGGGCTGCACGAGCGCATGGTGAAAGACGATTCGGTGCTGCGCGCCGACTCGCCCTGGTCGATGTTTTGCTGGGTGCGCCCGGAGGAAGCACCGAAGGGCCTCACTCTACTGGCGGGCGCGGGAAATGTCACGGAGCAATATCCACGCTACCTGGCCGCAGATGCGAACCACATCGCGCTTTGGGTGGGCACGGAGAACAGCCTTTCCGCAGCGGCAAGCTTGGTCGCTGGACAATGGCAACTGCTCGCGGCGACCTTCGACGGCTCTAAATTCCGCATTTATTTCAATGGAGCGGAGATGGGCAGTGGCGTTCTTGCACTCGGCACCGTGAGCCCCGTGCTTCAAATGGCCCCCGCGAAACTTCCCCTCCCGGCGATGAGCCCTGTTCCTCGGATGACTTCCGAGAAGCTTCCCCTCCCTGAGGCGCAGCATTTTGGCGGCAAGATCGCGCATTTCACGCTATTGCGCCACGCACTCACCCGCGAGGAGGTAGGGAAGCTCTCGCAACAGACCCCCGATTTTGGCAGCATTTTATTTGAAGAAGGCTCGAAACCCTGGCCCGTCCAGACTCGTGGCCAAGCCGGCTATCGCGCGCCGCAAGAACCTTCCACCCTGCCGCACGGCAACGCACCGTTCTCAAAACCAGTGGCGGCGGCGTTGTCTGCGGCGCATGCCTCGCTGCAAGCGAGCGGAAACGAGCATTGGACGATCGCCGACGGCTGGAAATTGAGTGCAGCGCCCCAGGTAACCGTTGACGCGACTGCGATTTCAGAGCCCTCGTTCAACACCGGAGATTGGCTCTCCGCCACCGTACCCGGAACAGTTCTGACCACGATGGTGGAACGTGGTGTCTATCCCGATCCCGACTACGGGCTGAACAATCTTGCCATTCCCGAAAGCCTGAACAAGCAAGACTATTGGTATCGCAATGAATTCAAAGGCCCGAAAGCCGTCCGCGGACGGCGCTTCACGCTGACCTTTGAAGGCATCAACTACAAAGCTGTGGTTTGGTTAAATGGAAAGAACCTGGGCACGATTACCGGCGCGTTTATTCGCGGCGTGTTTGATGTGACCGGTGTTCTACAACCGGGAGAAACGAATGTTCTGCTCGTTCGCGTCTCACCGCCTCCCCATCCAGGCATTCCGCAAGAGCAATCCATCAAAGGCGGTCCCGGCGAAAATGGCGGCTACATGTGCCTCGATGGCCCTACGTTCGTCGCCACCGAAGGCTGGGATTGGATTCCGGCGATCCGCGACCGCGACACAGGAATCTGGCAGCCCGTGGTTCTGACAGCAGCGGGAGGCGTCACCCTCGGCGACGCGCAGGTTGTAACCAAACTGCCCTTACCCGCGATCGACCGCGCCGACGTCGAAATCACGGTCCCGATGGAGAACGCATCCCCGTCGCCCGTGCCAGGCACACTCAAAGCGAGCTTCGACCAGACCGACATCACGAAAACACTCACGGTACCTCCTGGCAAGAGCAGCGTGAGGCTGACCTCGGCTGAATTCTCCCAGCTCATTGTCCAAAATCCGCGTCTCTGGTGGCCCAACGGGTACGGCAAGCAGGAACTCTACAAGCTCAAGCTCACGTTCAGCGAGGGGAACACAGAGTCCGACAGCAAGCAAGTCCGCTTCGGAATCCGTGAGATCACCTACGAGTTGAGCCTGTTCGATCAAACCGGGCACCTGCGGCGATTGGAATATTCCCCCACCGCGGCTCGCGGCCACCAGCGGGTCGTCAACGTGACCCACGAAGGCATGCGCGAGATTCCTCCCCCCGATCCTCCGCCTCCCGATTGGCCTCCGGAATGGCGCGAGGGCTGGAAGTCCTGGGTCGCTTCGCTCATGCCCGGCATGGACAGGTCCGCCGCGGTCCATCCTCTCGAAGACACGAAGGCCGCTCCCTATCTCATCATCAAGGTGAATGGCGTCAGAATCGCGTGCCGCGGCGGCAACTGGGGCATGGACGACTCCCGCAAACGCGTCTCGCGGGCGCGCCTCGAGCCCTACTTCCGCCTGCACCATGACGCGAATATCAACATGATTCGAAATTGGGTCGGGCAGAATACCGAGGAAGTGTTCTACGATCTCGCCGACCAGTACGGATTGCTCATCTGGAACGACTTCTGGTCGTCGACACAAAATTACAACATCGAGCCGGAAGATCCAGCGCTTTTCCTCGAAAACGCCCGCGACACCATCCAACGCTTCCGCAATCATCCATCCATCGCCATGTGGTGCGGGCGCAATGAGGGCGTTCCCCAGCCCATCATCAGCGACGGCCTTGCCGACCTTATCGATTCCCTTGACGGCACGCGTTATTACTCTCCCAGTTCCAATCAGGTCAATCTGCAAAACAGTGGGCCTTACAAGTACCAAGATCCGGCGCTATACTTTTCGACTTTGAATCACGGCTTCTCTGTCGAAACCGGAACGGCGTCCTTGTCCACGCTTGAGTCCTTCCGCGCTTCTGTTCCTAAGGAAGACCAGTGGCCCATCAATGATGTCTGGGCGTATCACGACTGGCACTACAGTGGAAACGGCGAAAGCGCCCCCTTCATGGCCCAGGTGCAGACCGAGTTCGGCGCCGGCACGAGTCTCGAAGACTTCGAACGCAAAGCCCAAATGCTGAACTACGTCAACCATCGCGCCATCTTTGAAGGGATGAACGCACACTTGTGGGCTCCCAACAGCGGGCGCCTCTTATGGATGACGCAGCCCGCATGGCCGAGCAACATGTGGCAGATTCTTAGCTCCGACTACGATACCCAGGCTTCGTACTACGGCGTCAAGAAGGCGTGTGAGCCGATCCATGTGCAATTGGACCTGGCAACCTTCGATGTCGCCGTCGTCAACACAACCAGGGCGTCCCTGGCCGGATTGTCGATGATTGCTGACGTGTATTCCCTGGACAACAAACCGCTGCTGCATCACGAAGAAAAGCGGGATTCCAGCGCTGACGCCGTCACCGCAGGGTTCCAGCTGGAGCTCGCACCGTTGATGGCCGGCCACGTCGTCCTGGTGAAGCTGCAATTGAAGAATGCGCAAGGGCAGCTACTCTCCGACAACCTGTACTGGCTGTCGGACGACTATGCGAACTACCGGCAACTCACCAAGCTCCCGGCAGCGCAACTGATGGCAACCGCTTCGACTTCGCGCACCAGCGAGAAGGTCATGGTCAAGGTGCATCTGGAGAACCGCGGGACAGCGGCAGCTTTGGAAACCAAGCTGACGCTTCTCGGCGCTGATGGCTCACGCATTCTTCCCGCCTACCTCACCGACAACTACGTCTCTCTGTTACCGGGAGAGATGCGAGACATTGAGATCGAATATCCTGCCAACACCCTGCGAACCGAACCGCACTTGGCGATTCGTGGCTGGAACGTTCCCTCGCAGACGGTGCCGGTAACGGTGAGTCAGTAAGGCTAGAACTCCACACCCAGGTGAGCGAGGTTGGCAGGCAGGGCTTGCGGGGCAGGTTGAGTGCTGATAAAGTGCGGCGGCAGGAACCTCCTGCCGCCCTAGATTCAATCCATGGCGTTCCGCTACTTGCCCTTGCGGTCGCGGTGAAGATCGCGTTTGTCATGCCGGATATCTTTCCGGTCCTGATTGCGGTCCGCCCGATCATGGCGCAGATCGCGCTTGTCGTGGTTGATGTCGCGTTGGTCGTGGTTGCGGTCGGCACGGTCGCGATTAATGTCGCGCTTGTCGTGATTGATGTCGCGCTGTTCGGCTCTGGCAGCGGCGGTGTTGCCGTTCTTCAAGTCTTGATTGCGCTCGACACGGTCCTTGTTGATATCCCGTCTGTCGCGGTTAATGTCCCTCTGATCCTGGTTGCGGTCCACGCGGTCATGGCGCAGATCGCGCTTGTCGTGGTTGATGTCGCGCTGGTCTTTGCGAACATCGCGGCGGTCTTGGCGTAGGTCCTGGCGGTCGGCCGGGACATCACCGGTGGAAGGCGCTTGGGCCAGCGTGAACATCGAAGTCAGGGATACGAAGATCAGCGTGAATAGACTGCGTCGCATAGTGTTTCTCCTCTGGGGATTGTCAACGACTTTCGTTCCGAAAACGGTTCTCCGCCTCGGGGGTGGAAGAAAAGCGCTTTCGCCTTACGCAGGAGGAAACACGGACACACAGGAAAAGTTTCGCGAGAAAATCGGGGTCTCGGAAGTAACTTTGGGAGCAAGCGAATCCGGCAAGTGGCAGGACTAGGGCTGCACCGAGGTTACGGCCAGCGGAACGGACTCGGTCACGCCTCCTCGCTGGGCCGCCAGTTCATTGAGAAATTCCTCTGGAGAAAAACTGTCTCTGCGAAGGAACAGGGCG
>Ga0137418_10001349_pt1 | contig 22580 bp, 16 predicted proteins | sample CZODoug3_1_2_16f_FD_122242 | JGI IMG/M metagenome (GOLD analysis project Ga0137418, IMG submission 122242) | Vadose zone soil fungal communities from Angelo Coast Range Reserve, California, USA - CZODoug3_1_2_16fungal (Hybrid Assembly) | ecosystem: Environmental > Terrestrial > Soil > Vadose...
CGCCTATTAAAGCGGTACGTGAGCTGGGTTCAGAACGTCGCGAGACAGTTCGGTCCCTATCTGGTGTGGGCGCAGGAGAATTGAAGGGAGTTGTCCCTAGTACGAGAGGACCGGGATGAACAGACCTCTTGTGTACGAGCTGTCCCGCCAGGGGCATCGCTCGGTAGCGAAGTCTGGAAGAGATAATTGCTGAATGCATCTAAGCAAGAAGCTCGCCCTAAGATAAGTTCTCCCAAGGCTTAAGGCCTAAGAAGGGCAGTCGAAGACTACGACTTTGATAGGCTGGAGGTAGAAGCGCAGCAATGCGTGAAGCTGACCAGTACTAATCGCCCGTTCGGCTTAATCATAAAACTTTCTCAAACCGTCTTTGAGGAAGAAGCAGATGTGATTTGAAAAAATCACAGGCTAGTTACGCCTTTTCTGCACAGTGTTGTTCGACCTGAAGTCGAACTTGTAATGCCAGCCTAATTCTGCCGGCCGCACTTGCGGCCGCGGATTCTGTCGGCCGTACTTACGGCCGCACATTCTGTTGTCGCACTCGCGATCCTTTGCTCGGGATGAGCTCTGGAATCCGTTCGCGAGTTTCGAGTTTCCGGTGGTTATACCGCGAGGGTCACACCCGTTCCCATCCCGAACACGGAAGTTAAGCCTCGCCGGGCCGATGATACTGCACGGGCAACTGTGTGGGAACGTAGGTCGCTGCCGGGATTAAATTAAAAGGGCCGGTTTCGGTTGACTCCGAAACCGGCCTTTTTGTTTTGCGCGACCCGCCGTATGGCCAAACAATTTATATTGACGCTCCAGTAGCTGGACATGTGACCAGGAGGGCGCAGGCGAAAAAGTACTATTGACCTCTGCAATTCCCAGGACTAAGGTAAAGCTTCTACCCCCCGGACCCGGTAAATTACTCCACTGCGAGGTTCCCAATGACTACCACTATCGCCCCCAACGCCGCAGCGAACGCATTACAAGAACGGTGGGAAAGACTTCGAAGCCACAAGCGCATAATTTCCCGAGTGAAGCTTCAAGTGGAGTGGGAGCACGGCGGAGCCAAGGAACGCGCCAACGCGGTGACTGTCGACGTGAGCCACACCGGGTGTCTGGCGGTGGTGGGAGCTGATGTTCCTCTGCACAAGCGCGTGCGCCTAATCCATCCGGAAACCGGCCGCAAAGCGGACGCCCAGGTGGTCTGGCGCAGCCATGAGGCCTGGGATGCAGGCTTCGAGCTGGTGAAGCCCGATGCTACCTTCTGGGGCCTGAAATAAGCGCCGACGCGACATCCTGGCGCAAATCTACTTGGGCCATTTGTCTTTCGGCAGGCTCTTCTCAATAGTATCGAGATTCTGAAATCCATCCTTGATGACCGTGCGTCTGACGTTTTCCTTCGTCACCGCCACAAGCGCCATAAAAATCGCAGGAATGTTCGAATTCCCAACCGGTATGCCAGCGGTGGTCTTGACGGCATCCCCTTTTGCCAGGGTGACGGCGGCATCGGCGGCTATTGTCGCTTGTGATCCGAGCGGCCTGTAAACGGTCATCGTCTGGGTGCCGCTGAGAATGCGGATGATGGCCGCCAGATCGGCGTCCTGGCCGGAGACAAAAACTTTTCCAGCTAGTTTATGTTCTTCGAGGGCCTGGATCGCGCCGCCCGCCGTTCCATCATTGGAAGCCACGACCGCAACGATGTCTCCTTTGGTGGTTTCAAGGGCCGCGGACATGTGCGCGTACGCTTCCGCCGGATCCCAGTCCTTGCTCCAGGTATCCGAAACAATTTTGATGTCGCCACGATCCACCAGCGGTTGAAGCACCTTCATTTGAGCATCGTGCAATATTTTCGCGTTGATATCGCTGGGTGAACCGCCGATCAAGACATAATTTCCTCTCGGGGCCCGCTGTGAAAGAGAAGAAGCCTGCAACTCTCCGATTGCCGAAGCGTCCACTCCAATGAAGAAGGAGACGCCCGGATCGCGCACCAGGCGTTCGTAACAGAGTACGGGCACTTGCTTGGCCTTCGCGGCGGTGACGATGCGTACAGCTTTGCCGGCATCGTGAGGCACCAAAACTAGAGCCTTGACGCCGGCTGCCAGCAGCTCTTGGGCCTGCCCAAACTGCAGGTCATCATCGCCTTCGGCTGTTCGCACCAACACTTCCGCGCCTAGCTCCGCGGCGCGTTTCTGGAACCGGTCGAGCTCCGACTGCCAGCGCTCGACTTTCAAGGAATCCATCAGAAAGCCAATCTTAAGTGCCCCCGACGGAGCTCGATTGGCTTGGGCTTGAAGGAATGGGCTGAAGAACTGCAGGAGGGCAGCGAGAATCAGGAAGTGCAGGCCTCTCCTGAGGAGAGTGAACATCAAATGACCTCCATGCGGACTGTAGAAACCGTAACACCCCAGCGTGCCCCGAACAACGGGAGTGCCCTCCCGAGTCGACAATGCGTTATAGGAGAGCGTGTCACCTTACCGCGAACGATATCTTCAGGACCAAAACTAAAATACCCGGTGGTGCGCCGCGCGGATCTAAACCTATTTCGGCCACTTCTCTTTCGGCAGACTCTTCTGAATCGTTTCGAGATTCTGGAATCCGTCCTTGATGACCGTTTCCTTGACATTTCCTTTTGTCACCACCACCGGAGGCAAGAAAATTGCCGGGATGGTTTTGTCCCCGAGCGCAATAGTGGATGTAGTCTTGACCACTTCACCCTTTGCCGCGGCGACAGCGGTTTCGGCCGCCACTTTTGCTTGTGAACCGATCGGCTTGTAAACGGTCATCGTCTGCGTGCCTTCGAGAATGCGGATGATCGCTGCAAGATCCGCGTCCTGGCCCGAAACCAGTACCTTGCCGGCGAGTTTGTGCTCTTCTAGCGCCTGGATCACGCCGCCGGCTGTGCCGTCGTTCGCGGCAAGGACTGCCGCGATGTCGCCCTTGGTAGCTTCGATAGCCGCGGACATGTGCGCGTAAGCTTCCGACGGGTCCCAATCCTTGCTCCAGGTGTCCGAGACAATCTTGATGTCGCCGCGATCCACCGGCGCCCTTAGAACTCTCATCTGCGTATCGTGCAGAGTTATCGCGTTGCTATCCTTGGGAGAGCCTCCGATCACCACGTAGTTGCCCTTGGGGGCCCGTTGGGTGAGTGAAGATGCCTGCAGGAAGCCCACCGCCGAAGCGTCAACCCCAATATAGAAACTGACGTCCGGGTCCCGGACCAGGCGCTCGTAACAGAGCAGCGGCACTTTCTTGGCTTTCGCCGCATTGACAATGCGAACCGCTTTATCCGCATCGTGAGGAACCAGAACGAGGGCCTTGACGCCGGCAGCCAGCAGTTTTTGGGCTTGCTGCAACTGTAGTTCATCGTCCCCTTCGGCCGTTTCCACCAGCACTTGTGCGCCTAATTCCGTGGCACGTTTCTGGAACTTGTCGAGATCCGTCTGCCAGCGCTCAATTTTCAACGAATCCATTAAAAAACCGATTTTAAGAGTCCCGGATGCAGCTTGTTGCTCTTGCGCTCGCGCAAAAGAGGTGGAGAAGAGCACGAGCGCACCTAGCATGGCGAGCCCCAGTCTTCTCCTAGAGAGAGTTAGCATCGAATGACCTCCACAGCTATTGATGGAACCGTAGCACCGCGACACCAGCGGCACAATGAGATTGCTATAGAGCACACACAATGCGTTATTGTGAACCCTGTGGTACTTTGCCGCCAAAGGTACTCGGGGGGCTCAGCTATAAGCGAGGCTCAACCCACCTGTCGACGGAACACGGATAGTCCGTGGCTTTATTTGCTGCCAGAGATGAGTTGGTCGATGCGGGGAGAGAGGCGCTCACTGAGGCTGGCGACCAAGAGCGCCGCAACGATCCCGGTGAATACATCCATCGTGTAATGGGCACGCAGAACCAGCACTGTTGCCACTTCAAAAATCACAATCAATACTGCAAACACGGTTAGCCAGTTCCGCCGTAGCCGGGACAACTCAATCGCGCCGAAAACTGCGATGGCCGTATGTCCCGAAAAGAAAAAATCGTTGGCGACATGGTAGGTCACCAGAAGCGAAGGGAAACCCGGATCGTGCCAAATCATGTTCGGTGGCGGAGGCAACGCGCAAATGGCCTGCATCACCTGGCGCAGCGTCATGAGCAGGATCAATCCAAGGAACGGACGAACGCTCCCACCGAAAAGCCAGCGTCCCAGTAGGAACAAGCCCAGCGCGTCGATCAGCGCGGAGCTTACGATAAGCAGCGCGTTCGCCGCCCTGATGTCCTGAGCGAAATAAGAGTTCAGTCCAGCCGTGAGGTTGTGGAGCCCGTCACCGATGCCGGAGGCCGGAGCGACTCGCGCGCCGATCAGCGACTGCGTCCAGAACCAGAGCGCCAGGACAATTCCGGTTACGAGCAGCCGACGCAGCAACCGCCGCCTGCGGCTCGTGCTTTCGGTCTCCGTCATAGAAGGCTATTCATCGCAGCACGCTCTTCGTTATTCCTCGGGCGTTCGTTGGGTCATCTCCAACGCCAATCCGCGGGCTTTGCGCAAGTCCAACTTTCCGGTGCCGAGATAGGGGAGCGTCTCGATGCGCAGGAACTGATCCTTGCGCGGCCGCCACAGCGCCGGAAGGTCGCTCTTCCCTAGTTTCTCCAGACATTCTTCCAATTTAGGCTCATCCAGGATGTGCAACACGACGAGGCGCTCGCCTTTCTTCTCATCGGGCACGGCGGTGACGACGAAGGTCTGCTCTGTCGCGCCTGCCAATTCCTGCAACAGGTCTTCTACCTTGATATGTGGCACCATCTCGCCGCCTATCTTGCTGAAGCGGCTCAAGCGATCCGTGATTCGAATGAAACCATCTTCATCCATCCTCGCGACGTCCCCGGTGTTGTACCAGCCGTCCTGCAGCACTTCCGCGGTTTTCTCCGGCTTGTTCAGGTAGCCGCGCATGATGTTTGGGCCGCGCACCAGCAGCAAGCCCGGCTCATCCACTCCAACAGGCTGCAAGGAGTCAGGGTCCACGATTTTCACCGTGATGCCCGGCAACGGATGGCCGATGCTGCCGCGCTTCGCTCCCACCTGGCGGAATGACGCGGCACGAAAGTCGATGGTGTTCACCGTGACCGCCGGTGAACATTCCGTGCAGCCGTAACCCTCATGCGGGCGAATTCCGAATTGATCCTCGAACGCCTGCGAAATGCGGTCCGGCAATTTTTCCGCGCCGGCCATCACGAAACGCAAGCTCCCAAAATCTTCCGGCGTGCAGCGGCGCGTGTAGGCATTCAGGAACGTCGGAGTCGCCAGCAACATGGTAACCGCGTACTTGTTCACCAGCGCGCCTATTACGCGCGAATCCAGCGGATTGGGATGAAAGACTACGCCGATGCCGGTAGCGGCAGGCAAGCAAAGCGTGCCCGTAAAACCAAAGGAGTGAAAAAATGGGAGAATGCCCATGATGCGATCGTCGGCGTGCAACATGAAGACCTGATTGAGCTGCTCCACGTTCGAAGCAATGTTGTAATGAGTGAGTAGCACGCCTTTGGGGTCGCCAGTCGAACCGCTTGAGAAAATGATTGTGGCAATGTCATCCAGCGTCGCGCGCCCATCGCCACCGGCAAATCTCGAAATGGCTTTTGCCGGCAAAAGGCTTGCCGCCAATGCGGCAACAACACGCTCACCAAACCCGGTCCCCTTAGCGACATCCTCGATGAAAATAATTTCGCCCGGAGGCTGGATTTTGACTTTCTCTAAAAAGACTCGCGCAGTAACGATCGTTTTCAAGTTGCATTGCTGTGCGCAGGATGCCAGCGTTTCATTCGAAACCGTGTAGTTCAGGTTTACCGGCACTTTGCCCAGCAACATCGCGGCGTAATTCACCAGCGCGCCAGGAACCGATGGCGGCAAAAGGACGCCGACCATTTCCTGCCCCTGCCACTGCTTTCGCAATCGCCGCGCGAGGACCAGCGCCCCCACCAAGGCCGAAAACCAGCTCAGTTTCGGCCGCTGCCCATCGGCCATCGCAAACCGGAAGGGATGCCTGCGCGCTGAGTAAATAAAGGATTGGGGCAAAGTGTGCATGCGCTTCTTGCGCCGCGCAAAGGCTGCGGCACCCAGATCCTGCACCGCACGCCGCACGTCCTGGGCCGTCGCTTCCGAGGACAGCGGCTTTCCAAAAGTAACGCGCACGGGATACGGAATTTGCCGTGGAAATTTCCAAAGAAAGCGCCCGCCGGCAAAACTGAAAATCGAGCCCCACACGCCGTCCAAATTCACGGGAATGATGGGAACATCGACGCCCTTGATGATGCGCTCCATCCCTCGGCGAAACGGCAGCATCTGGCCGATGCGCGTCATCTGCCCTTCCGGGAAAATACAAACGAGTTCGCCGTTTTTCAGTGCGTCGGTGGCCAGCCGCAACGAATGGATCATTTCGCGCGGCCCTTGATCCGCGGCGATGGGTATCACGCCCATGATTTTTGCGAACGGTTTTACGAGCGGGTGATCGTAGGACCCCTTGAACATGATGAAGCGAATCGGCCGGTCGATCGACGCAATGAGCAGCACCGCGTCCGCCATCGAGACATGATTCGGGGTCAGCAGCGCTCCGCCGCGCGCCGGCACGTTCTCTTGTCCTGCCACATCCAGCCGGTACAGCGTGTGGGTGGCAATCCACAGCATCAAGCGCAGCAACGAATCCGGAAGCAGATAGACCGTGTAAATGGTGGCCAGCAGCGACATCACCGCGGTCCAGATAAAGAACGACGCCAGCCCGGTGTGCAGATAGTGAGTCGCGCCAGAGTAAATCGCCGACGCCGTAATTACGCCGACGAAAGAAAGAAAGTTCGCGAAGGCGATCACGCTGCCCTTGTGCGCTTCTTCCGGGCGGTGCTGGATCAGTGCGTTAACTGGAACGACGAAAAATCCGCCCGCAAAACCGAGCGCTCCCAGGAGCACAATCACTTGCACAAAGCTCAATCCGTGAATCGAGATGGCGAACGCAAATGCCGACATCCCAATGGCCCCTAGCGGGATGAGGCCGTACTCGATCTTTCCAGACGAAAGCAAACCGGCGGCGTAGCTTCCCACACCGATGCCAATGGCCAGGGCCGCTTGTAAGTAGCCCCCGCGCGTCTCGTCGAGGTGCAGGACTTCACGGCCGTAAAAAACAATCACGAACTGCAGCAGCGCGCCAAGAAACCAGAAATACGTGTTGCCGGCGATGGCCAGATGCAGAACGCGGTCCGGGCGGACCAGCTGGATTTGCTTCTTCAAGTCACTGAAAATGTTGACGCTGAATTTCTTGGCAGGATCAGCAGGTGGGACTCGCGAAATCCCAAAGCTCGTCAGCAAGCCAAACAAAGAACAAGCTCCGAAGATCAACCCGGCAATCGCTTCTCGCCCATGAAAATGCTGCGCCAGCGACGGCCCAATCACTGCGCCTGCGATAATCGCCAGGAACGTGGTGAGCTCAAGAATGCCGTTGCCCCAGGAAAGTAATTTGTCGGGCAGCAGTTCGGGAAGCAAACCGTATTTCGATGGGCCGAAGAAGGCGGCTTGCGTGCTCGCCAGAAAGATTACCGCGTAGGCCATGCGCGTGTTGCCGCGCGTGAACGCGTACATGGCGAAAAGCATCGCGCAAACTTCAAAGATCTTTGTGGCGATCGTGACGCTTCGTTTGCTGAAGCGGTCGGCCAAAAAGCCGCCTGCCATCGAGAACAGCAGGAATGGAAGCGCGAAGAGATTTCCAATGACAAAAACCAGCAAATCTTTTTCTGAAGCTGTCGGATTGGTCCCCAGGATCAGGAAGATGACAAAGAACTTGAGCCCGTTGTCGTTGAACGCGCCCTGGAACTGCGTGGCGATCAGGCTCCAGAAACCGAGCCGCCACTTTTTTTCAGGCTCAGCAAGGAAGACGTTTTCTTCGGCCGGCATGCACGCTCACCCAAGCGTTGCGATTAGAACGTAAGTAGTTCATTTAGTCTAGCAATCCTGGGCGAATCGCAGAGCAGCGCATCCCCGCCATGTGCCCAAAAGCACGGCGCCGAAGCGCCCCGCGCGTGTCCTTTCAATTCGCGATAGGATTACCTCCGCAGAAGGGGGCCGAATGAGCGCCGAACACGGATCTCAGACAGTTTTGATTACCGGAGCGACAGATGGACTGGGGAAAGCTGCCGCACTGTTGCTTGCCGGACGAGGCTACCGCGTCTTTGCGGCGGGGCGCTCGGCGGAGAAGCGCGCGCAGCTTGACGCAATTGCCAAGGAGAAGAATCTCCCGCTCGAAACCCTGGAACTGGACGTGTGTAACGACAGCTCGGTACAAAAAGCCGTTGCTTCCGTCCATCAGAAGGTTGGCGCAATCGATGTGCTGATTAACAATGCAGGGCTGGTCTACGTCGGCGCCGTCGAGGATCTTCGCCTGGAAGATTGGCGCCGACAATTCGAAACAAACTTTTTCGGCGTAATCCGCGTGACCCAAGCCGTTCTTCCCCAAATGCGAGAGCGCCGCAAAGGCCGCATCTTGATGATGAGTTCGGTCTCTGGCTTCGTCACGCCGCCGACGCAAGGGGCCTACAGCGCCTCAAAACACGCCATCGAAGCCCTCAGCAACGCCTTGCGCCACGAACTCTATCCCTTTGGCATCCACACCATCCTCATCCAGCCCGGCTACATCGTGACCAACATCCAACCGACCGCCATGGAACTGGCGCAAACCTACCAGGAAAAATTCAAGAACGGGCCGTACGCCCGAATCTATGCGTCCTATTTGGGAAATGCCACGAGCACTCGCGCGAAGTCCAAGACCACTCCCGAGGATTGCGCGCGCATCATGTTGAAGGCCATCGAAGCTCCCGGGCCAAAGGCGCGCTACGGAGTAACCCCGCTTGCCACATTCGCGAAATTAGCTAAATGGCTGCTCACCGATCGCGCTGCCGATCGCATGTTTCGCCGAAGATACGGAATCACGCGCGAAAACTAGTCTAATTTAGACTAGAACCCATCTCATAAATGCTCGGAGGTCTCGGGCACGACTGGACTTACTGAATGAAATCCTTGAAACCCAGCCAAATCATTAGTTTCCGGCCGTCAGCGATACTGGGACGTTGTGGTTTTTGGGCCACAAAACCATTTATGAGATAACTTCTAGTCTGAACCAGTCTTACTTGGACTAGCTGGCAAAATGCTCAAGGGTTGGAAACCTGGAACGAAAGACTGTTCTCCCGCTGCTCTTGCCACATTTTTGACCACGCTTCATGCACCGGACTTTCGGCGTAGTCTGCGGCGGCTTCCGCACTCGTGAATTCGATGGCGTAGACGCCGCTGAAATCCTTGATCTGATTGCGCCCGGTTTTCAGCCAAACGTTCTTGATGCCCGGAATTTTTCCCGCCATGTCCTTGATCCCGTTGATGGCGCGTTCCCGGTCGTAATTCGAAACATTGTCCCTGAATTTGTACACCACCACGTGCAGCACTGTTTTTGGCTGCCCAAAGCGGTTCTGGACCGCCGCGCTGCGCGCATGCAGCGAGCCTGCCGCAATTCCAGCGACGAATATCACTGCGCCCACAAAAATCTGCGAGGCGCGTTTGAGAGCTAGTGTCATTTCCTCCTCCGCGATAAGAACCCTGCCAGTCTATGTAAGGCTTCTGGGTCAAAGCAACTCGCCGCAAGAATCCAGCGCCATCACTCTCCAAATGGTTTGACGCAGGACTGGCCGGGCCGTTACGCTGCCAAGGCACACAGGTCGGGGGTGGAATGGATTGGTCCGGCGGAGAGTCGCAAGAACACCAGGCTGAGCCCGGGGCGCTGCCCCAGTTTCCAAAGATCTGGATCGGCTATCTATTGGGCGTCGCAACGCTGATAGCGGAGATCGTTGCGTTCACCTTGCACCCGGAACTTGCCAAAGAAGCGCTGGTCGTACCGCCGTTGTATCTGTTTCTCGCGAATTTTATCAGCATCATTTACTGGCTTGTTTGCGTTTACGAATTGCATGTGGTGTTGACGCAGGCATCCGCGGGCGCGTATCCCATCAAGCCGCTCCGGGCCGCCTGGTTCCACCTAATACCGATTTTCAGCGTCTATTGGGTCTACAAATGGCCTCGGGAACTGGCCCGCTTTGTGAACGGCCGTCTCGGAGCACCGCTCATGAGGCCCGAGCGAACGGGATGGACGGTGCTCTTCGCCTTTGCCGCTTTTCTTCTGCTTAGCCGAGGCATGGGCATGATTGCCCTGTTCTGGGCGACATCGTATCTGTCCCGATGCTTGCGGCTTGCATTGGCGGCGCGGACTGCCGCGCCCGCAGGGCCACTACCTTTTTCGTGATCACCCGCTCCAAGGAGAATAAATGCACAGAGGGATACGCTGGATCTTGTCATTCTGTCTGTTCGCAAGTTGTCCCCCCAGAGGACAAACGCAAGGTCAAGGCCAAACGAAGCAATTGGCACACGACATTTTCAAGCAACTCATCGAAATCAACACCACCGACTCCGTTGGCAATGTCACCACCGCCGCCGAAGCGATGGCCAAACGCTTGCGCGACGGCGGTTTCTCCGAGGGCGATCTCCACGTAGCCGGGCCCAACGAGCGCAAGAAGAATCTCGTCGCGCGTTTTCGCGGCACCGGAAAACGCAAACCCATCCTCTTCATTGGCCACCTCGATGTCGTGGAGGCGTTGCGCTCCGACTGGACCACCGATCCTTTCGAATTCATCGAGAAAGACGGCTACTACTACGGCCGCGGCACCGAAGACATGAAAGAAGGCGACGCCATCCTGGTCACCAATTTCATCCGCCTGAAAAAAGAAGGTTTTTTGCCGGACCGCGATCTGATCCTGGCCCTTACCGCCGATGAAGAAGGCGGCTCCTCCAACGGTGTCGACTGGCTTTTAAGGGAACATCGCGACTGGGTGGATGCCGAATACTGCATCAACCTGGACGGCGGCGAATTTGAAAAGGACAAAGACAAGCGGCTCCTCGCAGGGATTCAAGCCAGCGAAAAGGTTTACGTCGACTTCCAATTCGAATCGCTGAATCCCGGCGGGCACAGCTCCGTCCCCAGTCCGGATAACGCCATCTACCACTTGGCCGGCGCCCTCTCCCGCCTGCAATCCTATTCTTTCCCCGCAAAAATCAACGAAATAACGCGCAGCTATTTCGCACAGACCGCGGCTATGGAAACTGGCCAGGTTGCTGTGGACATGAAAGCCGTAGCTCAGCAACCGCCAGATACCGTCGCAACCCAACGTCTCTCGGCGATGCCTTATTACAATTCTCTCTTGCGCACCACCTGCGTTGCCACCATGCTATCTGGAGGCCATGCGCCGAACGCTCTTCCGCAAACCGCTCGCGCCAACGTCAATTGCCGGATTTTTCCGGGTGAAGATCCTGAGGAAGTTCACAAAGCCCTCGAACGCGTGGCCAACGATCCGAAAGTTAAGATCAGCGTAGTTCCGCAGTTGACTCCAGACGGAAAGGTGGTGCCTGTCGTTCCGGTTCCGCCCTCCCCGCTGCTTCCGGAAGTAACCCGCGCCATGGAAAAAGTTTTGAGCGTCGCCTGGCCGGGCGTGCCCCTCGTCGCCACCATGTCTACCGGCGCCACTGACGGCAAGTACGCGCGCATCGCCGGAATTCCGACTTACGGCATCTCCTGCATGTTTTTTGACAAGAACGATAATCGCGAGCACGGAAAAGACGAGCGCGTGGGCGTGCAGGATTTCTACGACGGCGTGGACTTCGGCTACAAACTTATGAAAGAACTTTCTGCATCACACTGAAAACACATAACAGCATAAAGGGTGGCGGAAAGAAAACGGCCCGGCGAAGAACTCTTCACCGGGCCGCATTCTTTGAACTGGTTGAATTGGCGGATTACGGCTTGCCGGTCGCTGGTCCGCTGGCCGGTGTTGCCGCACTCGCGGCAATCGGTTTCCCGGCATCCGAACCATAACGCATCAGGTAGGGCATGAACGGGGTCACTTCAAACGGCATCTTCTCGCGTTCCGCGACCGTGCCGACGGGCTTGCTCTTGATGAGGTCCAGCTTATCGTTCCAGGGATCCAATTTCACGCGTCCGCCGATGGGAAGCGCCGCGATCATCTGCGGGTTGGCCTTCTGATCGACCGGCATCGAAGAACGGAGATCACCGATGAGCGGCACGCGGTCGCCGAGGTGCGGGCTGATTAGGTTCGGAATTTCCTTCCCCCGCGTGGCGAGCGCCGAAAGGAAGAGTCCCGCGTTCCCCAGCTGGTTCTTGTAAGGCGAATTATTCAGGATCTGCATGGCTTTCGTGTTGGCGGCCTTCTCTTCATCGGGAGTCCGCGCAAATCCGAAATGGCGAAAGGTGTCCTTGTCGTCGATGAGCAACTGATCGAAGAAAGCAAAGCTGGAATCAAGGCGATGGCCGAGGACTGCGTGGCTCAGCTCGTGCGCTACGATGGTGGCCAGGCTGGCTTCATCCGGCAGCACGTCGATCAAGCCGCGGCTAAGCACGATGGTATGGCCAACGGTGTAGGATTCCAGTGTCGTGGTGGTCATCACGCGGCAGCGGACATCGGGTTCAATGTCGATGTTGTTGGTAACCTCGAGGTTGTTGACCACCGTCTCGAGGACCTTGTCTACTTCACCGCGCGGTGCGATCAATCCAATGCGCTCCAGCCGGTCGATCACGTTGTCTTCCGCCTGGCGGTCCCACGAGCGCTGCGCTTGAATCGGTGAAAGGTCGTTGGCGGTCTTGGTGTCGTCTTGCACCGGCGTCTCCACCAGGATCTTGCTCAATTCCTGTTCCTGGCTGGCGTGACCCAGGTTATAGCCCCACAGCCGCGTTTGCGCCTTGAAGTCCAGCTTCTTTGACAAATTGTAGTGCACGTCTTTTTCTTCGCTGTACACGAAGGAAGGCACCCAAATGCCCGGCTGCACGTTGGCGCGCCAGCTGTCGAAGTGGAACCACCAGCTGGAATGCCCGTTGCCGCTGTAAGCGCCGTTAAACCGCACAATGTTGTAGTCCTGATCTTCCACCCAGATGCGTCCCAGGAACCGGCCCTTGCCGGCCTTTTCCTGCGGCGTCACGTCGAATACCAGGCAGCGCACTTCGCCCAGGAATTCCCGGCGCACGTAGTCAAACTTGTAGTGCGCCTTGTCGAACCCATTCGTGTCGATGAAGATCATCTGCAGGAAGCCGTCCGGCACAAATTGCAGCGCGAAGGAAAAGAAGTTGCCGATCGAGCCGAAGATCTTTTTCCCCTTGCCGTTGGTGTCCGTCAAGGAGACCAGCGAGACGCCCTTGGAGAAGTCCGCGCGTCCCAGGAAATATTTGTCGCCCGCGGGAGCGTAGCCAAGATCCTTATCTGGTTTGAGGTTCTGGATGTACGTCTCCACCAGCGGCGAATACTGCCGGATTTGCTGGCTGGCCCGGTTTTCGTTGGTGATCACCCGGTCGATGACGTCGTCCATGGTCCGTGCCTGATCCGCCGGCTTGGGGGCCGCCGAAGCGGCAATGGCGCCCAGACCGCTCAACATCAGCACGAAAATAAAATTCGTTACCTTACGCATTTTCTCTCTCCCTCAATATGCCAAACGAAATTCAATTCGAACGCGCGCCGGGAAATCCACGGCCTGACCTTCGCGTTTTGCGGGCTTGAACTTGATCTGCTGCGCCGCACGGGTTGCGGCTTCGTCGAGACCATGGCCCAAACCGCTTACCACCCGGTTCACCTGAATGCTGCCGTTTGCCAGGAATACCATCTCGAGTACTACGTCGCCTTCAATCTTCAGACTACGCCCTTCCGCCGTGTACTGCGGATGTGGTTTTTCTAATATGTCAACAGGCGTCGTGGCCCCTTCGCTGGCCACCGCTTTTTTCTTGGGTGCTTCCGCTGCTACGCTCTGGTCCGCAAAGCCCGTGGACTGCAGCGAGCCCTTCTTGGCGGCTGGCGGAGGGTTTGCTGTGCCGTTGCCAAACCCGGTGCTTGCTACCGTGCCGCGAATGCCTTTGTCGCCGCCCGTGCCGTTGCCGTATCCCGGTCCACCCGGCAATGCGGGTGACCCCAGCCGATTTACGTTGGTGGTTTTGTTGGGATCGCCTTTGCCGGCAATCCCGTTGGGATCGCCAAAGCCGCCGGTTTGCACTTTGTTTACCGGAGCCACGACTGTTGCCGGTGCCGCGCTCCCGGAGGACATCATGCCGACTTTCACATCTTCTTTCGGCTTCTTCGGCTGAGTCGTCGGCGTATCGATCTTTACCTGCTCGAACACCGGATTCAGTTCAACTGGTTTCGCTTCCAAGGTTTTTACCTTGGGCGGCTCGACTTTTGCCGCAAGAAAGACGTGTGTCTGCTTGGGGTTTAGCTTCACCGGCTCGGGCACCACCGGTTTTGGTTGCGGCGGCACTACTTTGGCCTTTACTTTTACCGGCGGTGGAGGCGGTGGCGCAACCGGGATTTCCGTGACCGGCTGCATCAACTCCGTAACACGTAAATGGAGTGCCGTTTGCATCTGCGTTGGGAACAGCAAGGGAAGCAGCAACAAGAAACCGAAGATCGCAAGTTGTACGCCCGCGCTCACGCCGAGGCGGTTCCAGTTGGGTTTGGTGTCGGGGAGCAAAGCAAGGCGTGCCGGAATGGCTTTGGTGCCTATGGCCTTCTTCCAAGCCTGGGGATCTCCGGAACGGCCGCGGTTTCCTTCAAAACCGACGCCCATCGACGTCTTACGTGGTGGATCTGCAATCATGGTTGTCATCCGCGTGCCGCCTCGTGAAATTTCCGGCCCGCAAAGTGGAATTATCTTGGGAAGCGCTCCCAAGTCCGCTTGCAGGGTAGGTACTGCGCTCAAGCAGTACCAGAGTACGTATGTGGCTGGGGGAGCTCGAATAGGACTTTCGTACTAGCGTCGCGAAGTCGCTAATGCTCCCGCGAGCGCACCGTCGCGCACCCCTCTACCAACCCGGCGAGGCAGATTCAGTTGCGAGTCTGGGGACGCAACACACTGTAGGATACCGCAATTCCGGGCGGGGTTGGCTTAGTTTTGAGCACCACTTTCGGTCTGCCGGGCTTATGCTCTAGGATGCATCGGGAGGCTTGGATGTTGGTTTAGACCTATCCCGGAGGCCGGCCCCCGTGTTGGACAACTGATGACGGAAGACGCGCCAAAACCCGGCCTTGAGAGCCCCATGGTGGATCTCTCGCGTCCGTTCGATGGGCAGACCCCCTCCCTCGAGTGGTTTTATGCTCAGGCGCAGGCAGGCCGCTGGCGGCTTCCCCAGGCGCGCTTTGCCGCCGCGCTGGAGCGTAGCGCAAAGAAGGCTTTGACACCCGGAGCGGTGACTCCGCGAAAGCTCCACGATTATCTTTCCGCACTCCATCTGGAAGACTTGGCTTTGGCTACCGCCTGTGCTGATGGCGAGGAGGCCGCGTGGGAGCATTTTTTCAATACCTACCGAACCTACTTGCGGGCAGCGGCAGCAGCAATCCTTCGGTGCCCGGCAGGCTCCGCAGAATCCTGCGATCTGGCGGATTCGCTTTTTTCGGAGTTGTACGGTTTGGCCGACGGCAAAGGAGCGGAGCGGTCGCTCTTCCGCTACTTTCACGGACGAAGTTCCCTGAAGACCTGGCTTCGCGCTGTCCTTGCCCAGCGGCACATTGATTCCATCCGTGCCGGCCGACGCTTTGAGGAACTTGCCGAGGACGAAACCGGCGATGGGCCGCAAACGACATTGCTCGGGCCGCCGACCCAACCGGTCGATCCTCACCGGGAACGCTACCTCGCATCCTTCACCCGCGCCCTGCAGACCGCGCTCGATCGCCTCGACCCCCAGGAAAAGGAGCGGCTTCGCCTCTATTACGCCGAGGAAAAAACTCTTGCGGAGATTGGACGTCTGCTCGGCGAGCACGAATCCAGCGTCTCTCGTCATTTGGACCGCGTGCGCCGCGATCTGCGTCAGGCTGTGGAAGAAATTCTTCGCAACGGGATCGGCGCAGCCAACGGTTTCGCGGCTCAACCAGGCCTGAGCGATGCCGAGATTGCCCTCTGTTTTGAATGCAGCGCTGGAGACGTCCCTATCGATCTCGATAAATTGCTGCCGCGCTCAAAATCTCCGGGGCCGGCAGCAGGAAAGCGCACGCCATGACCGCCCCGTGCAAGATTGCCGCGCAATTTCGTTCTAAGGATGGAGAAGCCTATGGCGCCTGACGAACGCGATCGGATGTTTGACAAAGCGCTGGCGCGCCATCTGCGCTCTGCCGCGCCTGCCGGCGAAGCTTCGGATATTTCCAGCCCTTCCGCTTCGCAGAGCAGCGCCTGCCCGGACCCGGAAACGCTGGCGGCGTATCACGAGCGCTCACTCCTCCCCGAGCAATTGAATTCCTTGAAAGAACATATCGTCGGCTGCGCGAATTGCCAGACCGTTCTCGCTCAGTTGGAAATGACGGACCAGATTTCTCTGCAAGCTGCGGAAGAAGAGCAAGTGTTTGCTCATGCTGTAGCCGCGCCGGCAGCGGCCGCTTCCAATCCAGCTTCGGCGAGTTCGCCAGAAGCACGCGCACGAAAGTCTCGCCGTCTCCTGCGCTTCAGGGGCGCGCGCTGGCCGTGGCTCGCGCCCGCCGGCGCAATCGCCGCAGGACTTCTCGTCTGGATCGCTCTGCACGATAATCAGCCTTTGGCGCCTCCCAGCCTTAATGAACGCGAAAGCAAAACGGCCAAAAATCAGGCGCCTCCCATTCCTTCTGGTGCAATACGCGAGCCGCAATCTTCCGTACCCGCGAAACCAAGCGTCATTCTCACGCGCCCGCAAGCACCAGCTGGCGAACCAGCATTCGCCGACGGTCGTGAAGCATCCAGTGCCACCAAGCAAATCCAGAAGTTGGGCGGCGCGGCTGGCGCCAGGTCTGCGGATTCCAAGACCGATGAGGAGTTCCGCGCAGAAAAGGACCGCCAGCGCGATACTCTCGCAGATCAGGTGACGGCCGGCCATCGCGCCGATCTCGATGACAAAGTTCTTGCCGAAACATTGCGAAAAAAGGAGGATGCTCGGGCTCAAACCGAGAAGCTTCAGGCGGAAACCGCTGAGGTGCAAAACGCTCAGATCCAAAATCAAAACAACAATTACATCTCGCCAAGAGTCGCTGGCCCCAGTCCTTTGAATCAAGCGCAATCTTCCACTAAGGCAAAATCCACCGGCGCGGTGGCTGCCGCTACACCCGCACCCGCTCCTCCTCCCCCATCGCCAGCAGAGGTTAGTGGCGCCGTAGCCGGCCATACCGAAACCGGTTCTCTAGTCGTCGCCCGTTCGATTTCCAATTCACGATTGTTTTCATCGCCGGGTTCGAACTTTTTCTGGCGCGTCGGCCGCGGCGGCCTCATCGAGTTCTCCAAAAACAGCGGCTCTTCCTGGTCGCGCCAAACCAGCGGTGTTCTCGTCGACTTGCTGACCGGCTCAGCTCCTTCGGATCAAGTCTGCTGGATTGTCGGCCAAGTAGGCGCGGTTCTTCGGACGACGGATGGTGGCGCCCATTGGAAAATAATTCCCTCGCCGCTCGCCGAAGATCTCGGGGGAATTCGCGCCACGGACGCGCTCCACGCCACCATCTGGAACGCTCGCGCCACAAAAAGCTTTGAGACTAGCGACGGCGGCCTGACCTGGAAGCCCGTCCCGAATCCGTGATGCAGGGCGTCCAGGCTCTGTCCTCGGAGTGCAAGAAATTCGGCCAGCATCGTTCTAAGAGAGAAGGCAAATCCAGATTGAGGTGAACGTGATGAATATCCCGAGGACACGGCCGACCAAACGGCTTCTCTTGAAAATTTCCGCCGTTGCCGTTCTTGCCGCCGGAGCTGCAATTCTGTATCCAGCCGTCCGCGGCAACAAAGTCTATGCGGCCCAGGAAAAGGATTCCGCGCGCGCAAACGCCGCCGACCAATCCACCAGCCTCAACGATCAGACCGACCTGAACGTCACCGTCTATAACTCCAACATCGCTCTCATCCGCGATGTCCGCAATCTCGCGCTTCCCAGTGGCGCCTTCCGCCTGAAATTCATGGATATCGCCGCCACCGTCAATCCCGCCACCGTGCATTTCCGTTCCCTGAACGAGCCGGAAAAACTGGGCGTCATCGAGCAGAACTACGAATACGACCTGCTCGAGCCCGCCAAGCTGCTCCACAAATACGTCGGCAAAGAAGTCACACTGGTGCGTACCTACCAGGACAGTGGCACGACCAAGCGCGAAGAGATCAAAGCCACTCTGCTTTCCGACAACAACGGCCCGGTTTGGAAAATTGGCAACGACATCGTCACCGGAATGTTTGCCGAGAGTTATCGCTTTCCCGAAGTCCCGGCCAACCTCTACGAGCGTCCCACGCTGCTGATGTCTCTCGAGAATTCTGGCGCGAGGAAGCAGCAGATCGAAGCTTCTTACCTCGCGAATAATTTGTCCTGGAACGCCGACTACGTTCTCACTGTCGCGCGTGACGACAAGAACGCCGACCTTGACGGCTGGGTCACCGTCGTCAACAACAGCGGCACCGCCTTCCGCAACGCCCGCCTCCAGCTTGTGGCCGGAGAACTGAACCGCGTGGCGAATGACACTGGGCGGTTGAGGATGGAGATGAATGCACCAATGCCCATGGCGGCCAAGGCTCAGCAGTTTCAACAGGAAGCCTTCAGCGAGTACCATCTCTATTCGCTCGGCCGCAAGACTTCCGTCGAAGACAAAGAAACCAAGCAAATCAGCTTGCTTCAGGGGTCCGGCGTTCCCGTCGAGAAAATCTTCATGGTCAACGGGCAAAACTACTACTACCGCAACCAACAGACTCCGGGTGCGCCTCTGAAAGATCCCGTCATGGTCTACTACAAATTCAAAAATGAGGAAAAAGCCGGACTCGGCATCCCGCTTCCGGCAGGCAACGTCCGCGTCTATCAGAAAGATTCAAAGGGCGGCATTCTTTTTGCCGGCGAGGACCGCATCGACCACACCGCGAAAGACGAGTTCGTGAACATCCACATCGGCAACGCCTTCGATGTCGTCGCCGAACACAAGCAGATTGACTACAAGCGCATCGACACCCACACCTGGGAAATGGAATTTGAAGTTACACTGCGCAACCACAAAGACGGCCCCGTCACCGTGCAGGTGAATGAACCCATTGGTGGGTCTTGGGAGATGGTCACTTCCACCTACAAGTACACCAAGACCGCGGCCTTTGCCGCCCAATTCATCGTCCCGGTCGCCAAGGACGGCACATCCGTCCTGAGGTACCGTATCCGCGCCACTTGGTAACCTGTCGCGGCCAGCGAGCGGTTGCTCTCCCTGGAGCGCCCGTCTGGTTAGCCAATCTCCGCCACGAAGATCATTTCCGGCGAGTCATCCAGAATCGGCGTCCGATCAAAGTTTCCATACTGCGCCACTACTTGGAACCCGCATCGCGCCAGCAGGTGCTCCACTTCGTAGCGAAAGAAATACCGCAGAGGCCAGGCAAACACCATGCGCTCCTGCCGCCCGCCCGGATGCACGACGGAAAAGATCATCTCCACGTCGTTGATCTGCTCCGCACGATGAAACGCGGCAACCCGTTCCGTGATCTTCACCTGCCGCCCGTCGGCGGTGTTATATTCCGTCACCAGCACCTCGCGCATGTGCACGGGATCGTGCATGCGCTCGGCATCCGTCTGGAACACGTCCAGGACCAGCCGCCCGCCCGGGGCAAGATGCTTGCTCACGCACTCCAGGCAGTCCGTCTGCTGCTTTACTTCCAGAAGGTGCTGCAACGGGCGGAAGGGAATGATGATCAGCCGGAACTTTTCGCCCAGGTCAAACCGCGCCATGTCTCCCTGAACGAGGTGAATGCGCTCGCGCTCTTCCGTAAAAAGCGCCGCCCTTTTTTTCACCGCGCGCTCCAGCATGCGTTCGGAGAGATCGAGCCCGGTCACGCGCTTTCCAGCTTGCGCCAGTGCCATAGTGACGCGCCCCGTGCCGCAACCCAATTCGAGCACCGGATCGCCGAAGTCCCGCGCCGCGTCGCGGTAAAACGCCACGTCCTGCAGCCGCCCCTTCACCACGGGCGACTCGTCGTAATAATCCGCAATAAACGAATCGTATAGCGCTGACGTCATCGGAATTCACAGCGAGCGCCGCGTCCTCCACCAGTCACGGGTCACCAGTCACCAACTATCGCGTCCGCCTCAATCTCCACCAGCATTTCCGGAGCAATCAGCTTGCTCACTTCCACCATGCTCGTAGCCGGCCGGATCTCCCCGAAAAATTCTCCGTGCGCGCGGCCGACTTTCTCCCACTCAGCGATATTGGTCACGTAAATTCGCGTCCGTACGACGTCTTTCAAGCTCGCGCCTACCTTGCCGAGCGCCGCCTCGATGTTCTTGATAGTTTGAATGGTCTGCGCGCGTAAATCGCCCACGCCCATGATCTTTCCATCCGGCCCCGTCGCCGTCGTACCCGACACCGTAATGACGTTTCCGATCCTCACCGCGCGCGAGTAACCCACAATCGGCTCCCACGGTGCTCCGCTCGAAATATTCTGCCTCGACATGCTGGTCCCCCCGTTCTACGAAATCCTGGAAAGGATAATCTACTCTCTTCTTCTTTGAACGTAACAAAATGGATGGTGCTCAGTAGGGGAACTCTTCGGGAAGATGTTAAACTGAATTCAGTTCGGCGGGGAAATCGAGAATACAGATGAAGTGCAACAACATTCTGGAAGCCGTTGGTCACACGCCGCTGGTGCGCCTGAACCGCATCAATAAGGGCTTGAAGCCGCAGATTTACGTCAAAGCGGAATTCACCAATCCGGGCGGCTCGGTAAAAGACCGCATCGGCATCAGCATGATCGATGAAGCCGAGAAAAAGGGCCTGCTCAAGCCCGGCGGCACCATCATTGAAGGCACTTCCGGCAACACTGGCATGGGCCTGGCGCTGGTCGCGGCGGTGCGCGGCTACAAATGCGTTTTTACCACCACCGACAAGCAGTCCAAGGAAAAAGTGGATTTGCTCAAAGCGCTTGGGGCCGAAGTAATCGTTTGTCCCACCGCTGTCGAGCCCGAAGATCCGCGCAGCTATTATTCGGTGGCGAAAAAACTCGCGCGCGAAATTCCCAATTCTTACTATCCGAACCAGTACGACAATCCGATGAACCCCGAAGCGCACTACCGCACCACCGGTCCGGAAATTTGGGAGGACAGCGAGGGCCAGGTCACGCACTTCGTTTGCGGCGTCGGCACGGGCGGAACCATCAGCGGCGTGGGAAAATTCCTGAAAGAAAAAAATCCCAACGTAAAAATTGTCGGTGTCGATCCCTACGGTTCGCTGTACTACGATTTCGTGAAAACCGGGCAAACCATAAAAGCCAAAACGTATGTTGTCGAAGGCATCGGCGAGGATTTCTTTCCCACAACTATGAATTTGAAAATTCTCGACGATATGATTCAGGTGAACGACGAAGAATGTTTTGTCGTGGCGCGCCGTTTGGCGAAAATGGAAGGGCTATTCACCGGCGGCTCCGGAGGCGGTTGTATTTCCGGGACGTTGCGCCTTGCCAAGGATCTGGGGCCGCATGATTTTGTCGTCGCGTTGCTGCCGGACACCGGAACGCGCTACCTCAGCAAGGTTTACAACGATTTATGGATGCACGAACGCGGCTACGTCGACGCGGCTACCGCCATCACTGCGATGCAAGTCGTCAACGCCAAGCACGCCAGCGGCAAAGTTCGTGAACTGGTCATTGCGCGGCCGCACCAAACCGTTTTTCACGCGCTGAAGACCATGCAAGAGCAGGACATTTCGCAGATTCCCGTCTTCGAGGAAAACATTCCCATCGGCACGATCTACGAAGACCAAATCCTGAATCTCGCGCTGCAAGGCAAGGATCTGCGCAAGCTCGTCGTTCGCGAAATGATGAGCAAGCCTCTGCCGCAGGTGCCAAAGAATGCACCTGTCGAGCGCATCACGCAGATTCTCAGCCACGAAAATCCCGCAGTCTTTGTGGAAATGGGCGACTCGCGTTTCGAGATCCTCACCAAGTACGACCTCATGAGCACCGTCGCCAGCCTCATGGAACAAAAACGCTGAGCGCCTCTTCCGCACCAAATTCTTGACAGATAGGAAACAGGAACCTTGAAGATCCAGGATTTTAACGAGCGGCTGAAAGACTCCATACTCATCGCCGATGGCGCCATGGGCTCGATGCTGCACGAGGCTGTTGGCACGCAGCGCTGCTTTGATGAGTTGAATTCGACCGAGCCGGAAGCGGTATTTCGCGTCCACCAGGCCTACATCGAAGCGGGCGCGCACATCATCGAAACTAATACGTTTGGTGCGAACCGCTTCAAGCTTGCACCGCTCGGGCTCGCCGAAGAAGTCCAGCGCCTCAACAGCCGCGGCGTGAAAATTGCCCGCGAAGCTCGCGAATCGGCTTCGCGTGAAGTCTTGATTGCCGGGTCCATCGGTCCACTGGGACTCGGCGTACAGTCGCGGCATCCTGAGCCAGAAGAGATCCAGGACGTTTTTCACGAGCAGGCTCTTGCGCTCGAAGAGCGTGGCGTGGATTTCTACATTCTCGAAACGTTTTCGTATATTGAAGAATTATTGCTGGCCATTGACGCCATCCGCTCTTT
>Ga0137418_10001350_pt1 | contig 22580 bp, 15 predicted proteins | sample CZODoug3_1_2_16f_FD_122242 | JGI IMG/M metagenome (GOLD analysis project Ga0137418, IMG submission 122242) | Vadose zone soil fungal communities from Angelo Coast Range Reserve, California, USA - CZODoug3_1_2_16fungal (Hybrid Assembly) | ecosystem: Environmental > Terrestrial > Soil > Vadose...
GTTATTACGCCTATACACGACCATATTCGCTGGGCGATCCCGCAACCTATGTTACGTTGATCGGCGCGCAATTGCTGCTGGCGGCGGTGTTCCACTATCGCCGTCTGGTTTTTGGCGCCGTGATGGCTTCGTTCTTATGGGCCGGTATGGACCTGCCGATGATGGGAGCGGGGGTCGCGGCACGATGGCCCATTCTGCTGGTCGCCGCCATGGTTGGGTTGGTGCTGTGGCTGAAGGAAGAACGGCAGCATTTTGGAGCCATGCACTTTGTCGCCCTGGCTTGTGCCGTCGCGGCTCTGACCTCGGCGACGGTGTCGGCGTTTCCGCGTATCGCTTTCCTGAAGGCCTCCAGTTTGCTTCTGTTATTTTTGTATGCGTCCGGCGGTGTGCGGGTCGCAATATTGAATTGCGAACATGACTTTGTCCGTAGGCTAGTCGATGTGGCTGAGATCATAGGTTATCTGACTGCGGCATGTTATTTCGGACTTCACTTTGAGATCTTCGGAAATCCCAATTCCCTGGGGGCCGTGGCGGGAGCAGCGTTGGTCCCGCTGGCGATGTGGGCAGTCTGGGTTGCCGATACCCCGAATCTGCGTCGCCGCCGGTTGATATCTCTGGCTGTGAGTGTGGTGCTCCTGGTTTCGAGTCGCTCTCGGGCTGGGCTCTTGAGCAGCGCCGTGACGGCCGCCTTTTTCCTGTTGAGCCTCCGGCGTTATCGTCTCTTTCTTCGTGCCGCCACTCTGGGTATTGCTGTGGTGTCCCTGATCGGCCTGTGGAACCCGGACTTGATCTGGAGAACTAGTGAGGATGTAAATTCCAATCTAGTCTACAAGGGGCACCGGGAAAAGGGTTTGCTAGGTTCGCGGATGCAACCTTGGAATGACACCATGGAAACAATTCGTGAGCACCCGTTTTTGGGGGGAGGGTTCGGCACGACCGCGACGGGCGCGTACAGCGACGCGGGGGCCTCGGCGGTTACCACCTCCTTTGGAACGACGCGGGAGCACGGGAATAGTTACTTGGCGCTTCTGGAGTGGGTTGGCCTTCTGGGAATCTTGCCCTTCTTATTTCTTATCGGCGGCATTTTGTTGGAAATCAAGACTGTGGGCCTATATATGCTGCGTACCTTGGATGGCTCGCACCCAGCGGTCCCGTTGGCGTTGGTTTGTCTCTCCGGGCTGATAGCGGCGGCATTTGAGGATTGGCTATTCGCGGTCGGGTACTACCTGTCGGTCTTTTTCTGGAGTATGGCATTTTGTTTGGTAGATCTTACGCGCCACCCAATTGAGCCAGAGCCTGTATCCATGCCCATGGCCACGCGTCACAGTTGGCTAGGTGGAGGGGCTGGACTTCTACCGCACCAGGCCGGTCGTCGATAGATCCTGTGACAGAAGCGATCTCTGACCTCGAATGCACCTCACAGTTGTCAGATTGTTGGTTGGTGAACGGTATGGGAATGATGCGGCGGGTCCTGAAGGCCATGAGCCGCGACGTTGTGTCGCGAAGGCGTCTTCCCCCGAATTCGGTAAAGTTCCAATCTTGATATCGCCCGACTGCGCTTTGGCGTACTGGAAGCGCGGCATGACGGTCGATCCTTTCCTGATCTGTTGTCCATGGCGAGAGAACTGGTGCTGCCGGGAATGACGGTTTGGGACATTTGGGCGAAAGTCAGGCTCTTCGCTTTTGCAGCTGTCGGGTTGGGCGCGCAGGTGCTGGCGGTGGAGGGCGACACGTGGTTGGCCAATCTACTGCACCTCTCGCTCGCGATCAATCGCTTGCCGGGTACCGCACCACCCGCTGCGGTAGCGAAAACCGTCGGCATCGGGCGAATGCAATTGTCGGAAGAGGGGAGAGCGTCGAATTCCCTGAGCGGCTCGGGCGATGGCGGATAAGCGATGGTGACAGTCGCATTGGACTGGATCCTGGCGCATTTTCCACCGCTGGAGCTGATAAAAGTCGGTATCGAAGGCATGGAGTGCGCTGCCTTGCGATGAGCGAACAGAACCCTCAAACTCAAGCCGACTGTGCTCTGCGAAGTGACGCAGAATCACGAAAATATTGGTCGCCTTCTGAAGTTCCGCGGCGTACAACATGATGTATGCGCCCAGGAGACAGGACCGAGTTCCACTGCAACGGCCTTCCGTCGACACGCTGGCGCTCGCCTAATGCGCCCTGCGTTCGTTAGGGATCACCTTCGTTACGTCTTTCGTTGTCCTCAGATACAGGCTGTCCGCGCAATAACGCAGAGGTGGCAGAATTCGACTCGATTTTCGCAGGACTTCCGAGGCGCGCACGACGGCGCGATATTTCGCCGGCAGGAAGCGGATGTCGCTGACTTGGGGATTGAGCGAGAAGAAGCCGTCCACTTCAACTTCCGTGGGGCCCAGTTCCTGGCGAAACGCAGAGAGCAATTCTCCCGGGAGCCAGTAGCGGACTTCGAAGCCTGCCGTTTTTACGAACTTGAGGCGCAATTGATTATAAAGAGAGCGTGGCCCTAGCTTGTTTGCCATTTGGATCAGACTCTCACCTCCGGGGCGGAGGACGCGGCGAATTTCGCGCAGGGCGGCGCGCGCGTTGTCTTTCGAGAGATGCTGCAGGACACTGTAGGAGAATGCCTGGTCGATGATGCTGTCCCGCAAGGGAAGACAGCGGCCGTCTCCCACGACAAACAGAGCGTCGACACCCAACTGGGCTGCCACGTGGCGCGCGGCGCGAACGCCACCGAGAGAAGGGTCAACCCCGATGGGCCGATAGCTGGCTCGGGCTGCGGCGATGCACCACCGTCCCCAACTGCACCCAACCTCGAGAAACAATCGCCCGTTTCCCGGAGGCAAGCGCAGATGCGGGATTGGATACTCCTGCAGCTTTCCCGCCAGGTGGCTGTAGAGGGCGCCGTTCGTGGTGGCGATCCATTTGTTGACGAACGGATCGATCTCGCTCCCGACCGGCGCGGGCATTAACTCCGAAGCCTCGCAGTGGGTAAAAGGTACTTCTTCAACTAGCAGTACGGGAACGCCGTCAACGATTCCGTAGGCATGGGCTTGTTCACAGACGAGTTCACGACCCACTTCCCGAAGGTTCGAGCGGTCGCGCGGGCACACGATGAACTCCAGAAGTCGCGGATCGACCCGGACATTCCCCGAACCCATTTACGAACGATCTCCTCGGAAACCACTGATTATACTTGAGGATAGCCCTTGTTCCTTCTTTGCGCGTCTGAATCAGTTGTTGAGAATCGGGGATTGATGCACATCCTGTTCAACGCATTTGCGGCTAGTTCGGGGAGTGGGCTCACCTATGTACGAAACGTGGCGGCAGTACTGGCCCGGCGCGGCGATCCTCGAGCCACCTTTCTCGTGGGACCGGAACTCAGTCGCGAGTTTGCCGCTGGTGCGAATGTAGCATTCGAGGAAATGCGAGAGCCGCAATCGGCAGTACGGCGTGTTATGTGGGAACAGTCGGCGTTGCCGCGGATCGTGCGCAGGCTTGGGACAGATGCCCTGGTGTCTGCCGGGAACTTTGCCTTGCGACGATCGCCTGTTCCCCAGATCTTGTTGAGTGGAAACTCGCTGTACACATCGACCGATTACCGGCGCGACCTGCTCCAACGTCGGGAGTACGGCTTGTGGATGGACAATGGCATCCGGTCGTTCTTCGCGGCTCGGTCGGTGGGTTGGGCGGATGTGACGGTAGCCCCCAGTGAATCCTTTGCCCAGGACTTGCGGCAGTGGACGAGGGACAACCGGGTGGTGGCGATTCACCATGGGTTCGATCGGGAGGTGTTTTTTGCAGAAGACGCACCTCTACCCGACGGCTTGCAGAGAGTCCTCACGGATACTGACGATTGCCTGCGTTTGCTCTTCGTTAGCCACTTCAATTACTTTCGTAATTTTGAGACACTGTTTCGCGGCTTGAACATACTTCGCGCGATGCTTCCTGAGAAGAATCCCAAGCTGCTGCTGACGACACGATTGCGCTCAGCGGAGAATCCTGGAGAGTTTCGCGCTGAACCGGCGGCTGCGCTCGTTCGAGAGTTGGGATTGTCGGAGCATGTGGTCGAACTGGGAGCGATTCCGTATCGCCAGCTTCAGCATTTGTACCGCGCTTGCGATGTCTACGTCAGTGCCTCGTATGCAGAGACCTTCGCGCATCCGGTGGTGGAGGCGATGGCGTGCGGTGTGCCGGTGGTGGCGTCAGATTTGCCGGTGCATCGTGAGGTGGCGAGGGAGGCTGCGGTTTACTTCCCGAGATTCTCCCCTGAGGGTTTGGCGCAGCAGGCGCGGGAGGTGGTGAGTTCGCCGGAGTTGGCACGCCAGATGTCGCAAAATGGCGAACGGCGGGCGCGCGATTTCAGCTGGGAAAAGCACGTGGATCTGATGGTGGACGTGGCTCGGAATCTGATCGAACGCCGTGCTGGACGTGCGGAATGAGGGTCTCTGCGTGATACCATACCAACAGTTTTTCGGCGCTCGACGTGATTGACCTTGATGAATTCAAGTGCTGATGTGTCAATAACTTACAAGGAGAGCGACGCGGTTGCCTATCACGGAGGCCTGGCCGCCGATTGGGAGGACCGGTACAAAAAGCGCTCGTTTCAAGCACGCTTGGAAGTCCTCGAGGAATGTCTGCGAGGGCGAACGCTGGCCGGCATGCAATGGCTGGACGCCGGTTGCGGCACTGGGACTCTGACCCGTTTCCTGGCGGAAAAGGGTTGTTCCGTAACCGGATTGGACGCGGCGGCGCAGATGATTGAGATGGCACGGGGGCGAACGCAAGACCACCCGCAGCGGGAACGGATGCGGTTCGAAGTGGCAGACCGGGATTCCGCAGGTACGATTGAGCGGTTGCCCAATGCGACCGGGTCACTGGATGGCATTCTTTGTTCGAGTGTTTTGGAGTACATGCCAGATGCGGAACAATTGGTTGGGGAGTTTGCGCGGGTGCTCAAGCCTGGCGGGGTCCTACTGATTTCTGTGCCCAACGCCCAGTCCGCGGTTCGGCGAGCACAGGTGGCCATTCACAGGTTGGGACGCCGGCTGAGGATGCACTGGCTCCCCTTTATTGAATATTCCCGCAACGAATACTCAACGGGAGAGTTCGAAGCTTTGCTAAGGGCCAAAAACTTTCGAACGGAGAGAGTGATCGTGTTCGGCAGTCCCATTCCGCGTTGGCTGCAGCGGCGGCGGTTGGGGGGCTCGCTACTGATGTTTGCGGCGATCCGTACATAGGCGATTCCCGAATGATCCAGAGCGAAAAATCAGAAAAGACCAAGGGCGGAGGGGTGGACGCTGGAGTCTGTTTGTTGCCCGTCAGCGTGATTGTTGCGGCGCGCAATGAAGCTCACAATCTGCCGCGATGCCTGGACGGCTTGCGGAATTTTGGCGAAGTGCACCTTGTGGATTCGCACAGCACGGACGCGACCTGCGAAATTGCGGCAGCGCAGGGCGTGAAGGTAGTTCAGTTTGACTACCGGGGAGGGTGGCCGAAGAAGCGGCAGTGGGCAATGGACACTTTGCCACTGGCATACGACTGGGTTCTGCTTCTCGACGCGGATGAAGTGATGACGCCGGCGCTCGAGAAGGAGATCGGTGAAGTTATTGCGAATCCCGGCTACGATGGCTACCGCATTGCTCTGCAAATGCATTTTCTGGGGCGACAATTGCGGCATGGTGACGCCAGCTTCTGGAAGCTTTCGCTGTTTCGGCGGGGGAAGGCGCGTTACGAGTGCCGCCTGAAAGAGCAAGATAGCTCGATGGCGGACATGGAAGTGCATGAGCATGTGGTCTGCGACGGGCCAACGGGTCGATTGATAAATCCATTGGTGCACCGCAATGTGGAATCGCTGTTCCGATACATTCAGAAGCACAATGAGTATTCGAATTGGGAGGCCAAGGTTTGGCTCAATCGGGGTGACCAGACTGAAGACGGTGGTGTGGAACAACTGCGGCCCGACTTATTGGGCACGCAGGCGCAACGGCGCCGCTGGCTGCGGCGCAAATTTCTGATGGTGCCGGGGTTTCCGGTGCTGTTCTTCGCCTACAAGTACGTTCTTCGTTTGGGCTTTCTGGACGGGATTCCCGGGTTGATTTATTGCTGTTTTCAGAGCGTGCAGTTCCTGCAAATCAAGGCAAAGATCTACGAGTTGCAAGCGCGTGAGGCGCAGCGTGGCTAGATTCTCTTCACTTTGCACATGAAGCAAATTCTTCAAGATGCACGTACGGGTGAGATTGCGGTGGCCGAAGTGCCGGCACCGCAGTTGCTGCCGGGATGCGTCCTGGTACGGGTGGCGGCGTCGGTGGTTTCGGCGGGGACCGAACGCGCGTCCTCGGAGTTTGCCAGTAAGAGTTTGCTGTCAAAAGCAATAGCACGGCCGGATCTGGTGCGTGGCGTGCTGGCGAAGTTACAGCGGGATGGCGTTGCATCGGCGTGGAATGCGGTTCGGAGCCGCCTGGATCAGCCTTTGGCACTGGGTTACAGCAGCGCCGGAACGGTGGTCGCGCTCGGCGAGGGCGTCACGGATGTTCTGGTGGGAGAACGCGTGGCTTGTGCGGGTGCAGGATACGCCAACCATGCGGAGGTTGCCTGCATTCCGCGGCTGCTGATGGCAAAAATTGCTTCGCCCGATGTCGGCTTTGACGAAGCGGCGTTTTCCACGCTCGGAGCGGTGGCGCTTCATGGAGTTCGCACGGCGGAGGCGAAGCTTGGGGATACGGTTGCGGTCATAGGCTTGGGGCTGCTGGGTCAATTGGCGCTGCAGATTCTGCGGGCTGCGGGCTGCAGTGTGATTGGGTTCGATCTGAATCCGCAACGTGCCGCTCTGGCGCAGCAACTGGGCGCCGATTCCGCTTGTGACAATGCCGAAACCTTTCGCGATCTTTGCCAGCAGAGGACGGGCGGGCGGGGAGCAGATGCGGTCCTGATTACCGCGGAGACAGCGAGCAGCGAACCGGTGAATCTGGCTGGATCCGTCGCGCGCGAGCGGGCAATCGTCTGCGCTGTGGGCACTGTGGGCATGGAAATCCAACGCCGCATGTTCTTCGAGAAAGAGCTTGATTTCCGGATTTCGCGGTCCTATGGACCGGGACGGTATGATTCCGCATTCGAACAGAAGGGCCACGACTATCCGATCGGTTATGTTCGCTGGACGGAAACGCGAAACATGGAGGCGTTTCTGGATTTGCTGGCGGGCGCGAGAATTGACGTGAGGGCGATGATTACACATCGGATTCCCGTTGAAAACGCGTTGGCGGCGTATGACCTGATTAACGGAAAGACTTCGGAACCTGCGCTCGGAGTCCTGATTACATATCCGCAATCTGATTCGATGCCTGCGAGCCGGGTCAACATTGGTTCGGAATCGACTGCGGCGACTGCAGCGATTCGATTGGGTGTGATCGGTGCCGGTACGTTTGCCACGGGCACGCTGCTGCCTGCAATTAAGCAAATCGATGGTATTGAGCTTGCTGGGGTCTCTACGGCAACCGGCGCACGGGCGCGGCACGCGGCGGAGAAGTTTGGTTTTCGTTATTGTGCGACGGACGAGAATGAGATTCTGCGGGACGAGCGCGTCAACGCTGTGTTGATTGCAACCCGTCACAATCTTCATGCACGGCAAGTGGTCGCGGCACTTGGGGCAGGGAAGCATGTGTATTGCGAGAAGCCGCTTTGTTTGACGGAAGAGGAGTTAACCGACATCGTTCGCGCCCGTGTGCAAGCCGAGCGGATGGTGGTGATGGTGGGCTTCAACCGGCGTTTCGCGACGATGGCGTTGCGGCTGAGGGCGTTCTTCGCCGCAGTGAAGGAGCCGTTGTTGATGCACTATCGCGTGAATGCTGGTTTTCTGAAGGCTGATCATTGGACTCAAGATCCGGCGGAAGGGGAACGGATCCTTGGCGAAGTTTGCCACTTCGTCGATTTCCTCACCTACATCGCGGGAGCTTGGCCCGTGCGGGTGCAGACTCACGCACTGGCCAACAACGGGCAGTACAGCGACGACAACCTCACGATTCAGTTGGAGTTCGCCAACGGATCGCAGGGGACGATCACCTACGCGGCGAACGGCGATAAGGCGTACTCCAAGGAGCGCGTGGAAGTCTTCGGTGGCGGAGGCGTTGGAGTGCTCGAAGACTTTCGTGAGCTGGAACTAAGCCGCGGCGGACGGAAACAGTCCGAACGTTCGCGGCTAAGTCAAGACAAAGGCCATCGCGCCGAATGGGAGGCTTTCGCAAGGACGCTTCGCGAAGGCGGGTCCTCGCCGATTGCCTTTGAAGAGATTGTCGCGGTTTCTCTTGCGACATTGCGTGCTCTTGCCTCTCGGCGACTCGGCGAGCCTATGCCTGTGGACACCGATGCGTTTCTCGCCGCTGCCCGTTCGCAGGGGGGCCAGCCGGCGTAGATGCTAATCCTGGGTCTGAATATGTTTCACGCGGATGCGTCCGCCGCCATCGTGAAGGATGGAGAGGTGATTTTTGCCATCGCCGAAGAGCGGCTGAACCGCAAGAAGCATTTTGGCGGCTTTCCGGCGCTGGCAATTCAGGCTTGCCTGGACCACGTTGGCGCGACAATCTACGACATCGACCACGTTGCCATCGGTCAGGATACGGACGCCAATCTGGCCAGGAAAGTGCAGTATGCGCTTTCGAATCCCAGCCGCATTCTGAATTTCATCAAGATGAGGCAGCGCAAGGAGTCAATGCGGGACCTGACCACGCTGATTCTCGGCGCGCTAGGTGCTGATCCCGGGCGACTGCGTTTTACGGAACATCATTTGGAACACCATATTGCGCATATTGCCAGCGCGTTCTACTGTTCGCCTTGGGAGAAGGCTGCGGGGTTTAGCTACGACGGCTCGGGCGATTTCGTGTCGACGATGACGGCACTCTGCGAAGGCACGGAGATTGAAGTCCTCGATCGTGTGTATCTGCCGCACTCGCTGGGGTCGTTCTATACCATGATTTGCGACTTCATCGGGTACCGCAAATACGGCGACGAGGGCAAAGTGATGGGCCTCGCGCCCTATGGCACGGATACGCACTGCGAGCAGATACAGCGCTTGGTGAGGTCGAAAAACGGGAGCTTCCGGCTCGATCTGGATTACTTTCAGGCGCTGGGTAGCAATCAAGGGATGCAGGTGAAGGAGGATGGCACGGTGGAACTGGCGCGCCATTTTTCCGATCGCATGACGGAGCTGTTCGGAGCGCCGCGCGAGCCTTATAGCGAGATTACGAAGCGCGATATGGATCTTGCGTTTGCCATGCAGCATGTTTTTGAGGAAGCATTTTTCGACTTGCTCAACGCATTGCACCAGCAGGTTCCCACTGAGAATATTGTGATGGCCGGGGGATGCGCGCTGAATAGCGTGGCCAATGGGAAATTATTTGACCGCACTCCATTTCGGCAGACGTGGATTCAGCCTGCCGCGGGCGACGAGGGCCTGGCCATCGGCGCGGCTTTGCACACCTATCACAGCGTCTTGAAACAGCCCCGGAAGTGGGTGATGAAGAATTCCTACTTGGGGCCCGAGTATTCCGATGCGCAGATTGAGGCGGGTTTGAAAGTCGCTGGGCTGAACTTTCGCAAGCTGGAGCGGCAGCCAATGCTCGAAGCAGTGGCAGAGCAAATTGCTGCCGGTAATATTGTCGGTTGGTTTCAGGGCCGTACGGAGTGGGGCCCCCGGGCCCTGGGGAATCGGTCGATTGTGGCGCACCCTGGGCTGCCCACGATGAAAGATACGCTGAACGCCCGCATCAAGCAGCGGGAGTGGTTTCGGCCCTTTGCGCCGTCAATTCTGGCGGACCGTCAGAACGAATACTTCGAGCGCGATCATCCTTCGCCTTTCATGCTGCATGTTTATAAGATCCGTCCGGAGAAGCGCGCCGAGTTGTGTGCGGTGAACCATGTGGACGACACGGGGCGGCTGCAAACGGTGACCCGCGAAGAGAATCCGCTCTACTACGACCTGATTCAGGCGTTTGAGCGGAAGACGGGCATTCCGGTGATTCTCAATACCAGCTTTAACGAAAACGAACCAATTGTGTGCAAGCCGGAAGAGGCGATCGACTGCTTTCAACGGACGAAGATGGACGTCCTGGCGATCGGCTCCTACCTGGTACTGAAATCGGAAGGCTGAAGCCATGGCGATTCCGCCCGAAGAGCCTCCGCGAAATGCGCCGCCACCGAAGACGTCTTCCGGGCTCAGTCTGACTTCTATAGCGCGATTCCCGAAGACACGAGTCTTGGCGTGGGATGGGGACGTGCTGTACGCTTCCCGGGGCTATCGACTGCTTCGCTGCCGGCCTGGCGAGGCCACGATCCATTGGGAAGAGGTAGCGCGATTTTCTCCCGTCTGGTGGCGGAGACTCACTTCAGCCAGCCGATTGGGATTGCGCCTGATGCGCGACGGGTTTCATGGGTTGGCCGTGTTGCCCTCGGGGGAGTTGATTGCTGCGCTGCCAGGCGCCATCGCAACGCTTCGTCCGGGAGAAAGAGAGTTCCAAGTCACGCATGTCCTGCAACGTGGCACCCGGCCGTTGAACATCGCCGTCGCGCCGGACGGGCGAGTCTTCTGGGGAGAATATTTCGACAATCCTGGGCGCGATGCGGTTCACGTCTACGGATCTGACGACCACGGCGCCAGTTGGAAAGTTGTTTATTCCTTCGAGAACAACTCCATCCGCCACGTTCATAACATCGTCTGCGATCCATGGGGGGATTGTTTTTGGGTGCTGACGGGGGATCTCGGTGCCGAATGCCGCGTGCTGAGAGCTTCGCTGGGCTGGGGCCGGGTCGAGTCCGTGATCTCCGGAAGCCAGCAGGCTCGGGCCGTTGCTGCGGTGCCGAGGAAAGACGGCCTTTATTTCGCATCCGACACGCCACTTGAACAGAACTACATCTTTAAGCTTGACCGCCAAGGGAAGCTGGCGCGGTTGGCCGAGACTCACGCTTCCGTGCTTTGCGGTTGTGCCGTCGGAGATGCCGTTTTCTTCACGACAATGGTGGAGCCGAGCGCAGTGAATCTGGATCGTACCGTTGGCCTCTATGGTAGCGCCGACAGTGGCGAATGGTCGCGATTGCTGTCGTGGAAAAAAGACCGTTGGAACGAGAGGCTGTTTCAGTACGGCAATGCGTTCTTGCCCGGGGGACACGGCAAAACGGACGTGCTGGCACTCACGACGGTCGCGACCGAGGGCAGTGACTACGAAACATCGTTCTGGCGGCGGCGAGAGCCATAGGCGGATACTTCGGGAACGCGGGAAGCTATCCTGCGATGTTCGCTTGAACGTAAGGGTCGGAATCAGGCTTGAAGGCTGCTTCTTCGGCAGTTGCTCGCAAAACCCTCAGCGCGGAGTGCTTGAGCCACGATACTATTTCTGGTTTGACTGGTCGATCTGATGCACATCGGCTCCCGCCACCAACCGGCGAATGCTAGCACACCGGTTAAGATGGTGAGGGCCTTTCCCCTCATGCCTCGCGCGAATCGCTTTCAATACTATCGCCGAATTGCTCACGCCTATCTGCTGCCGGGCCAGAGCCACCTTACGTTCTGGCATGAAACGCCGGAGCTGAATCCGCATCTGCGCTCGGATCGCCTCGGCGAATACTACATGTCGTTTGCGGCGAAGGCGGATTACGCTGGGCACTACGATGCGCAGGGCATTCCTATGCTGGATTACCACGGCGCAATCGGGCTGCAGTATAACCCGATTGCGGTGGCGCAGTGGGGATTGGGGAACTACAACCTGCTACGGCGAACTGGGCATCCTTCACGCAGGGAGAAGATCATTCTTTGTGCGGACTGGTTGCTGACGACGCTGGACCAGAATTCCAGCGGAGTTTGGGTTTGGAGCCATCAATTTGACTGGGACTACCGCGATACTCTGCGGGCGCCTTGGTATTCGGGGCTGGCGCAGGGGCAGGCGATTTCCCTACTGTTGCGGGCGCATCTCGAAACGGGGAACGCGAACTATCTGGGGGCGGCGCGGGATGCCTTTAAGGCCTTTGAGCGGGCCGTGGATGACGGCGGCGTGGCCTTCACCGATGGGCGCGGAGATTGGTGGATTGAAGAGTATATTGTCAGGCCTCCGACCCATATTCTGAACGGATTTATCTGGGCGTTGTGGGGCGTCTATGACATGTACCTCGTGACGGGAGAGAACGCGCATCGCTTTCTTTACGAGCGGGGGGTCAAAACATTGGAGCACAATTTGCAGGCCTATGATACGAGATTTTGGTCACTCTACGAGCAATCGGGTACGCGGCTGAAAATGCTGGCGAGTCCATTCTACCATCGCTTGCATATCGTGCAATTGAGGGTGATGCATCGGCTGACGGGGTCGGAAGTGTTCGCGAGAGTTGCCGACCGCTGGGAGCAGTATTGCGCCAGCCGATTTAATCGGACGCGCGCCATTGTTTACAAGGGAGCCTTCAAGCTTCTCTACTACTAAGCCGTGAAGATTCTCTACGTTTCCCAATATTTTCCGCCGGAGATGGGTGCGCCTGCGGCGAGGGCGGCGGAGCTTGCCCGGCACTGGGTCGACGAAGGTCACGAAGTGACCGTGCTCACGGGGTTTCCGAATCATCCGACCGGCGTCGTGTCTCCCGAGTATCGTCGTCAGTTCTGGCGCTTGGTTACGCGGCGCGTGTGGAATGGCGTGCATCTGATTCGCACCTGGCTGCTGCCGTTTCCGAATCGCAAGCCTTACGAGCGCATGTTGAATTACGGTTCGTTCTTTGCTTCGTCGGCGATCACGGGGCTGTTCACTTCGAAGCCGGACGTCCTGATTGCTACCTCTCCGCAATTGCTGGTGGCACTGAGCGGGTGGTGGCTGGCCTTTGTCAAGCGGGTGCCGTTTGTTTTTGAGGTTCGCGATCTTTGGCCGGAGTCTCTGGCTGCGGTTGGCCTGGGGAAAGGGAATTCGTTGCTGATTCGCGTGTTGGGAAGGATTGCCGGATTCCTGTATCGGCGAGCCACATGCATTGTAGTGGTGACGGCGGCGTTTAAGGCATTTCTAATCGCCAACTGGAATGTGCCGGCGGAGAAGATCTTCGTGGTCGAGAACGGCGTGGAGACGGATCTTTTTGCCCCGCTGCCAGAGCGTGATGTGAAGAGGAAGGAACTGGGAGCGCAGGACAAGTTTCTTGTCTGCTACGCCGGAACCATGGGACTGGCGCACGGCTTGGAGACTCTGATCGAGGCCGCAGCCGCTCTGCAAAGCGAAGGCCCGCGCGTGCAATTGCTTCTAGTCGGCGAGGGAGCGGATAAGGAACGCATCGTTGGACTCGCTTCGCAGCGTGGTTTGACCAATATGCGCTTCGTGGGACAGCAGCCGCGCGAGAACATGCCCTCGTTCATCTCTGCGTCCGATGCCTGCCTGGTGATGCTGAAGAAGGCAGATCTGTTTAAGACGGTGATTCCCACCAAAATGCTGGAATTCATGTCTTGCGCGCGGCCTGTGATTCTAGCCGTGGATGGGCAGGCGCGGGAAGTCATGGATGCTGCGCAATCTGGGATTTTCGTCGAACCGGAAGATGCAAGGGGTTTGGTGGAAGCCATTCAACGGCTCGCCGCCGACCCGACTTTGTGCGAGAAGCTTGGGACGAACGGTCGAGCGCACATCCTGCGGTATTCTTCGCGGAAGCAGACAGCGATAGATTATCTGGAGATATTGAACAGTCTGCTGCGGCAGGGGGTTTTAAGGCCTTCGCCTCCGCCAAGCCGATGATGCCGGCTGCACAAAGAGAAAAAGAGAAAAAGAGAAATGGTTCGACAAGTTTCGCTAAGCCAAGTGTGCGGGGATCTCTCCCCTTAGACGGGATGGCAAGCTTTCGAGGGGGCTGTCGTGAACAGCGCTGGAGCGAGTTCTCACCCACTGCCCTAACTCGTTGCTGCGCTGATTGCCGATTACGGCCGGATGGCGACCAGGGTCAGCGCCGTAGCCATTTGCGTGAGCGCTTCCGCCGAGCGAGCTGCCACGACTTTCCGCGTGCTGCTGGGGACAAACAGAATATCTTCGGATTGCATGGGCATGTCCTCAACTTTGGCGCTCAGGATCTTCTTGAGGGGAACCTTGATCTGCTGCGTGCCTTCCGGCGTTCTACGCAGAATTGTGGCTCCGCCCAGGGATGCGGTCTTATTCGTTCCGCCCGCGAGCGCGATCGCCTTCAGAATGGTGAGGTTTTCAGAGTCCGAAACAAACGCGCTGGGCTTGCCTACGTCGCCGACAACATAAAACACGGGTCCGTGCTTGACGACGATGGTATCGCCGGGCTCGACCACGACGTTGCTGGGGTCCGAGGGCGTAAAATCCGCCGGCAATTTCACGGTGCTGGTGCTTGGATCGGAACGGTGTGTGATCGTGATGGCGCGACTGGCCTTTTCCGTGAAGCCGCCCGCTACGGAAATGAGATCCAGGATGTGGCGTTCGCCCGCGACGTTGTAGGGACCTGGGTGAACCACCTCGCCTATGACAGTCACGCTGGAAGTTGCCGACTCCGATACAAATAGAATTACATGCGGATTGTTGACGAACCCGCCATCGGAGAGTCGCTTCTCAATGACGCCTTGCGCTTCCTCGGGCGTTAGGCCGCCAAGGTGGACATAGTCGATGAGAGGAAGATAGACGTCGCCGCTGTTGTTGATGCGGGCCTTCTGCGAGAGTTCCGGAACGCCGTATACGGAAATGTCCAGTAAATCCGCCGGTCCCAGAAAAACGCTGGGTGAGGACTTGGATGGTGGGGGGGGAGCGGGAGGTGTGTCTTGCGTCTTAGTGGGCTGCGGTACTGCGCTGGGAAACACATCTTGTGCCGAGGCCGATGCCCATGCCGATGACACGATCAGAGAGAACAGGAACACGGTGGTAAGCGAGGCAGGGAAAAGCCGACTCAGCCTCGTAGATTCAAGCATTTACGTCTCCGCGGTGCGTTCTCGAGCGTGTTCAAAGTGTAGCACGTGGAAGTTGTGCGGATACGGGATCTGCTATGGCCCTCGGGGATCTCTGTGTCGTTGCGGAGGCACGAGAGCAGATGGTATAGTTTGCAGATCGTTTTGCAACTCAAGAGCAAGACCCGGGACCCCATGGCGATACCGCTGACGGTGTGTAGGTATGCGCTAGGTGGGCGCTCGGTTTTGCTGGCTTGTTCGGGGCAACCGCGTTGACTACGCTTTATCTCGGGGCTTTCACCTTCGCGCTGCTGCTCTCTTGCATCCTGACAAGATCGGTACGGGATTTTGCGTTTCGGAGGGGATGGGTTTCCATTCCGTCGCCGGAGCGGCACGTGCACGTTCATCCTCTACCGCGCCTGGGCGGCGTGGCCATCTGCTTCGCTTTTCTCGCCACCGAAGCCGTCGTTACTCTCCTGGCGCCGTGGTTTCCCAAATGGGGCCCCAGTGTTTCGGTGCGTCCGGCAACGACGATCCTGATTCCAGCGTGCATCGTCTTTTTATTGGGTGTGTATGACGACGTGCGGGGCGCGCGCCCCTGGGTGAAGTTCGCCGTGCAGGGCGTTGCAGGAGCGATGTTGTTTTTTGGTGGTCTCCGCATTTTGTCGCTACCTGTGTTTTTTGGCGCACGGCATTTTGGCAGCGCCGTCGGTTTGATGCTGACCATCTTGTGGGTGATTGGTATCACCAATGCATTTAATTTGATTGACGGATTAGATGGGCTGGCGGCGGGGTCGGCGTTGTTCTCGACCTTGGTCGTGTTCATCGTGGCCTTGGTCAGTCAGTCGCATTGGCTGGCACTTGCGACGATCGTGCTCACAGGTGCGATCCTCGGATTCTTGCGGTTTAACTTCAACCCCGCCACGATTTTTCTCGGGGATTCGGGCAGCCTCTTTATTGGTTTTCTTCTGAGTGCGTTTGCGCTGCAGAGCGCCACGAAGGCGCCTACGGCCGTGGCCGTGGCCATCCCGGTGGTTTCTTTCGGCCTGCCCATCCTCGAAACGGGCATATCAATTCTGCGGCGCCTGATCAATGGGCGGCCGGTCTTTGCCGGGGACCGGGAACACATCCACCACAAACTGCTGGAGCGCGGGCTCACCCACCGGCAGGTCGTGATTGTTTTGTACGCGGTCTCGGGCATCTTCGCGATGCTCAGCCTCTTCCTGCTTTGGCCTGGCGGCACTACGCTCGGCTTGGTCTTGGTCGTGGTTGGATGCGGTATTTGGGTCGGTGTCCAGCATCTCGGGTACATCGAGTTTGGTGAGCTGCGCCGCGTGGCTGTGAGGACCATGGAACAACCGCAGGTTTTCGTCAACAACATGGCGATCCGACGCGCGCTCGGAGAACTGAGGGTGGCTCGGGATTACGAGCAGGTCTGCCGCATCGTGAAGGCGGCATTCGAAAGCAACGACTTCGACTCCGTGGAATGGAAACTCGAAAATAGCGCCTGGGGGAACCGGGGATTTCTCCTGTTGCCGCAGCGCTCCGAACTTCTCGAGTTCCATTGGCAGCGCGCCCCGGAGGGAGCCGGCAACGGCTTCCTGCCATCGTGGCGGCTGCAATTGGATCTGCTAACGGGGAAAGGGGTTCTGCTCGGACACATGATGCTGTTCCGGGTTTACTCCCCGAGGGCGTTGCAACTGGATATCAATCTGCTGACCACCGATTTCCCCGCCGCCTTGGCCGACGCGCTGGACCGCACCTTGCCGGTCTCGGTGCTCGCAGGGGTCGATGTCGACGCTCATCCCTCCCTCTTGCGAACCCGGGTCAGTTGAGCACGCCAGTGAGTAGAATTGTGCTTTGCTGGGGGTAAGCGAAGCTCGACTCTCTCATGCACATCCTTCACGTCGTAGGCGCCCGCCCGAATTTCATGAAGTGTGCTCCGCTTCTTCGGGCGTTGCGCCAATTTTCGCAAGTTCGCCAGACGTTGGTCCACACCGGGCAGCACTACGACGCTGCCATGTCGGACGTGTTCTTCCGCCAGCTGGCAATGCCGCCCCCGGATGTGAACCTCGCCGTAGGTTCCGCCAGTCAGGCGCAACAGACGGCAGAGGTGATGCTGCGTTTCGAGCCCGTTTTGCTGGAGCGAAACCCGGAATGGGTCGTGGTTTACGGCGACGTCAACTCGACAGTTGCCGCGGCGCTGGTCGCCTGCAAGCTTGGCATCCGGGTCGCCCATGTCGAGGCCGGTCTCCGCTCACGCGACCGCACGATGCCGGAGGAGATCAACCGCGTCTTGACCGACCAGGTCTCGGACTTGCTCTTCACACCCTCGGCCGACGCGGATGACAACCTGCGCCGCGAGGGCATCGAGACCCAGCGTATTCATCGCGTGGGCAACGTGATGATCGATACCCTCGTCCGTTTAATTCCGCAAGCGGCCATGCCCAGCGAGTTCGCGAATGCAGGCCGTTTCGTGCTCGCGACCCTTCATCGCCCCGCCAATGTGGACGATCTGCCTTGGCTCCGGGAAATGCTGGCCACGCTCACCGAAGTCAGTCGCGACGCCCAAGTGCTGTTTCCTGTCCATCCCCGCACAGCCAAGCGGCTGACTGAGGCCAACGCGGCGCCCATCACGAATGGCCGCCTGCGCCTGCTACCGCCCTTGCCATATCTGGAGTTCCTTGCCTTGCAGCAGAATGCCCAGGTGGTGGTCACCGATTCCGGCGGCATCCAGGAGGAGACCTCGTACCTCGGTGTGCCTTGTCTGACGGTTCGCGAAAACACCGAGCGTCCCATCACCCTCACGGAAGGAACCAACACCCTGGTGGGACGAGATATCCCGCGTCTTCGTCAGGAACTTGAACGCCTCCTCGCGCAGCCGCGGGGAACGCCTCGACAAATTCCCCTGTGGGACGGCCACGCCGCCGAACGGATTGCCCAGATTCTCGCCCAGCCCTCCTAGCCGAATGCCCCGTGCCGCACGGCGTTCCGCCGAGTATCCGACACGCGGTTGCGATGCGAGTTATCCACAGCGGAATCAATTCCGCCACTCCTGTGTTCGATAACACACACATATTCTGACAAAGCCTCAAGATTGCCCCAAGACGGCAGGAGGAGCGCTGGATGTACCGTTGGATGACCGCGCGTGACGTCAGCTTTGTGAAGCTGCAAGCCGCTGTTTTCTGCGCGGAGTGCGAGCTCATCAGCCAAAACAACACACTCAATTGTCTAGCCTGCGGCAGCAAGGCCCTGATGAACCTGTCGCGCTTGATGGGTGGCTCCTTGCTGAAGCAGTCAACCGCAAATCTGATTCACGATGCCACACTCGATCGGGTCGTTCGCGAGTTGTTGCAGTCGATTCCCGTGAAAATGCCCATGCGCGATCTGAGGGAAGTGTCAAGAGACGAGGTTCCGAGGGAAGAAGAGTTCGCCGCTGCCCAGCATGGTCATACGCCCAAGCAGGTCGCGAGAACTTTCCAGTTCCCGCAACCTAGGACCGCAGCGGCGCTGGAGGATATTTCCGCATTCGATCTTAATCTTGCCCCCGCAATTGACATCATCACCGACCGGGCACACGTAATGACGCGCGCCACGGGGGCGGCCATCGCGCTCAATCGGGGCCGCGACATCGTCTGCCGCGCCCGGGCGGGCCGTACAGCTCCAGACCTGGGCGTGCGCTTGCAAACGGAATCGGGAATCTCAGGGCATTGCGTGCGTACGGGCGAAATTCTGCTCTGTCACGATACGGAGTCGAGTCCGCACGTGGATCCCACCGCGAGCCGTCGCCTCGGGGTGCGGTCGATTCTGGTTTCGCCGATTCGCTACTTCCAGCGCACTTTGGGGATTTTTGAAGTTCTGTCGGCTTCGCCCTATGCTTTTGATCAGCGCGACGTAGCCACGCTGCAGCTGCTTTGCGGAATGATGGTGGCTGCGATCAGCCGGGTCGTGGATTTGCCAGCCCGAATCGCCTAGCCCCTCTTCCGGCGGCTCAACCCGCAGCTGCGGTCCACGAACCCGGCCATTCGGGGCTGCTTCGGCATGACTTGGCGTGTATCATGAAGGCTGCTTCGACATGAGCAGCCACGAACCCCAGGCCGCGCCGGTGCAGCCTATGCCTCCGCCGAATGAGCGAAGAGGGCGCACAAGGCATCCGATTTCTGTGCCCGCCACAGTTCGTCTGCGCGGACCAGGTGTTGCCGCTACGTCGACCCAGCTTTTGGATCTCTCGGAAGATGGGATTGGCGTGCAAACCTCGGTCGCGCTCGAGACCGATCGTACGCTGGCGCTCGATTTGGACCTGAGCACCGACCCGCACTTCGAGCCAACCCCGGAGGCGAGCGGATCGCACCGCATTCGTCTCATCGGCCAGGTGGCCTGGTCTCAACCCGACGGGCGCGCCGGGGTGCGTTTCTTTTCGCCCGATCATGCCGCGCTGCACGGCATTCAACAGTGGTTGTTTCTGAACGCGGTGGCTGGCGCAGCCGGGAGTGCGCGCTTGCCGGACTTGCTGGCGATCGCCGCACCGCTCGCCGACGGGTCCGAAGCCTCCGGTTCCGTTAAGGGTGCGGAACAGGAACGATTCGTGGACGAGGAAGACGGTATTGAACACAGCCTTTCACCGCTCGACCGCGACATCAACGCCATCGTCAGCCGGGCCTTAGCGCTCACGGGTGCGAAGGGTGCGGCCTTGGCGCTCTATGAGGGCGATCAGTTGATTTGCCGTGCTACTTGCGGTACGGACACGCCCGCGCTTGGCGCGCGGATTTCGGCCGACTCCGGAATCTCCGGGGAATGCATTCGCTTCGCACAGGTCATGTACTGCTCCGATGCCCCTACGGATCCGCGGGTGGATCGTGAGATTTGTGCGGACCTTGGGATTCGATCGATTCTGGCGTTACCCTTGTTCGCGGGTCAGCGCGTGGTCGGATTGCTGGAAGTGCTGTCGCAGCGAGCAGAGGCGTTTGATCCTGTGGACGCGGAGGCGTTGGACCTGATGGCCCGTCCGATCATCGGTCTGCTCTTTGCCGAGGGTGCGTCGGGATCCTTGCGTCGCGGCGTCCGCGATGATGTGAGCACGGCGACGGAGGATCCTGTCTCGGGGGAGTTGGATGTGGGTGCTATCGAGCGCCGGAGGCGCGAACTGGCTCGCAGCCTCACGCCCAGGACTCGATCCTACCGACGGCCGATCGAGGCCGTGGCTGCGCTAGCGGTCATTGGGGCGGTGACGTGGCTGATCGCCTCGCAGACCAAGATGCTGGCTTCGTTGCGGCAGCCCTCCGTTACCGCGACCACACAAATTCAGGCTGAGGTCCCGCACCTGGTCGCGTCGGGTGCAGGAACGGCGTCGACAGTGGTTCGCTGGGGGGGAACAAAGCCGAGCCCGGGAAAATTAGATGACAAAAAGGCCGAGTCCTCCTTGGAGGAGATGAAGGCAGCCGCGCAAGCCGGAGAGCCCTCCGCTCAATATGCCATGGGCGCGCGCTACGCGACGGGAGAAAGCGTGCCACAGGATTATGCCACCGCCGCGCGCTGGTTCACGCTGGCGGCGAAGAAGGGATATGCCCCGGCCCAAGGCATGCTCGGTGCCTACTATTGGTCAGGTCGCGGCTTGCGCAAGGACTTGAAGCAAGCCTACTTTTGGTCCGTCCTGGCAAGGGACGGCAACGACGAGATCAGCAAGGACCGTGTCGATTCTTTGGTTGCCCAGCTCAACCGTGATGAAATGCTGCAAGTCCAGCAGTTAGTGCGGGACTGGTACCGGAAGCACAGTCCTTCCTCGGTCACGGCCGCTGCCGACGTCACGCGCTGAAAACGCCGCCTTCTTTCCAATCCAGCTCGTCGGCGGGTAGACTAACCAGTCCGCTGCTAATTTCTACTCAAGGCCCCTAGATTGATGAACGTTTGCTTGATCAGCTTCCGCGCGCGTTTCGCAGTAGTCCTGGGTTGGATTTGTTGGTTGGCCACGATCTCCAGCGTGGCGCAAAAACCCGCCGTTACCTTAGACGAGTTCTTCAACGCGGTGTCATTCGATGCCGTGCGGCTCTCGCCGGATGGTCACTCCGTCGTGATCGGCGTGGAGCGGGCTGATTGGGAGCAGAACATCTTTCGCCGCGACTTGTACCTGTATCGCGACGCGCCCCCAGGCGAAGGCAGGCTGCGTCAGCTCACCCAGTCAGGCCATGACGGCGATCCGCAGTGGTCGCCCGACGGGCGCTGGATCGCGTTTCTCTCCGAGCGCAAGGGCTCCTTGGGGAAATCGATTAGCGAGGGGAAAGCGAAGGAAGAGGATGCCGAGGGTAAAGCAAAGGAGAACACGCAGATGTATCTGATTTCGCCGGATGGCGGCGAAGCCTTTCCTGTGACTCTCGGCGAAGAGGAAGTTCACGCTTTTGCCTGGGCCGCGGATTCGAAGTCGCTGTACTACTCTACGCGCACGCCTTGGACCAAAGGCCAGAAGGATGCTTACAAGAAAGATTGGAAAGACGTAGTTGAATACCGCAAAGCCGAACGCGGGGACGAGATTTTCGAAATCGGTATCGCGGACGCTCTGGCGGCGCGCGAAACGAAAGGTACCAGGCCTCCACCGGAAGACAACGTTGAACCGGACCTGACTCCTGGAGCGCGAGCTCTGGCCCGTTCCGATTTTCGCGTTGCTGAGATTGCTGCTTCACCCAATGGTAAGAGGGTGGCGTTTCTCACGACCTCTGTGTCGGAACGGGAAGAGATTTTCGCCGAATTTGAGATCTACGCCTTTGACTTGGACGGTACCACGCCAGATCGAGCTCCCCAGCGCCTGACGAACAATGAAGCGCAAGAGGATCGAATTGGCTGGGCGGACGACAATCGGCACATCCTTTTCCACATCACCGTCGGTTCGGTGGAAGGCAAGTACAAGGACTCGCAAGAGCGAGTGTACTGGGTCGACGCGGCTAGCGGCGAAACCGGACGCTGGGCGACGGACTTCAACGGGAGCGTGGCGGGTTACGCGATTCAATCCGGGACGGGAGCGTTGTTTTCAGGAGTCCTCGGGACGCAAGTGGAGTTGTATGCGGAAGCGCGGCCAGAGGCGAAAGTCGAACAGCTTTCGGGCTGGCCGGGAACTTACGCACGCGTTGCCACCGCCAAGGCTTCATCCCGCATCGCGTTCGTCTATTCCTCGCTGCAACGTCCGAATGAGGTCTATCTTGCCGACAGTGCCGAACGGTTAAAGGACGCGCGCCCGATTACCACTTTCAACAAGTCTTTCACCGCGCGCGAACTGCCCCAGGGAAAGCCCTACCGATGGAAGTCGAGCGACGGCACACCCGTGGAAGGCATGTTGATCTATCCTCCAGGGAAGTTTGAAGCCAAAGGACTGCCTCTTTTGACGCTGATCCATGGCGGTCCGGCCGATGCCGACGGCGACCACTTCGAAGCCGACTGGTACCAGTGGTCCGCGCTCGCCGCGACCAACGGCTGGCTTGTGCTCCAGCCCAACTATCGCGGTTCCACTGGTTACGGCGACAAATTTCTCATGCAGATTGTCCCCGAAATCGTCTCTCGCCCGGGAAAAGACATTCTGGCGGGCGTCGATGCGCTGGTGAAGGATGGTCTAGCCGATCCGGAACACCTTGCCATTGCGGGCTACAGCTACGGCGGCTATATGACCAACTGGCTGATCACGCAAACCACCCGCTTCAAAGCTGCCATGACCGGCGCG
>Ga0137418_10001351_pt1 | contig 22565 bp, 21 predicted proteins | sample CZODoug3_1_2_16f_FD_122242 | JGI IMG/M metagenome (GOLD analysis project Ga0137418, IMG submission 122242) | Vadose zone soil fungal communities from Angelo Coast Range Reserve, California, USA - CZODoug3_1_2_16fungal (Hybrid Assembly) | ecosystem: Environmental > Terrestrial > Soil > Vadose...
ATCCATCAGGATCGGGAGGCCCGAAGCCCCGACAGCAGTCATGATGTTCCCTATCTTGCCGGTCAAATCAAAGTGGGCAAGGTAAAACTCGGGGTTCGCGCTTTCGAATACGACGACCCGCAGGCTCGGGCTGGCGTTCATTCGCGCGAGCAGATCCTGTAGGGCTTCGAATATGCTGGCGTCTACGATGTTGAAAGGCGGGTAATCGAACACAACCCTCCAGTACGCAGGCGTTTCCTCGATCACCCGCACGTGCGCAGCTGGATTAGTTTTAGCCATGGCTCACCGTTCTTAGACACCGGCTAACCTTAAGCCTTTTGCGCGCATGCTTTCTTGTAGGATTTTGCTGATTTTGTTGTTTATTCGCCAAAACTGAGTCGCATCTGCGAGGCGGGCCAACGCGGCTATTTGAAAGACTGGAACCTGGGACCTGACTTTCGGGAGTGACTTGTCATGTAACGCCGTCGCCATCTTCCGGGGCTGACCCCAACGAATTGATGGAATGTGCGCGTGAACGCTGCCTGATCATTGAATCCCGATTGAATCGCGATCTCGATCAGCGACATGCTGGTCTGGCTCATCAGTTGTTTGGCGTGGTCAACGCGATGCCGCATCAGCCACTGGTGAGTGGAGGCGCCGAAAGAGGTTTTGAATGAGCGGGCAAAATGGCTCACGGAAAGTCCGCATTCGCGTGCAATGTCAGAAAGCCGGATCCGGCCATGCATGTTCTCATGAAGAAGTTCCGACGCTCGCCGCTTCTGCCATGGCGCCAGACCTCCCTTTGAACGCCGTGCTGTTTTCTGGAGTACACCGTACTGCTGGAGAAGATGTGCTCCCAGGACGAGGCTGAATTGATCGAGAGCCAGTACAGAAAGACGGTCGCTCCGCCCGAGGAACGGAAGAATGCTTTTGGTGATCTGGGCCACAACCAGATCGTCTTCGAGCACTGCCAGGCGATACTCACTTACCCGGCCAAAACCGAGATCCTCGGCAATGTCATCCATTCCCTTGCGAGGGACAGAATAGTGAACGTAATCGAAGGCACTACCTGCCCAGCAGCTTGGCTTTGAATCGAAATCGATGACATTGGAGCGAAACGGGTGAACGACGGATGTGGCCATGAGCTTGTCTGCTGTCCACACCCGGTAGCTCGATGATGGCAGAGACTTAAGGGAGATCGACACTAGCAGAGCAGGAACGGGCGAGAGTTTTGTGATTCGGTCAGAAAGCCCAGCCGGCGACTGGAGCCGGGTGATCGTAAAAGTCTCCGGAGTGCGAAACTGCGATGGAACGGCTGACTTCCCGTCCAGTCGAATGAAGGTTGTAAAGGGAGCTTCAGGTGAGGTGTGCGGAGTCTTGTCTGCCTTCGCTGACGAATTCTTGTCCATCGCAACCTCCGCTGCGAGACGACCGATTGTGCATATGATGACAGGTTTCGGGCAGGACTGCATCCGTACAGGGCGGCCGCGGCCAAGCGCGTTTAGAGTTTCCTAAGTGATTGGTCTCGACTACCAGCGATAAGTGTTCGACCACGAATCCCTGGCAAATCGCCAGCAGGCTTCCGACAAGCTACAACCCATCTCATAAGTGGCTCGAGTCCCGAAGCCTAATTCCGCTTTTGTGGTTCAACTTCCGGATTGCCTGTAATGCGTCCACTGAAGTCGCCGTGAAGAAATCAGTGTTGTGAATCCGGCGCCAGCAGGAGAATCTTCCCAATGCCGCCTTTCTCCCCTAGTACATGTGCTTCGACCGCATCACGCAACGGCATCCGGCGACAAATAGGCAGAACGAACTTGCCATCGCGCACGTCATCGGCAAACTCACGCACCTTGGATGGATCAGGCTGCGCTCGCACGCGCGTAATCTTCACTGTCGGATTTTGGGCTGCCGCGTTTTCCGGCAACACAGAGGTGTAGCCAAAGGAGCCGCTTTGCTTTACCTTCGCGATCAGTTTCGCAGCAACCTCACCACCAACGGTGTCCGCAATTGCATCCACTAGGCGGAATTTCTCAATCGCTTTATCGTCATCAATCGCGAGCACGTCAGAGACACCGAGGGAGCGAGCGTCATCCAGCTCTTTTCCGCGAACACCCGCGATCACCTGCGTGCCTATCTTCTTCGCCGTATGCACTGCCGCGCGCCCAACACTGCCCAGCGCTCCCGTTATCAGAACAACTTGTCCCTTTTTCACATTTGTCGCCAGGCGCACAAGTTGGTCTCCGGTGAGGGAAATCAGCGGGATCGCGGCCGCGTCCGCCAGGTCCACGCCATCTGGCAGATGGGTCACGTCCGAATCGTCCACTGCCACCAATCCGGCATAGGTCGCGCTGGTTAGTGCAAGAACGCGGTCGCCGGTCTTGAAGTGCTTCACATTGGCGCCCACCGCCCGTACGACGCCACTCACGTCGCGGCCCAGAATTGCCGGAAACGACAACGGAGAATCCTTCTGTCGTATCCCTGAACGCAGTTTCCAGTCGATCGGATTGACGCTCGCAGCGGCTGCCGCGATCAGTACCGTACCTCCACTCATCGGCGGCTCGGGAACGTTGTCTTCAAATTTTAGCTTCTCGGGACCGCCGTACTCATGCAGCACCATTGCCTTCATCGCGTATCTCCCACCCGCAGAGCTTCAGGCATATATATCTGACGAGATCATACCCCGCCCCAGGCCTTCGCTTGCAAGAGGTCTGGCCCAACTCCCGTGAAGTCGCTAGCCTTAACCTAACCGGGTTTACGTCAGAGTTGCCCGTCACTCGCTCGGAACCGCAACGGCATCGCCGCCCCGTAACAGAAGGCGTTTTCTCCACGCCACTAAAAGGTAAACCGGATAGCTCAACGAGATCAGGATCCGTGTGAAAAGAGCGTCTTTAAGGTCTCCCACAATAGTGGCAATAAGGAACGCAGCCGATGCGAGCAGGACTCCCAAATTTGTTCACGGATATCCCCAAGCCTTGAAAGGCCGGGGAAGGTCCGGCTCACGTATTCTCAACGCGAACAAGACACAAAATCCCGACAAATAGAGGACTACGACCAGGAACGAGGCGACCCCGATGAGCATTTCATAACCGCCACTGAGAATTAGCACGATGGAGGCAAGTGAAACCACAAGCAACGCGGCGATCGGGGTGCCGCCTGAGTTGACGGATGCCAGCCAGCGTGGCAACCATCCATCACGACCCATACCGAAAAGAATGCGGCACGACAAGAGTACAGTGGCATTGAGAGCGCTAAGCACCGTCACCATCGCGAGAACCCAAATGAACTGTTTACCCCGACCGCCAAAGATCGCCATGGCTGCGTCAGCGCCGGGTATCTCGGAACCTGCTAATTTGTTCGTCGGGAAAGTATGAAGCAGGGCCATATTCATGAGCACGTAGACAGCAAGGCAGGCCAAGACCCCAACAATGGACGAACGTGGCAGGTTTCTAGCTGGATCTCTATCCTCCTCCGTGAAATAGATCGCAAAGTACCATCCATCATGGGTGATGATTACCGCCTGCAATGCCAAAAGCACACCTAGCAGAAGACCCCCTTTGGGGGCAGCCAGGCTCGCAGGCACAGCACCACCGTTGCTAGCGTCAAGCGGGGAAATCACAAAGCATGCGACAACAAACGCGATCAGGGCGAGAGCTTTGATCAAACTGGTAAGTTCTTGTATTCGACTGCCCGTACGGAGTCCAAGCCAGTTGAGCAGAGTCAGAACGACTACGCTCGCGACCGACACGAGCTTGACGTAACCTTGCAATGAGGGTTGAAGTTCAGCGGCGAAGTCAGCGAACGCAAGTGCCAGATAGGCGATCGCTACTGGTTGGGCGATCCAATCGATGCAGCCCGCCAAGAATCCAGCGTACTCCCCGAATGCACGGCGAGAATACACATACCATCCCCCCGCGCGCGGAAGCATGGTCCCAAGTTCGATGACGGAGAGAGTGCAGCCAAAGGCATAAATCCCTCCGACTAACCAAATGGCAATGATGAGTCCGGGACTTCCCAATTGAGCTGCAACTAATCCCGGTGTGCGGAGGATTCCAGATCCGATGGCGCCGCCGACAATGACCGCAATCCCAAAGCCAACGCCGAGAATGCGCAGCAGATGCCCTTTTGATCGTGCCGAAGCGCGTGGAGTTGTTAGGGCCATCCGTGCGCGCGATTAGAGTCCTCTGTCGGCATTGAAACTGAACGATTCTGGACCGTTTGTCGGCAACCCCTTTCCTTACCGGGTTATGGAAGGTTTGCCCGTCACTCGGGACCAATCAGCCTAAGTGCACTTAAGGTGACACATGCTGTCATGCGGCTACAGATGGCTGCGCTGAGTGGCACGTGCGCTTGGCGGCTCTTTCGAGGAACACTGAATCGCCAAACTCGTGTGTGCGATAGTCGCGAGCATTCAGTTCCTGGTCAATGCGGCCCAGTGTTTCATCATCGACGAAGGCGCGCAGCAGCTCGTAATGACTGGTGCCCTGCTCGTGGGTGCCGGAGAGAATTGCATCGACGATACACAGCTTGCTGGAGGCGCCGAGTCTCTGGGTCGCCAACCGCTCGCCGGATGGCACGACGCCGCCAAACATTGCAGCCGTATGTTCCAGTGCCCGGACAACCGTAGTACCGATGGCAATGATGCGTCCGTGTGACGCCTGAGCCTGCTTGACCATCAACGCAGTTGATCGGGGAATCCGGTACGGCTCGGCGAAAGGCAGGAAAGCATCCAGTTCCGGATCGCCGGTCGAAGAAAGCCCAGCTGCATGCGTGATTGTTCCGAACCGGATTTTCCGTGCGCTCATGGATGCGAGCATGCTCCAGTCAAGAACGAATCCAGCTGAAGGAGGCTCGAAGGCGACGGGTGGACCGGCTATAGATGTCCAAGTGTCCCAAACGGCAAGTGGGGTCGGAAGGTGTGCATATTGGACAGGTCGCCCGTGCCGGGCCAGCCCCTCCCAGATCTCCTGTGACGAGCCCTCGAATTGCAACAAGATGAGGCGCGGATGATTCAGCACTCGTGCGACAGTCGCCCGTAGCCGCCCTAACTCCAGTCGGTCGCCGGGAATCAAGGCTGGGGGTTTCGACCGGCTCTCTGTGCGCGTGCGGAAGTCACCCTCCCCGAAGACGACAGCAGAAAACTGCCGCACCTCATCGAGTGAGTCACGGCCCGCAAGACGTACTTCAATCTGGCGGCGGGTGCGGCTATGCTGTCCGAAAAGACTCGCTGGCAAGGTAGCAGCGTCATTCGCAACCACCACATCGCCGAGACGCAATAGGTTCACGAGCTCCGACCGGGCCTGATGCTTGATATGACCTCGACCGTCAACGATCAGTACCTTCGCGTTGGACGGGCGCTGGACTGGAAGATTGGCGGCAATCATCCAATTTCCTCTTGTGCTATCGCCTCAGAATCCGAGTCCAAATCCGAGACACGCCGCGACAGCACGGCAGCGACCGCGTCAGCGAGTTCGCGGGCTGCCACCTCCGGACGCTTCAACGTTGAGCGGTCCGCATCCGGCACCGCAGCAGCGTGCAAGGGTGTGTCCATGTCGCCTGGATCGATTGAGAGAACGCGGACTCCCTCCAAACGGAGTTCTTCGTCCCAGATGCGGCTCAGATGAAGTAGTGCTGCCTTGCTCGCGCCATAAGCGCCCCAGCGCTGGTAAGCGTTCGCCGCGGCATCGCTCGACACGTTTACCACTACCGCTCCGCGGCCCTCCCGCGCGGACGCAGCCAGCGAGCCAAGCAGCGCCTTCGTCAGCCGAAAAGGGCCGAGGACATTCGTCGCGAGTGCGCGCTCAAAGTCTTCACACTCCGTATCGCCCAATAGCGTCAACGGCGTCGGCCCCAGGTCCGATGCGTTGTTGATGAGAACATCAAGTCCTCCCAGCGCACCCACGATCTGCATCGCAATGGGGTGTGTATCTTCCTTCCGGGACACGTCACCGACAATGCCGTGTGCGTCCGACAACTCCTGCACGACACGTTTCACCCTGTCCTGGCCACGCGCGACGAGCGCGACCTCCGCGCCGCGATGCAGCAGTTCGCGGACGAGGGCCAGGCCAAGGCCGGAAGTGCCGCCGGTAACAGCGACTCGACGATGGGGGAACGGGTTGAACGGATGGTCGTCTGCCGGGGCGGGCGGAGACGGAATAGAGTCGACAGCTTTGTGATGGATATTCATGAGAGTTCTTTCTGCCGAAAAGGCGTTACGATCTGACACATCCCCAGACTACAAGTTCAAGTGAACTTGAAGTCAAGCGCAAATTCCGTTAGTCTTTCCTTAATGCCCGGCTTGCTTACAATCTCCGAGGTTGCGCGTCGAAGTGGCGTTGCCGCGTCGGCGCTCCGGTTCTATGAAGAGCGAGGCCTGGTCAAGTCCGAACGTGCGGGGTCAGGTCACCGTCGGTATCCGAGGGCGGTTCTTCGGCGGATTGCTTTCATTGTCTTCGCTCAGCGAATGGGTCTGACGCTCGAAGAGGTCGGCGCCGAACTGGCGAAGTTACCGGAGAACCGCGTGCCAGAACGCACGGATTGGGCGAAAATTTCTGCGAGTTGGACAAAGCGTATTGATGAACGGATTGCTGAGCTCGAGCGCCTCCGGGCAGGCCTCACCCGATGCATTGGTTGCGGCTGCCTGTCACTACAGGACTGTCAATTTGCCAACCCTGGTGATCGGGCCAGCCGACTCGGTCCCGGTCCTCGCTATTGGATTGGTGACAAAAGACTTTAAAGTAAGTGCATCGATTCGAAGTAACTACTGGATGGTCGGCAACCCTTCCGTTACGAGGATTAGGTCAGAGTCGCCCGTTAACCGGCAGGAGTCGTTCAAAACAGAAATTGAGTTCGCACGCGTCCGGCACCACGCTCCCACTAGTGCAAGCCAGGGCACAACCGTCTTCGAAGTTGCCACCTCTTCATGCAGCCGTTGGTGTAGCGTGTCGAAATTGCCGACTTTGTCAAGCGGCAGATTGAGGCTTTCAATCTTCGGACGGATACTCATGGTCACATCGGAAAGCCACTGTGTGAAGTCCGGATCATGACCCAACTCCATTACCAAACGCATGCTGGGCTCTGGCAGTCCCGCGTCCTGGAAAACCTTATGAAGAGCGGGCCCCATTTCGGTGTTCACACCGACGCGCACGGCGACTTCGTGGTGCAGCGAAACCACCGCAGACCACAAGGGCAAATGTGCAGAAAGCGCAACGAAGGGTGCAAAGGACCCTTCTTGAAAGGCGATAATGCCGCCAGGCCGCACCTTCTCAGACAAAGAGCGCAATGTCGCAACGGGATCGGGAAGAAACTGAAGTATGTAGCGGCCGACGGCAGCATCGAACCGTGTGTCCCTAGAGAAGTGCGCAATGTCACTCTCGACAAACTCTACGTTATGCAATCCCGCCTCTGCCGTGCGGCCCCGCGCGCGACTGATCGAGCGAGCGTCGCGTTCGATCGCCACGACCTCTCCTGAAGGACCTACAAGCCGTGCCACGAGCATTGCCACATCTCCCACGCCAGAACCAAGGTCCAGCACGTGCTGCCCAGGGCCAATGCCGGCTTCGCGGAAGAAGCTCTCCGTCACTGGGGCGAGCCGTATGGCCTGCCGGATGAGGCGCTGATGCTCTGCGTCCGAGCTACCAAGCAGATAATCACCCTGGCGGCTATCTAATGTCGTGCGACAGTTCATGGTTCCTCCCGAACAGAAGAAATCTTCTGGAGTTGGTAGTAGGGCTGTCGAGCTGCGTCCGTCGTTGGTGACTCTGTTTCGTTAGATGTCGGCAAGCTCTGTTTACGTAAGACCAACGCCAGGATCGCTGAGATAAGGAGGAAAATTCCTGCGCAGATCAGGCCATAGTACATGTTGCCAGTCTGTTGCCGAATGATGCCTACCGTATAAGGCCCCACGAACCCGCCCAAGTTGGCGACCGATGTCACAAGCGCAATCCCCGCAGCTGCCGAGAAGCCGGTCAGGAAATCGCCAGGCATCGAAAAGAAAACGGGCAAGAAACTGTATGCCCCGATGGCCACGGCGGAAAAAAGAACAACTGAGAAGAAGGCCGAGCGAGGAGCTCCCAGCAACAGCAAAGCAATTCCAGCTAAGGCAGCCGACGCTGCGATGTGGTATCGCCGCTCCAGCGTGCGGTCAGAGTGACGAGACACGAGGATCATCACGATCAGGGCAAGGAGATTGGGGATCAGAACCACGAACCCAACCACGGTGTTGGACTGCCCGCCTAAGACCGATTTCATGATCTGCGGCAACCAGAAGCTGAATGTATACGTAGCGAAGCCGTGACCAAAACCAATACAAGCTAGATGCCACACTCTGGGATTCACCAGAGTCCGTGCCACTGACATGGATTGCGTCCCCCGCTTCTGCCGCTCTTCCCTTTCCAATTGCGCGGCGATCCATTCCTTTTCCTCCTGCGTGAGAAACCTGGCCTCCGCGGGTATGCTCGGCAGAAGGAAATACGTCAGAGACATACACATGACGGCGGGCAGGCCTTCCAGAATAAGCAGCCATCGCCAACTGCTTAGACCGAACCAATGCGCGTGATCCAGAATCAGCCCTGAAATCGGAGCGCCCAGGACGCTGGCGAGGGGGATGCCCATCAAGATCAGGGCAATCGCTTGTGCTTTTTCTCGTTGATGAAACCAGTAGCCCAGGTACAGAACGATGCCGGGGAAATATCCTGCTTCTGCGAGCCCCAGGGCAAAGCGGGCGACATACAGTTGATTGGGCGACTGCACGAATCCGGTCAGAGTAGCAACTGCGCCCCACGTGATCAGGATGCGGGCTATCCAAACGCGCGCTCCGATCCTGTGAAGGACCAGGTTACTGGGGATCTCAAGTAGGAAATAGCCCCAGAAGAAAATTCCTGCCGCGAATCCGAACTGCTGGCTGCTGATCGCCAGTTCCCGATTCATCGTCAGCGCCGCAAACCCCAGGTTGATTCTGTCGATGAAAGCGACCACGTACAGTGCAAACAGGAACGGCAGTAGTCTGATCCTAAGCTTCCGGATCGTCGCCGCCTCGATCGGGTTCGAAACCATGCCGGGGTCCCTGACCATACCGACCTTCCCGCAAAATACCTGCCAACAATTGCAGCTTAGCCGCGGCTGCAGGCATGACAATGGTCTGCATCTGACCAAAACCTTGACAGGCAACTGACTGGAAGCAAGAATCGAACTGCCATGAGCACGCGTTTCGGAGCATTCGAGGTCGACCTTGAAGGCCGGAGGCTGTTGAAGAGGGGAGTGCCAATCACTCTCCGGGAACAGTCGTTTCAGGTGCTCGCCGCGCTCATGGAAAGGCCCGGCGAGATCGTTACTCGGGAAGATCTACGGCGGCGGCTCTGGTCGTCTGACACGTTTGTGGATTTCGAAGTAGCGCTGAATTCCGCAGTCAGCCGATTGCGTGATGCACTGGGAGATTCCGCCAACGCGCCCAGCGTTATCGAGACCATCCCGAAACGTGGCTACCGATTTGTAGTTCCAATCGCCAAGCGGCCTGCGGTGGCTGTGATGCCATTCGTGAACCAGACCCTAGATGCAAAGGATGATTATTTCAGTGATGGATTGACCGACGAACTGATCCGCGTGTTGTCGCGGATCGATGGACTGAGGGTCACCGCACGCAGCGTGACATTTCGTTTTAAGGGGCAGCCCTCGGATGCCAGGCAAGTCGGCCGAGAACTGGGTGTCGAAGCTGTGTTGGAAGGATCGGTATGGAGGTCCGGAGACCGCCTTCGCATCACCGTCAACCTGGTCGGCGTGAAAGACGGATTCACCCTCTGGGCGCAGCGCTTCGACAGCAATTTGGGAGACTTATTCGGCATCCAGGATGAGGTCTGCGCGGCTGTCGCTGAGGCCCTGCACGTGCGCCTCGCGGTTCAGGTTCGAGAAAAACGACCAAGCGATATAAGAGCGTACGTGCAGTACTTGAAGGGGACCCACCTCCTTAAGAAGCGGCGGCCCGACGATGTGCGACGCGCCTTCGAGTACTTTCTGGAGGCGATCCGGCTGGAGCCGGGTTACGCGGAGCCGTATTACGGTGCGGCCATGTTTTACAACGTGAGCGCAGCGTATGGAGCGTTGCCTCCACGAAGTGCGCTTCCCGAGGCGGAAGACTTATTGTCGAAGGGGCTGGCGTTGGACGAGAATTCACCAGGCCTCCACAGCACCTTGGGAATGCTACGAGTCTTTCAGTGGCGCTGGAGTGAGGCCGAACAGGCGTACAAGCGAGCGATCAGCCTGGAACCTACGAATGCGTTTCCGCACATGACGTACCCCATTCTTTGCAGTTTCCTCGGTCGGCATGATGAAGCCTTACTGCATGCGGGCAAAGCGGTCGAACTCGAGCCGCTGGATTTGATGACGAACTTCCGTCTGCTGCAGGCCAACTACTATTCGCGGCGCTACGACGAGGCGGTCTGCACCGGCCGTATCGCCATTGAGCTGACACCAGACTCGCCCTACACCTGTTTCTATCTGGCCCTATCTTTGGCGGCGGTCGGCCTGAAGGAGGAAGCTTGGGGCATGGCGAACATGGGCGGAAAACTCAACGATCGGCTGCCCCTGGGCGAGGGCTACTTTGGCTACCTTGCCGGGATACTGGGACACACGCTCGAAGCCCGCAATGTGGTGCGGGAACTGGAGGCCCGCCGCAAGAGTGCTTACAGTGCCGCACTACCCATTGCGTGGACTTATCTTGGACTGGGTGAAACAGCCTCTGCCCTCGAATGGCTGGAGACAGCTCTGGCCGAACACGATCCGTTCTTGGGATCGGCAATGGTATTCCCCGCTTACGACGCGATCCGCGATCAAGCAAGATTTATGCGCCTGACACGCGAACTCAAATTTTCGACCTAGCGGAGATCCCCGTCTACAAACTAAGGCGCGCGGATAGTTTCGGCCAGAAACTACTCCCGTATCGTCGGCAACCTTTACCTTACAGGGATTACGGAAGGTTGCCCGTCATCCGGGTACTCGCTCGAGGGCTGAGAGGGCCGGGACGGCTACAAGGCTTATCGCCGTTTCGGCGGGAACTATTCAACTTGCGCGCGGATTTGGTGCGCTTTGGACTTGACGGGGCCACGGCTGGGTCCGGTGAACTCGGCCCGGCCTTGCTCAGCTTTTCCTTCAAACACGTGCAGGCGCCCCTGGTTATCCGCGAACATTCCGTGCCAGCCCTTGTCGTCCGAGCTGTACGCGAACATGTTTTGGCCGCTATGCCCCTTACCCCCGTCCCAGGTTTCGGTGAGCAGGCCTTTGTCGAGTGCGAGGGAGACTTTGCTGGCAGCGCTACCTGGCATGCCGGGATATCACAGTCCAATCGCCGAGCCAGAAATCCAGTTGCCGGCCCTCAGGGCTCGCCGAACACGGCCCTGACTGAGCGGCAGCCAAAGCGGATGTCGCTGCCAGGGGAAAGCATCCTCCCAAGACAACAAACAAGAAGACGCTTCTGAACCAGCGCCAGCCTTTTTTGTTGTGCGACAGGACCCTACTCACTCGCCGCATTATTTCGGAGCTCATGTATTTCGCTGATTTCGCTGTCAGGCGTACCGTTCCAGTCAAACGCTTTGCCCGTTGCCTGCGCGTGCTCGCCGAGGAATCAGCCACCGCCCGCTGGTTCCTCTCTATAACTGCGCTATCGGCCTGCGCGCGTGGAAGCGAAAGGCGTCGGAGTTCTTTTCTAGCTCCACAACCTCGAATCCTGCGGCCTCAAGTCGCACACCGAACGTATCCGGATCAACCGGCACGAGCGTGTCACCGATGTGGATCAGTCGCATCAGCAAGCTTTGTCGGCTGTCACTGCCCACGAAGACTCCTCCCGGCTCCAGGACGCGCCATACCTCGCGGAGTAGTTTGTCCTGCAGCTCTGGAGAGGGCACATGATGGATCATGGTGAACGAGACTCCTCCTGAAAACTGGGCGTCCGAAAACGGCATGGCAGTCGCATCGCCCGTGACTACCTCAACGTTGCTGCCACCCAGGCGAGCACTCAGGGACTCCGCCAGCTTGGAGTCAACTTCGATCGCCGTGATGCGTCGCACCCTGAGCCGCAATAGATCCGTGGTGAGACCGGGTCCCGGTCCGAGCTCAAGTACATTTTGTCCAAGATCGGCACCCGAGAGAACCCAGGGCACTCGCTGCTGGATGGTTTTTCGCCACCGGGCGGAACGGCACAACGAATCGTGCAAGCGGTTCACGAATTCCCCTCCATTTTCGATTTCGGACCGACTCAGCTTAGTCCTTGCCCGGCTTGCGTACTTTCGATATTGTGACAATGAATGTCGACAAAGCGGCAAAGCGCGGTTTTTGATCCCTCGGGAGATAAGAGCTCCCCAATAACGACCCTCACGCACGATTACCCCGCAGGGCACGTGGTCCCGTCGCACTTCCACGATCGGGACCAACTTGTCTATGCCTCCTGTGGCGTGATGACGGTGCGCACCGGAGATGGCACTTGGGTGGTGCCGCCTCACCGGGCGGTTTGGATACCTGCGGCGGTTCCGCACACCATTACGATGTCCGGCACGGTCGCGATGCGAACTCTGTACCTCAGGTCCCGGCTGGCGAGAACTCTGCCGCGAGACTGTTGCGTAGTCAACGTGTCGCCTCTGCTGAAGGAGCTCATTCTCCATGCTTGCGCCTTTGCCGCCCTAAAGAAGGCGCTCAAGTGGCAAGACCATTTGATATGCGTGATCATCGACCAGCTAGAAGCGATCCCGATGGTTCCTTTGCAGCTCCCCAATCCATCCGACCCAAGAGCGCTCCGAATTGCCGCAGTACTCCTAGCCAACCCGAGCGACCGGCGGCCGCTCGCCCGCATCTGCAAAGTAGCGGGAGCTGGCAAAAGGACGGTGGAGAGGCTCTTCCAGGAGGACGTGGGCATGACCTTCGGTAAGTGGCGGCAGCAACTTCGGCTCATGCAGGCGATGCGACTTTTGGCGGACGGAGCGAAGGTCACGCACGCCGCTTTGGAATCAGGCTACGGCACGCCGAGCGCCTTTATTTCCATGTTCAGAAATACCTTGGGAACCACACCAGCGTTGTACTTCAGGACAGGTGCAAATGGCAAATAGCCCCTTCGATCCGTTGCATCGCGAAACTGAAGAACTCTTGCCATCATCTTTGTCGACCAATCGTTGGTAAGATTCGTTGGGTAAGATTCGTTTGTCGGATTCAATCGCGGACATTCTATTGGACCAGTGAAAGACCAGGTTGTTGTCCTCGGGTCCAGAACCCGATTACCCACTCTGGTGCCTTTTTCTGCAAAGTAAAATCATGATGCTCTCCTTTCCGCAGAGGCTGGGACGCCCGTCTCCTTGATCTCTGTGACGATGAGCAGAGTTGCTTGACTGATTGGGCTGCCGAATTCCGAACACGACCCTTGCGAGTACAAGAAGTGTCCGCAATTGACCAGAATTCGAGATTGCCGAACAAGGGAGAATTGAGTGACGATGACATCGGATCAGGGAGCGAACGGATTCGGAGGCACATCACATTGGGGCCGTTCGCAACGCGATGCGGCAATCGCGGCGACGAGGATTTAAGGCAGTGCTCCCCCTCTGCCCCGCCGATGCCGGAACACGGACGTCCCGGCGCCAATGAAAAGCAGGTTCCGCGTCAAACCCCCAGGCTCGGGCCAGCAATCTGGTCTGCATGATAAATCGATCCTTCCGGCACAAGAGTCTGGGCTTCGAAAAATCCGAATTACGGCCGCATCCATGCAATGCCACCCAATAGTGGTTGCGAATCCGTAGTCCGTTTACAGTCGATGAAGAGTGCCTTATACTATTTTTCGGGGTTCAGCAGGGCATCCAAGCACCTGCCAGCCTTTGCAAGTACGTGGGAAGGGAAATTCAAGCCCCCTTCCGCAGCATATTTGTTTCGCTTGCAATCGTTGTGGCGGCCTGCCCAACGACAAACTCCACGGGTGATCTGAGGTGCCCTATCCGGCTCGCCAGCTACAGGGTCAACGGACGAGACAGCTATGGCGTCGTCGAAGGAGAGCGCATCGCCGACCTTGCGGATGGGCGCTATGGCGACTTGCGAAGTTGGCTGAGCGGAAGCAAGATGGCCGAGGCCGCGAAAGTAGCGGCTTCTATCGCCGTTTCCGAAGTTTTGTGGCGGCCGGTCATCCCCAATCCTGACAAGATTCTTTGCGTTGGGCTCAACTTCCTGGAACACATTCGCGAGGTCGGGAAGAAAGTCGAGGACTATCCCCTCGTTTTCTTGCGGCTCGCCTCGACGCAGGTGGGACATTTGCAGCCGATCATTCGGCCTCGCGCTTCGGAGAACCTTGATTTCGAGGGCGAGCTGGCGGTGATCATCGGTAAGAATGGGCGCCATATCAGCAAGGAAGACGCGCTGCAGCACGTGGCCGGATACTCGATTTACAACGACGCTTCCGTGCGGGACTGGCAGCGACACACGACGCAGTACACGCCCGGTAAGAACTTCCCTTCAACTGGAGCCTTCGGTCCCTGGATGGTTACCGCCGACGAGATCCCCGATCCCACGAAACTACACTTGACCACCCGCCTGAATGGTGAAGTTGTGCAGGATTCCGGTCTCGACGATTTGCGGTTTTCCATTCCTGAAATCATCAGCTATATTTCGATCTTCACCGAGCTGGTTCCGGGCGACGTGATTATTACGGGCACCCCCAAGGGCGTGGGCGCAGCTCGAAAGCCTCCGCTTTGGATGAAACCGGGGGATACGGTGGAGGTGGAGATCGGCTCGATGGGGAAGCTGCGGAATCCGATCGTGCAGGAGGCTTAAAGCTTAGAGCTTTAAGGCACCGCGGGCGAGGGCGCCCGCGCCACGCGAGCGTGATGCCTGGAATCTTGACTTTCTGTCAGTGGCTCGAACGGACCTCGGTCGGCTCCGGCGTGCGCGAGTCGCTCTGGCTGTTTCTCGCGATTGAAACCGCGCATCTTTTCGGCATCATCCTTCTGGTGGGCGCGACTGTGGCATTTGATCTGCGTCTGCTGAGCCTGGCGCTGCGGGAGCAGGCTGTTTCGAAGCTGGCCTCAAGGCTTTTGCCTAGGGCATGGGTTGGGTTTGCCGTGCAGGTACTGACGGGAGCGCTTCTGTTCGCGTCCGAGGCGACAAAGTGCTATGGCAATCCGGCTTTCCGCATCACGATGCTGCCTCTGCGCTGGCGGGCGTGAATGCCTTGGTATTTCACGTGGCGTCTTTCCGTAAGGTGGCTGCCTGGGACAACACCTCAGACCCGCCCCTCGGAGCCAAGTTCGCTGCCGTTTTGTCGATTCTTCTCTGGTTCGGAATCGTCGCGGCGGGGCGCTGGATTGGATTCACCTAACCGGATGTAGGTTTGTGTTCGGCGGCGCAGGCATCGTACAATGAGGAGTCTGAAGGATTGGGAGTGCACGACGGTTGCTCGTTTCGTCCGAACAAGTAGCGTGTTATCAACACCTTCGCTTCGTTTGAATCCCCCTTCCGTACGACTTTGGGTTTCCAGAAAGCTAGGATTTGCGCGCTTATGACTTTTCTCTATTACGCTACGGTTTTGGTTCACGTTGTCGTGTGTTTGTTCTTGATTATCGTCGTGTTGCTGCAGAGCGGTAAGGGTTCGGATATTGCAGCGGCTTTCAGCGGACAAGGCAGCCAGACCGCGTTTGGACCGCGCGGAGCGGCTACGGCTCTTTCGCGGGCCACGACGTGGTCGGCAATTTTGTTCATGGTTACCTCCTTGTCGCTGGGAGTAATGGCGTTACGGCAGGGGCCGAAATCGTTGTTCCAGGGCCAAAAGGCTCCGATATCGTCGACGCCGCCCGCTCCGGCAGCGCCACCGGCTCCAGCCAAGTAAGTTTCTGTCTGGGCAGCAGCGCTTTGAAAGAGCCTCGATTACGAGGCTTTTTCCTTGAGGCTGTTTTGCCAACCAGCGCGGTCTGGTGACCTCATGATCCATGAAATCCTTCCAGTTGGTCCGCTGCGATGCAACTGCTCCGTCATTGGCGACGAAGCGACGCGCGCGGCGATGGTGGTTGATCCTGGGGATGATATTTCGAAAATCGTGGGACTCCTGGAGAAGCACAAGCTCACGGTGAAGCAGATCGTGATTACGCACGCCCACATTGACCACGTGGGAGGGGCGATGAAGCTGCGTGCGCTGACCGGGGCACCGATTTTGCTCAACGAAAATGACTACGCACTTTTGAAGATGCTGGACGTGCAGGCGGCTTGGATCGGCATGGCCGCGCCGGATGCTGTGGAAATTGATCAGAGCCTTGCGCAAGGGGATTCGTTGACGACTGGGTCGCTGGTTGCAACGGTGCTGCACACGCCCGGGCATACGGAGGGGAGCATCTGCCTATTCTTCCCTGCTGAGAAAAAACTGATTGCCGGGGATACGTTGTTTGCGGGGAGTATTGGGCGGACGGATTTGCCGGGCGGCTCGATGGAAAAGATTCTTCGGTCGTTGAAGGGGAAGCTGCTGGAGTTGCCGGATGAGACGCTGGTCGTGCCCGGGCATGGGTCGTTGACCACCATCGGGGACGAGCGCGAGTCGAATCCGTACCTGCAGGGTTGACTGCGGACTGCTCGTGCTGGCCGGGGCGCGAGGACGACCGTTCCTCCATTTGCCGTTCTAGGCTTGCAGGTGCGCGAGGATGCGCCGGACACCGGTGCGAAAATCTTCGCGCGTGGGGAGTAGGCTCAGGACGAGATAGCCGTCACCCGGGAAATCGTAGAAATGGCCGGGATGGACCAGAACGGATTGCTTTTCCAGCAACTCAATGGCGAGATCTTCATCGGAGCGTGTGGCGGGGACGCGTAGGGGGACATACCATCCGCCGTCGACTTCCAGCCGTTCGACCAGCTTTTGACCCGCCAGCTGGCGGTCGAGTTCCTTCAAGTTAGCCCGCAGGCGGACTCGCAGCTGAAGTTGGAACGAACTGCGCTGCTCAAGCAGCGTAGGTAGGGCGTGCTGGATGGGGGCGTTCATCGATAGAAACGTATCGGCGATGACCTCGAGGCGCGCCATAGCTTGCGCGGCGAGCACTTCGGGGCCTCCGGTCAGGAGCCATGCCACTTTCATTTGCGGGAGGCCGGCGAGTTTCGAGAGGCCGCTCAGGGTGAAGGTGAGGGCACGCGCGTTTCCCGCGAAACTGATATGCGGCGAGCCGTCCAGCGTGTAGTCGAGGAACACTTCATCGGAAACGATAGCCATGCGGCGGCGGGCACACATCCAGCTCAGCATGCGCATTTCCTTGGGCCGTACGTAGGAGCCGGTGGGATTGTTGGGATGGACGACGAGAATTGCGCGGGAACGTTCGGTGAGCTTCTTTTCCAGACCGCGAAGATCGATTTGCCAGCCGTGATCGTAGAGGAGCTGATAGGGGACCAGTGTTACGTCCTGCAGATCGGCGAGGAATTGGAACAGAGGATAGCTGGGAACTGGGACGAGAACTTCGTCGCCGGGGTCGCAGAGCAGGCGGAAAACGAAGGAGTAGGCCTCGCTAGTGCTGGTGGTGAGCAAAATGCGTTCCGGGGAAACGCCGCAGGCCAGCGAGTCGTAATAGCCGGCGACGGCTTGGCGCGCGCTGAGCAGGCCTTTGGCCTCGGGTTGGTAGCGCAGAGAATCGGGCGAGGACAAGGACTTGAGGATGGCGGCCTCGTCGTAGGAGAGGTTGACGCGCGTGGGGTTCGAAGCGGTGAGGTCGAGGACGACGCGGCCTTCGGCGCGGAAGCGGTCGCAGGCTTCGGTGTAGCGGTTGGGGGTGAGTTGCCAGTCGGTGCGTTGGGAGAACATAGGGCGTGTGGCGTGGAACCATCCTAAAGGGTTATCAGCGGGGTGGGGTGATTTTGTGAGAAACCTACAAGGAGTGACGCTGATCGTTTTCTGGCCTGGCAGGCGCAGGGACGCCCACGCCTCTATTTACTTTTTGTTTTGAAGGCTTCTTTGTTGACCACGTAGGGCATCTGGTTGAGATCGCCACCGTAGTTTTTTTCGAGGACATCGAGCAATGCTTGAACGCAGCGTCCGGCCATGCCTTTGGCTGGGTCGGTGGACAAGCGGGTGATGCGGCCGGCGCTGGCGAAGTGGGGGTAGAGGCGGCAGCGGTCCTCGATCGCGGGATCGCGCAAGGGTGAATCGGCGGCCAACGGCTCTTTTTCGTAGACATCGAGAGCGGCACCGGCGATCCAGTTTTCGCGGAGGGCTTGGGCGAGGGCAGGCTCGTCGATGACCGGACCGCGCGAGGTGTTGACCAGGTAGGCAGTGGGCTTCATCTTGCGTAGATTGGTTTCGTTGAACAAGTGGTAGGTGGGCGTTGCGCTTTCGCCTTCGCGAACCAAGGGGACGTGGATGCTGACGAAATCGGCCTGGGCAAGAGCGCTGTCGAAGTCGACGTACTGGATCCAGGTCTTGTCTTTGGCCAAGCCGCGGGCGAAAGTCAGGTCTTTAACCTCCTGCATGTCCTTCACGAAGTCGTGATTTTGGAAGACAGGATCGTAGCAGAGGATGTTCATATCGAATCCCGCGCACTTGCGGATCATCGACAGGCCGATTCTTCCTGTTCCAATAATGGCAATCGTCTTTCCGGCGACTTCGTCTCCGAGGAACGGCAGGTAGGGATGCCAGAATCCCCATTGCTGCTCGCGGAGGAGGCGCTCGGCATTCCAGAGGCGGCGGGAGACGGCGCCCAGGAGGAAGAAGGCGAACTCGGCGGTGGCGTCGGTGAGGACGTCGGCGGTGTTCGTGAAAGGAATTCTGAAGCGGTTGGCATCCGCGCGGTTGATGTTGTCGAAACCGACGGCGAGTTGCGCGACGACTTTGAGCCTGGAGCCGCCGGCGGCGAAGACTTCGGCATCGATCGGGTCGCGGAGCGTGGTCATAAGGCCGTCGATGCCGGAGCGGAGTTTTTCGAGGATTACGGCTTTGGGCGGGGCTTCCGGGCCGGGGTAGACTTCGAGCTGGTAGCCGCGGATGCGCAGCAGGTCGAGGGCTTCGCCCATATCGCAGGTGGAGAAAACGCGGAAAGAGTTCGTCATTGGGAATCGATCACCGTGGATTCGGTTACAGGTTCTTTTTCGCCCAGTTCCCAATCCGCTCTAATGCCTGCTCCAGATTTTCGTAGGAGTTAGCGATGCTCAGGCGCAAGTAGCCTTCGCCGGAAGCGCCAAAGGCTGTGCCGGACAGAGTCGCGACTCCGGCTTGCTCGAGTAGAGCGTCAGCTAGTTTTTTCGAGGTCCAGCTGGTCTTGTGGATATTCGGGAAAACATAGAACGCGCCCTTGGGCACGCGGCAGGAGAAGCCTTTGATCTGATTCAGCCCGCGCACGAACATGTCGCGGCGACGCTGGAATTCGAGGCGCATGACTTCCACCGAGGCCTGGTCGCCCTCGAGCGCTTCGACGCCAGCCACCTGCGTGAAACTGGCTGTACAGGAATTGGAATTCGTCATCAGGAGAGAAACCTGGACGGCCAGGTCCGGTCGCATCACGCCGTAGCCGAGACGCCATCCGGTCATGGCATAGGTCTTGGAGAAGCCGTCGAGGATGATGGTGCGATCTTTGAATCCGGGAACGCTGGCGATGGAATGGTGCTCGCCCTCGAATAGAAGGCGGCAATAGATTTCGTCGGAGAGGACGAGGATATTGCGATCGCCGATCAGGCGGGCGACGTCCTGGACATCCTGCGCTGTCATCACGCCACCCGTGGGGTTCTGTGGGGAGTTCAGAATGATCATGCGCGTGCGGTCGGTAATCAGCGAAGCCAATTCGTTGACGTCAAAGCGGAAATCCATGTCTTCGCGCAAACGGAGCGGCACGGGCGTGGCTCCGGCGAAGTTGATCATGGACTCATAGATAGGAAACCCGGGGTTCGGGTAGATGACCTGGTCCCCAGTTTCGGCAAGCGCGAGGAGGGCGAAGAACATAACCGGCTTGCCGCCGGGGACGACGACCACCTCCTCGGGTGTGACCGGGATAGCGCGCGAACGACTCACATGCCCGGCGATGGCCTGGCGAAGTTGCGGCAGTCCGGGTGAGGGGCCGTAGTGGGTCCACCCCTGGCGGAGGGCGCCGACTGCGCAATCGACGATATTGCCGGGAGTATCGAAGTCGGGCTCGCCAATTTCGAGGTGGATCACGCTCTTGCCTTGAGCTTCAAGGGCGCGGGCTTTGACTAGGACTTCAAAGGCGGTTTCTGTACCCAGGCGCGACATGCGCTGCGCCAGCTTCAGAGGGTGAGTGACGGCACTGACGGGAGTCATAGGTGGGCAAACCCCCTCATTATACCCCTGCCATATGCCCCTGCCATTGCGGTCGGCCTGAGCGAGGAAGCTGCTACGTCTGACGCGGCTGTTTGCTACACTGCAGCGGTGAAAATACCTTCGTTTCCTCTGACCACTACCGATTGGAGCCGCGTCCCGAGAACCGAGCATCCGGGTGAATCCGGCACGGCCTACTGGCGGACGCAGACGTGGGGCGAGATTCGCGTGCGGATGGTGGAGTATTCGGCCGGATACTTGGCCGATCATTGGTGCTCGAAGGGGCACATTCTGCTTTGCCTGGAAGGAGAGTTGGAGACGGAGCTGGCCGATGGGAGGTGGTTTACGCTCGAGCCAGGGATGAGTTACCAGGCGGGGGATGGCGACCCGCCGCACCGGTCGGCGACCAAGGGCGGGGCAAAGCTGTTTGTCGTGGACTAGCGAGTATGGCCGCTGCCTCAGGCAGGCGCGTGCGGCCGCCACTCGGTGAGTTATTCCGAGATAGGAGACTCTTCGCTTTCCGTACGAAGGATGCGGTCGACGGAGTAGGGTGCGCGGCGCAGCGGGGAGTGGTAGTGGCGGACCTGCATCTCGCCGAGCAAGCCAATGGCAAGCAAATTCATGCCGAGCACCAGCAAAACCGCGGCAAACAGCATCAGCGGCCCGTGGGCGGCGACGACGTCCGTATGGTGCAACAGCTTCTGCGCCATCAGCCAAACCGCAATGCCGCTGCCGGCAAAGATGCTCAACATGCCGCCGGTGCCGAAGAAATGCAGCGGCCGGGACAGATAGCGAAGTAGGAAGCGAATCGTGATCAGGTCGAAAAACACGCGAAAGGTGCGCGAAATGCCGTAGTGTGAGACGCCGCGCTCGCGGTTCACGTTGCGAATCGGCACTTCGCAGATCGACGCCCCGTGCCACGAAGCCAGCGCCGGAATAAACCGGTGCAGTTCGCCGTAAAGAGGAACCTGTTCGAGGATTTCGCGTCGGTAAGCTTTGAACGTGGTGCCGAAGTCATGGATATCCACGCCGCTGAGCTTGGCCATCACCCAATTGGCAACGCGCGAAGGAAAGCGCCGCAGCCAGAAGCTATCAATGCGCTGCTTGCGCCAGCCGCTGACAATGTCGTAGCCCTCGGCAATTTTCTCGATAAACAGAGGAATATCCGCCGGGTCGTGCTGCAGGTCGCCATCCATGGCGATAATGTATTCGCCGCGCACATGATCGAAGCCTGCCGCGAGGCCCGCGGTCTGACCGAAGTTACGGCGCAGCTTGACCACTGTGACGCGACTATCTACCGAGGCAATCTCGCGCAGCAGTTCAAAGGTGTGGTCGTCGCTGCCGTCGTCGACGAGCACGATCTCAAACGATTCACCGTTGGCTTCCATGACGGCCTTGAGGCGGTCGTAGAGGTCGGTGATGTTCTCCTGCTCGTTATGCAGGGGTACAACAATCGAGTATTTGACCATGGGTGTGCTTCGATTATACCTAATCCTTGGCGATTTCAAGCCGTTTCTCGGGCTCAAAAGTATCGAACCGAGAACCTCCTTTGGCGATCCTTTTGGATGGCAAAATGAGATGCGTCGTACCTCTCGAACGTTGTCCTTTGCCGCCTCCGCCGTCGTGCTTGCTCCCTTTGATGAAACAGGGGATACTGTCCCGTCCTCAGAATTAGGAGTCCCATGGCGCGCCAAACCCACTCCAGACTGATGTTCGGGGTATTGCTCCTCAACCTCTCTACGTGGACGTGGACGGCGAACGCTCCCCCCACCGCTAACTCCGATCCCACCTACCGGCAATTGCGCGACCTTGGGCTCGGCGGAGAGGCGGTTGCCGTCGGCAAGCTGACCTTCAGGCGCGATGCCGCCACCTTCCACCTGCGCTCGGGCACGGTCTGTTTTGTGACGCCAGTGCAAGGCAAGATTACGGGCGCGGTCTTTGTCGGCGACGGCAACATGATCCTCGATGCCCCGCTGGCCATGGAACGTGCGAGCCTCAAGCTCCTGACCAAGGAGGACGAATTTAGCGAGACTTTCAGCCAGGCTGTGTTCCGCTTCACCGACGCCACCTACGAGGAGATCAAGAAAGCAGGCAGCCCTGCTTCCGCCGGCTGCGATGGCGGCCTCCTCCGTAGCACAATGGACTCCATGCGCCATGATCACATGCTGAAATGGAATCTGGAGGGGCGCCTCCTGCAGGATGTGCTTAGCACCGAGCCGGGCGGATTCTTCCTCGCCTTTATCCACGGCAAGAAGTACAACAGCAAAGAGATTTTCGCACTCGACCCTCATGGTGCGCCGCCGCTCTTGCTGCCGGTAGCGCCGGAAGAGGTCGAACTTCTGAC